>Ga0209737_10000228_pt1 | contig 50907 bp, 41 predicted proteins | sample TergutCu122P3_FD_187284 | JGI IMG/M metagenome (GOLD analysis project Ga0209737, IMG submission 187284) | Cubitermes ugandensis P3 segment gut microbial communities from Kakamega Forest, Kenya - Cu122 P3 (SPAdes) (version 2) | ecosystem: Host-associated > Arthropoda: Insects > Digestive system... | reverse complement strand
ATACAGGCACACGTGCTTCAACTTCGACGCCTTCGTCGAACTCCTACAGCACGCCGCGCACGAACAATTCAAACACTGTCACACAACAACGTTCGGCGAGCAGCAGCGCAACAACGAACAGCTCGAGCAGCAGTCGTTCGTCGAGCAGTTATACTGCACCCAGCAGTTCATCACGTTCTTCGTCGTCAAGCAGTTACAGCGCTCCTTCGTCATCATCGCGCAGTTCAGGCAGTAGCAGTTACAGCGCTCCTTCATCGTCATCGCGCAGTTCGAGTAGCAGCAGTTACAGCGCTCCTTCGTCATCGTCATCACGCAGTTCGGGTGGCGGTAGTTACAGTTCACCTTCATCCTCTTCGTCATCTTCATCGTCATCCTCATCATCCCGCAGTTCGGGTGGCAGCAGTGGCGGCGGAAGCAGCAGTGGCGGCGGAAGCAGAAGATAATACACAAGCAAACAGGATTTGCACAACGCTTCAATAAGAGCCGATGTATCGACGTAAAAAGCGTGCATTGGCTCTTTTTATAGAAAAATCAAAAATTACGAAAAGCATCATCTACACTTTAAAATCTCATCACCATGAAAAGGATCATCATCATATCAATCATGTTCAGCATGGCATGGACAGGCAGTATTTTTTCGCAAAGCGCCAATGACGCCATGATGTTTTCGCGTCATTATTCAGGTGGAACCGCCCGATCGGCAGGTATGAGCGGAGCATTTGGGGCATTGGGAGGCGACCTGTCCGTATTGAGTTCCAACCCTGCAGGATTGGCAGTATTCCGGGGGTCGGAATTTACATTTACTCCCGGAATGATTTTTACCAATACCGGTACAAAATATGCCAGCAATGCGTTTAACGACAAATCCACGCATCTCGTCATTAACAATATAGGTTATGCATACACAAAAAACCTTTATAATAAAAAAGGACTTCAAACCATCAATTTTGGAATAGCCTATAACCGGTTAAGCGATTTTAACAGCAATGCGTATATCAAGCATTCGTCAGCATCTTCATCCCTGCTGGACGAGTTTGTTTATTACGCCAATGGATTTGACGGTAATAACCGTCCTCTTAAAGAAAGTGAGTTTAACCCTTTCTATGAAGGATTGGCTTGGGATACCTACGCGCTCGACTACGATAAGAACTACGATGAATATTATAGCGATTACAATGATTTTGGATATGGCCAGCCTCTGTACCGTTCCATGAAAACCAGAGGTGGCGTTGGGGAATATGACATTTCGATAGGATTCAATATCAGCAATAAATTGTTTCTGGGCGCCACATTGGGCTTACAGGATGTATATTATCAGGAATACTATTTCCATGAAGAGAAACCCGGATTTGAATACATGAATTCATTCAATTTCAGCGATGAATACTCAGTCAATGGTTTTGGTATCAATTTCAAGACCGGCATTATCTTTCGACCCGTACATGCGCTTCGTATTGGCGCAGCCGTACATACGCCCACTCACTTGTGGATGAAACCTTATCATCTAACTGGTATGGAAACTGAATGGAATAAATCGCCTGCTGATGATGGCTCCAAGAATTTCTTTTATGAAACCGAAAGTGATCCAACCGAAAAATACAGGATGACCACCCCGTGGCGGTACAATATGAGCGTGGCAACCGTTCTTGGAAGATTTGCCATGTTAGATGTGGATGTTGAATTGGTGGATTACAAGAATTGCAATATCATGCCAAGCGAAACTTATGATATTGAGAATAAAGATGTTGCTTCAATTTTGAAAACCAGTGCAAATCTGAAGGGCGGCGCTGAATTTCGATTGGGACCTGTCTATTTGCGTGGAGGTCTGGCATATTATGGAAATCCGTACAATAAGGACTATTTTGATGCGGATATCAGAAAAACGCTCAAGGCAACCGTGAGTTATTCGGGTGGTATCGGCTTCAGGCATCGTGATTTTTACATGGATGCAGCATATCTTATCACAAAACATCCTGAAAGGATGAATGACCTGTATCTATCGTATAATTCGCAGGAGGTCTGGTATGAACAGGTCAAAATGCAGAGTAAAAACAGCAAGTTTATCCTTACCTTCGGATTCCGTTTTTGATTTTTTTTTCATAAAATTTGATGATTTGTCAAGAAATGACTACCTTCGTCGGCTTAAAAAGTAGAATTTTTTGATGTAAAATATTATGACAGATCATCTCCAAGAGCCAACCGGAGCCGCGATTCCCGAAGATAATGTACAGTCGGCAAGCGATATGATAAATACTGATCATATCGATGTTGAAAATGAAACACCGAAAGAAGTTGTTGAGGAAGAACCGGATTTCGATTACGCAATCTATTCCCGAAAAGAAATGATGCTTCGTTTGCGTATTTTGCTCGATCAGGGCGACGTAGAAACGATCCGCAAGGAAATAGACTTTCTCAAATTTCAGTTTTATCGGAAACTGAAAGCCGAAGAAGAACTTAAACGTGCTGTATATATTGAAAATGGCGGCACTGATGCCAACTATGTATATGAAGAAGACGAGCAGGAGTTGGTACTGAAAAACTTGCTGAACAGGTATCGCGAAATGCGACTGGTACAAAACGAGCAGATGGAATCTGAAAAACTGGCCAATCTCGAAAAGAAACTCAAAATCATCGATGAGTTAAAAGAATTGACCGGAAATTCCGAATCCATCGGCGAAACATTCCAGCAATTCAGGGATTTACAGAATCGTTGGCGTGCCATTGGATTAGTACCTCAAAACAAAGTGAAAAATTTATGGGATACTTATCATCACTATGTCGAGATATTCTATGATTACATCAAGATCAACAGGGAACTGCGCGATCTCGATTTCAAACGCAATCTGGAAACAAAAATCGAACTGTGTGAAAAAGCTGAAGCAATGCTGCTTGAACCATCAGTTGTAAAAGCGTTTCAAACATTACAAACCCTTCACGATCAATGGCACGAAATAGGACCTGTTCCAAAAGAAATGCGCGTAGAGATTTGGGAACGGTTTAAGGCAGTGTCTTCGCAAATCAATAAAAAACATCAGGATTATTTCGATAATCTAAAAGAAACACAAAGGAAAAACAAAGAAGCTAAGGAAACCCTTTGTGAGAAAGTAGAAGAAATAACCCATCAATCAATGAAATCATCAAATCTCTGGAAAAAAAACGCCAGAGAAATCATCGAGCTTCAAAAAATATGGAATACTATAGGACATGCCTATAAAAAAGATAACAACAAACTGTCAAAACGTTTCCAAATGCTGTGCGACAAATTTTTCAGCCTGAAACGCGAATTTACAGGTCATGAGAAAGAAGAACAGGAAAATAATCTTCAGATGAAACAAGATCTTTGCGTTCAGGCTGAAGCGCTCAAAGACAGTACCGAATGGAAGGTAACAACCGAAGAGTTTTTGCAGTTGCAGAACAAGTGGAAAGAAATTGGCAGTGTACCATCAAAGCATAGCGAATCAATATGGAAACGATTTCGAAAAGCATGTGATTATTACTTTGAGCAAAAAGCAAAATATTACTCGTCAGTTGACTCGGAATACGACAATAATCTGAAGTCAAAACAAGCGCTGATTGAACAAATTAAAAAATTCAAACACTTTAAAAATCCCAAGGAAAGTTTCGAGCAATTAAAAGATTTTCAACGGCAATGGAGCGAGATCGGTTTCGTGCCCTACAAACACATGAAGAAAATACAGGAAGAATACCGCAATGCCATCAACAAACAATTTGAATCTTTGCAGATGGATGACGGTGAAAGGAATCGTCTTCAGTTTAAGAACAAAATCGAAACGATGGTGACAGCGCCCAAATCGCGCGTAAAACTTGGCGGTGAACGCGACCGCTTGATGCGTAGATTCCAGCAGTTGCAGAGTGATCTGGTTGTTTGGGAAAATAATATCGGGTTCTTCTCCAAATCGAAAAATTCAGCTGCCATGGTAGCCAGCGTTCAGCAGAAGATTGAACAGGGAAAAGCCGAAATAAAGGAGTTGGAAGAAAAAATCAGGATCATTGATTCGGTGGAAGGATAAATCAATTAAATAAAAGTGAAAAGTAATCCAAAAACATCAACCAAATATATTTTTGTAACTGGAGGCGTTGCCTCATCGCTGGGAAAGGGAATCATTTCAGCATCCATTGGTAAATTGCTTCAATCGAGGGGTTACAAAGTGACCATCCAAAAATTAGACCCATACATTAATATAGATCCTGGCACACTCAACCCATACGAACATGGCGAGTGTTTCGTCACTCATGATGGCGCCGAAACCGACCTTGATCTGGGGCATTATGAACGTTTCCTCAACACTCCTCTGGTTCAAGCTAATAGCGTAACAACAGGAAAAGTATATCAGGAAGTGATTTCAAAAGAACGCCGAGGCGATTACCTTGGGAAAACAGTGCAAGTCATTCCACACATTACAGACGAGATCAAACGGCGTATTCTGCTGTTGAGTAGTCGCGGAAAAATGGATGTGGTGATTACCGAAATCGGCGGTACCGTTGGTGATATTGAATCGCTGCCCTACATAGAAGTAGTGCGGCAGCTACGCTACGAATTGGGAGCGGGCAACGTTGCAGTGGTGCATCTCACGCTGGTGCCTTATCTGGCTGCAGCCGGCGAACTGAAAACCAAACCTACGCAACACTCCGTAAAAATGCTTCTCGAAGAAGGAGTGCAGCCCGATGTACTTGTACTCCGTACTGAACAGAAACTCTCTGACGATATTCGAAAAAAAGTAGCGCTGTTTTGTAACGTTGATAAGGATTCGGTTATCGAATCCATCAATGTGTCTACTATTTATGAAGTTCCCCTTCGGATGTTCGATCAGAAATTAGACGAGACACTGTTACACAAACTGAATCTAAGTACTGAACAAAAACCCGTATTGGATGATTGGCGCGATTTTGTCAACAAAATACTAAACCCACAAAAGACAGTGACTATTGGTTTAATAGGTAAGTACGTGGAATTACCTGATGCCTACAAATCTATCATTGAATCATTTGTTCACGCCGGCGCAAAAAACAACTGTAAAGTAAAAGTGGTATCGGTACAGTCAACAACGCTCATCGAAGATAACTTGAAGGAAAAATTGAAGGGTTTCCAAGGTATCTTGGTTGCTCCCGGTGTTGGCGAACGTGGATTCGCAGGAAAGGTGCTGGCAACAAGGTATGCCCGAGAAAACAATATACCCTTTCTGGGTATTTGTCTTGGTATGCATGTCGCTGTCATAGAGTTTGCACGTAATGTTCTGAATCTGTGTGATGCTCATTCCAAAGAGATGGTACATTCTACACCCTATCCGGTTATTGATCTGATGGAGCAACAAAAGGGAATCACCGAAAAAGGCGGAACAATGCGACTTGGCGCATATTCATGCAGATTAGAGAAAGGCAGCAAGGCATACGCGGCTTATGGACATTCTGAAATATCCGAACGTCATCGCCATCGCTATGAATTTAACAATGCGTATTTGGCTGCATTTGAAAAAGCAAATATGAAGGCAACCGGCTACAATCCAGAAACAGGTTTGGTAGAAATAGTAGAAATACCTGCACATAAATGGTTTGTCGCTGTGCAGTTTCATCCTGAATACAGCAGTACGGTGTTGCATCCGAATCCGTTGTTTGTGGAATTTGTGAAAGCGGCGCTTGAATAATTGAAAATCAAAAATTATTAATTAAAAAATGGATAAAAATACAGTCACAGGATTACTCCTAATTTTTGCAATATTAATAGGTTACAGCATATTGAGTCGTCCATCGAAGGAAGAAATTGCCCGACAGCAACTTCAGCGAGATTCCATAGCGCAAGTCAACCGAGCAGAGCAGGTGCGGTTGGCTGAAGAAATGCGTAATAAGGAAGAACAGTCACAGTTGGCGCTTTCGGATGCTAATTTTGCTGATTCACTCCGGCAACGAGAGTTACAGAATAAATTTGGCGCTTTTTCACAGGCAGTAGAAGGCGATAACCAGTTCATCACCATGGAAAATGAGGTGATGAAAATACGAATTTCTACCAAAGGAGGACGACCCTACTCGGCTGAACTGAAAAACTACAAACGTTATGACGGATCGCCACTCATTCTTTTCAACGGCGATTCAACTGTTTTCGGGTTTAAATTTTATGCACAAAACCGTAATATCGCTACCAATAACCTCTATTTTGAGCCACAAACCGAAAATTCGCACATTCAGGTTACGGGCGATTCGGCAACTTTAGTTATGCGGTTGAATGCCGGTGAAAACGCATATATTGAATACATTTACACGATGAAGCATAACGATTTCATGATGGGTTTCAATGTGAATATGTTGAATATTAATCAATTATTACCTGGAAATCAGACCATAATTGATTTCGACTGGCAAATATATTCGCCGCGACAAGAGAAGGGAACGAAAAATGAAAATCAGTACACATCGCTTTTTTATAAATATTTTCAGGATGATGTAGATCAATTAAGCGTCACTAAGGATAATGACCAGAAACAAGTTGCTACGCGGTTGAACTGGGTTGTATTCAAGCAGCAATATTTTTCGTGGGGTTTGATTGCCGGACAAAGTTTTGCCAATGCCGAACTGCAAATAAATAAGATGACAGACCAGAGCCGGTTCATCAAAAAATACGACGCATTGATTGGAATGGAATATAAAAGCGCTCAAGCAAATCAATCCATTCCAATGGCGCTTTATTTCGGTCCCAATCAATACAAAACGCTTAAAAAGTACGATGCAGATCTCGAACGGTTAGTTTTCCTTGGGCGCAACATCATCCGCGTAGTCAACCGTTTTTTGATTATTCCGATATTCAACTGGTTAGGTGGATTTATTGGCAGTTATGGTCTTATCATTCTTCTGATGACCGTTATCATCAGAATTGGCTTGCTCCCGCTCACTTTCAAGTCGTACATGTCAACTGCCAGTATGCGGGTGCTAAAACCACAAATAGAAGAGATCAACCAGCGCATCCCCAAGGAAAAAGCGATGGAACGCCAGCAAGCGACTATGGCGCTGTACAAAAAAGTGGGCGTAAGTCCGATGGGCGGCTGCTTGCCAATGCTGCTGCAAATGCCCATTCTGTTTGCCATGTTCCGGTTTTTCCCGACATCCATCGAACTGCGTCAACAATCGTTCCTGTGGGCAACCGACCTGTCCACCTATGATTCGATACTCGACCTGCCTTTTGTCATTCCGTTCTATGGCGACCACATCAGCCTTTTCACCCTGCTGATGACGATCACTACCCTCTTCACCGTAAAGATGAACAGCGGACAAATGGACAATTCGGCAATGCCCGGCATGAAAGTTATGATGTACATGATGCCCGTCATGTTGCTTTTCTTCCTCAACGATTTTGCGTCGGGATTGACCTATTATTATTTCGTGTCAAACGTCTTTTCCATTGCTCAGAACGAAATATTCAAACGCTCGATTGACGAAAGCAAAATACTTGCCAAATTGCAGGCCAACAGCGCAAAACCAAAGAAAAAATCGGCATTTCAGGAGCGACTCGAAAAAATGCAAAGACAACAGCAAGCCATGATGCAGGGAAAGAAAACGCAGGGAAAGAAAAGATAAATTTTAAAATAGTTCAAGATGAAATTATTAGAAAACAAAACCGCAGTTGTAACCGGAGCGGCAAGAGGCATTGGCAAAGCCATCGCATTGAAACTCGCTTCCGAAGGAGCCAACGTAGCCTTTACCGATTTGGTATATAATGAAGCCGCACAGGCAGTCGAAAACGAATTGAAAGCCATGGGCGTCAAAGCAAAGGCTTATGCTTCCAATGCGGCAGATTATGCAGATACACAGAACGTAGTGGAAGAAATTGTGAAAGATTTCGGACGGATTGATATTTTGGTCAACAATGCCGGTATCACCAGGGACGGCGCCCTCAAACGCATGACCGAAGAGCAGTGGGATGCCGTAATTGCCGTCAATCTCAAGTCGGTGTTCAACTTTACCAGAGCCGTACAACCCATTATGTGGAAACAGGCCGGTGGTAGCATTATCAATATGAGTTCGGTAGTAGGCATATCGGGTAATGCCAACCAGTGCAACTATGCCGCATCGAAAGCAGGGATTATTGGTTTCACCAAATCAGCAGCCAAGGAAATGGGCGTGCGCGGAATTCGCAATAACGCCATTGCTCCGGGATTTATCGAAACCGAAATGACCGCCGCATTACCCGAAGAGACCCGTAAAAGTTGGGTGGAAAAGATTCCTCTCCGTCGCGGAGGTACGCCCGAAGACGTGTCCAATATAACCTTGTTTCTCGCATCCGACCTTTCGTCATATATTACCGGACAGGTCATCAACGTTTGCGGCGGTATGAACACATAAAACTTTGTCCTGAATCAAGTTCAGGATTGAATTTTTGAATTTTTGAATCATGGAATTGAAAGTAGAAAGCAAAATAGGCAGATTGCGCACGGACGAAGTACGTATTTACAATTTTTTATCAAACTGCAGTAACTTTCAGCAGTTTACTGTCACCGAAAAAGTAAAAAACTGGAGTTCTGATTGCGATTCGTGTAGTTTTAATGTTGAAGGCGCTGGCGATGTGGTTTTTCGTATTGTTGAGCGTCGTCCTAACGAATTGATCAAATTTTCCATTGAGAATGCTCAGGCAGAGAATGTTTTTCTGTGGGTTCAACTGAAAAGCGCCAATCCGGGTGATACGCGGGTAAAACTTACAGCAAAATTGGAGACCAACCCAGTACTTCGCATGCTTATTTCCAAGCCATTGCAACAGGGATTGGATAAAATTGTGGAAACGCTCGAAAGTATTTGTTAAGTATCAATTCTTTAGTAATGACAGCCTCTCGAACAATCTTTTGACAGAAAAATTGTCATTTTTGTAGTGCACATGGTTTAATATTTGTTACTTTTGACCCATTATTCAAAATAATATCATATTTGTCATGAAAATATACAGTTACAAGCAAAAACTGGAATCTGTTCTTAAAGAAGGGATCAATTCGTACGAAATCGTAAGACGTTACGAGAAAATACCAACCGAAATTTACGCCAATGCAGATGATGCAGTAACGGAAGTAGCTCGCGATATAGTGGAATTGATGCAAAAAAAAGCATTGCGCGGCGAACCGTTTGTGCTTGGCCTGGCTACAGGTTCTACTACGTCGGCGTTGTATAGCGAGTTAGTGTACCTGCACAGAGAAAAAAGAGTTAGCTTCAAGAATGTACATACATTCAATGTCGACGAATATTACCCCCTTTCGCCTGAAGCTTTGCAAAGCCACTACCGGTATATGAAAGAGCATTTGTTTGATCATATCGATATACCCAAGGAAAATATCAATTTTCCCGACGGATTACTTGCGCCGGAACTGATTGCCGGTTTCTGCGCCGCTTACGACCGCAAAATATCATCACTCGGTGGCATAGATCTGCAAATACTGGGTATCGGTCGCACAGGACACATTGCTTTCAACGAGCCGGGTTCGATGGTCAACTCGTCAACACGTCTGATAACACTTGATACGATTACCCGCATTGATGCCGCCGGAGATTTTTTTGGCGAAGAGTTTGTGCCGAGGCGTGCCATCACTATGGGCATAGGCACCATACTTGCAGCAAAAAAACTGATTCTGATGGCCTGGGGAGAAGGCAAGGCGCGTGTGATACGCAATGCAGTAGAAGGTCCGGTGACCGACTTGTTGCCTACATCATACATGCAAAACCACCCCAACGCAAAGGTTGTGCTGGACATGGCTGCCGCTTCGGAACTTACACGCATGAAAACGCCATGGCTCGTTGGCGTCTGCAACTGGAACGATCGTCTCATTAGAAAAGCAGTGGTTTGGCTGTGTCAGAAAACTGCAAAACCCATACTCAAACTTACTGACCGTGATTATAATGACAATGGAATGAGCGATCTCATTGCACAACACGGCCCGGGAAGCAAGATCAATATTGATGTGTTCAACGATCTGCAGCACACCATTTCGGGATGGCCAGGCGGAAAACCCAACGCTGACGATTCTACCCGGCCCGAGCGTGCTAAACCATTTCCAAAAAGAGTCATCATTTTCAGTCCTCACCCCGACGACGACGTAATTTCTATGGGTGGAACCTTTGCCCGGTTGGTACAACAAGGACACGAGGTGCATTTAGCTTATCAAACCTCAGGAAACATTGCTGTGTTTGACGATGACGTAATACGTTTCCTCGATTTCGGCAACCAGTTTAGCACTATCTTCGATCTTGGAGGCATAGACACCAAAAATATTTACCAGAAATTAGCCACTAAATTGGCAGAGAAAAAACCTGGCGATCCCGACCTTCACGAAGTTCGCAAACTCAAAACTGCCATCCGCCGCAGTGAAGCTATGTCTGCAGTTCGCTATCTGGGAGTGCCGGAAGATCATGTTCATTATCTGGAAATGCCATTCTACGAAACCGGTACTGTAAAAAAGAGTGAATTGAGTGAAGCCGATTTGCAATTGATCATCAACCTGTTGCAACATATAAAGCCGCATCAAGTATACGCAGCAGGCGACCTTTCTGATCCGCATGGAACGCACCGGGTGTGTATAAATGCCATATTGGCGGCGCTGCACGAGTTGAAGAATGAGCCATGGATGAAGGATTGCAATGTATGGCTCTATCGCGGCGCATGGCAGGAATGGGATCTCGATCAAGTGGATATGGCAGTGCCGCTCAGCCCCGAAGAAGTTCTGATCAAGCGTAAAGCCATTTACAAACACTCATCACAAAATAATGGCCCTGTATTCCCAGGCGCCGACCCGCGCGAATTCTGGCAACGGGCTGAAGAACGAAACCATGCTACCGCTGTAATGTATGATAAACTTGGAATGGCAGAATATCAAGCAATCGAAGTATTTGTAAAATATAAAATTGAATAATTATTTATGCTATTTTGTAACTATTTTAGCATTTCGACGTATTATTTAATGTGAAATTTATCTCATTTTTTTTAATTATGCGAAACATACGTTTTTATATATTTCTGTTGTTTGGCGGTGTTTGCATGATGATGTACCCTTCGTGCAATACATGCAGCCGGCAGCAAACAGTTGAGGACATAACCATCGATCTGGCTGATTTGGCAATAGATACGAGTTATGTCAACATAGCCAGGAAAGTTTTTTATGCTTTGCCGACGCCTATTGAGTTAGCTATGTTGATTAAAAATCTGGGGATTGTATATCAACCAGCTTTGCTGAACGATCCTGCCAATGCATCAAAATACATGACCAACCTGAAAATGGCGCTAAATTTTGGAGCATATATTACCGATTTGACATATGCCGGGCTTTTTGAACAATCGCAAACAGTACTACGCTACAAACTGGCTATCAAAAAATTAACTGACGGATTGGGATTACAATCGGCCGTTGATATCAGTACCATGCAACAATTGGAGGCTAATATCAATGATAAGGATGCAGTTTTGCGAATCGTTTCTGACACGTATGCTTTGTGTACGGCGTCGTTAAATGAAAACGACCGTAATTCTCTGACATTGGCTATGTTTATCGGTGGCTGGCTCGAAGGGATGTACATAGCTACAAATTTGCTCGACGAAAAACTGCCCTCGACTGCCGATCAGATTAGACAATTGGTTATCGACCAGAAATTAACCTTTGATATGATATGGCATGTAATGTCTGATATGAAAGAAATACCTGAAATGGCCGGCATGATAACTGATTTATCGGAGTTGGCACAGTTGTTAGGCAAAATTGACGTTGACAATGTTAGGCCTGAAGCATATTCAGAAATCAAAAATCAAATAAAATCTCTGCGCCAAAATATTACAAATAAATAAATTACCATGAAAAGAAAACATTTTTTGGCTTCAGCCGTGATAGTATTTTTACTTGTGATGGTATTTTCATCGCAGAATGCTTTGGCTCAATGTAAAACTTTCGTGAAAAGCAATTGTCTTCCCCAATTAACTCCGTACATTCACGACGGGAATTACCAGGCGGTAATCATGAGCGAGGGCGAAGAAGCTGAAGTTTATAAGACGATTTTTGCAGGACAGCCTTACCGTTTGATTGTTTGTGTCGACGATATACTGCCCAGTGTCGAATTTGTAATATCTGATATTCGCCGGAATATCCTGTTCGACAGTCGCAAAAACGGCAATATGAAGACCTGGGATTTTAAACCCGACGCCAGCCAGCAGATCAAGGTAACCATACGTATTCCCAAATCCCAGAAACAGGGGGTTGGCGAACGCGAACTTATCTTTGGATGCGTTGGCGTTCTGTTTAGTTTATTGGAACAATAATGGGGCTGATTGTTATTGAAGGTTTGGATGGTGCTGGTAAATCAACGCAGATCAACCGGTTGAATGATTATTTTACTGCTCGCGGACTTCGTTGCCGTCAATTACATTTTCCACGTACCGGCAGTTCAGTTTACGGCGATTTGATCGCCCGTTTTCTACGGGGTGAATTGGGTGAAATAAATCAAGTGAATCCATATCTGGTTGCTTTGATATATGCCGGCGACCGTTTTGATTTTAAACCAACGCTGGAAAACTGGTTAAATGCAGGTGATATGGTGCTGCTCGACCGTTATGTGTATTCCAATGTAGCCTACCAGTGTGCAAAAACGGGAAAGGTGCAGGATTACAACGCTTTACAAGAATGGATACTGCAACTTGAATTTGAATATCACCAATTGCCCAAACCCGATTTAAACATTTTCCTCGATGTACCATTCAAGTTTACCCATCACAATCTGACAGAATACAGGGATGGCGACGAACGTGAATACCTGCGGGGAAAGAAGGATATTCACGAAGCCAACCTTGATTTTCAGGGGGCAGTACGTGCATCGTACCTTTCAATGTGCGACATGGATGGTTTTGTGAAAATTGATTGTAGCGACGGTATTGATATTTTACCTGTCGAAAAAATATTTAGCATGATATTGAATGTTTTGAAAGACAAATTAATATGTACATAATGAAAACGAAATATTTTGTCATACTATTTTTAGTACTTGTGTGGCTGAACCCACTTGCAGCTCAATACGATTTCGAAGCAAAGGAAAAGGAACGCATGGCTAAAGCCAAAGTTAAGATTCAAACAGAATGGACACACGAATATGTGGACGGGAAACCCTCAACAAAAGGCAATAAGGCTACCGTAACAAAATACGATACAAAGGGTAATGTCATCGAAGTCGCCAATTACAACGATAAAGGTGATGTAATTTCAGTTTTCATACACGGGTATGACAATCGTGACAACAAGATAAATTTCGAACAGTATCAGGACAATCGCAGGAAATTACTGTACAGCCGGAAAACCATCTTCGACGCCAAAGGAAATAAGACAAGGGAATACGGATTTGATGGGGCAGGCATGTACAGCAACACATTCAAATATGACGAAAACGGCAAACTGTCGGAAATCAACTATACCGTTGAAAATGCGCTGGTTGAAAAACGTCAATTCAAATATTTCGGAAACAGGACTGAAATTTCGATTTACGATGCGAACAATAATCTGTCATTCCGGCAGGAAAATACATATAATGATAAAGGTTTATTAGTGTCGGAAATTAAAACTGGCGGCAGAGGAAACATGATACACAGTCTGAATTTGCAGTACAGCAATAACGGCGATCTGACTGAAGAGGCGAAAACGCTGGCTGACAATAAATTGGATTATCAAAAGATATACCAGTATGACAGTCAAAACCGTCCGGTCAGGGAAGAAACTGTAACCATGGATGGCACAAGATATGTTTCACGTGAATATCAATTCAACAATCAAGGTGATTTGATAATGCTATCTACGAAAAGGAACGAAAGAGCACTGGAACCGTCAACGAAAAAATTCACGTATGACTCAAGAGGACTTTACACGGAAGTGGATGCATATATAGCTACTTACAAATTAAACTCTTTATATAAATACACTTACGAATTTTATTGATCAGGGTATCATAAAAAAACCCTCTGCACTGTAACCTTTCTTTTTCTTTATCGTATTATAAAGTCATAAGAAGATTTAACAGTATAAAATGAAAAAGTTAATATTAATACATTAAAACGATGATTGATATTCATCAAACCTATTTTAAAACCAACCAAACTTTGAATAAACAATATCCGATGTTTGGCACTTTTTATCCTACGATGGCAAAATATTACCACTCACTGGATGATTTTTATCATACCTTTGGTAATTTCTATCCAACTATGGGGGCTTTTATTCCATCTATGGACGTCATTTATCATCCTTCGGACTTGATTTACCAAACACATGATAACGTATATATTGCGTATGGTAATTATTACCCAGTGAACGAATACTTTTGACAATAATATGTTATATTTCTGTAAATTATATCTCTTTCCTATCGAAATACAGTCGTTACCTCAATCCTGTTTCCATCCGGGTCAAGCGTTTCAAACTCATAGAATCCGTCGCCTGTTTTTCGGGGACCTTTTAATATTTGAAACCTTCCAGTTTCTAAATGATTTGCCTTTTCATCTACTTCCTGCATCGTTTCCACAGCAAATGCCAAATGTGTAATGCCTTTATACGGAAGATTTGTGCCATTTTTATTTTCAGCAAGTTCCGGTAAAGTCATTATTTCCAATTTAGTACCCGATTCAAAGGTAATAAAATAAGTTTCCAATCCGGTTTTCGGATTCCTGTATTTTTGATTCGGTCTTCCGTAAAAATACCTGACATAAAAATCTTTCAGAATTTCCAACTGGTCAGTCCAGATGGCAACATGATCCAAAGTCATTTTGCTGTAATTGATTCAGAATTTTATCCTATTTTTTCAAGTAAAGTTTTCAGGTTCACTTTTTCTGAAATGATTTCTGACAGACGACTCACCAGAACGCGATCCTGCAACATGCTGTCGCGGTAACGAATGGTCACTGAATCGTCGCTCATCGTTTGGTGGTCGACTGTGATGCAGTACGGCGTACCAATGGCATCCTGCCTGCGATAACGTTTACCGATGGAATCCTTTTCGTCGTACTGGCAGTTGAACTCAAATTTGAGTTTGTTTTTGATTTCAGTAGCCTTTTCGGCTAAACCGTCCTTTTTTATTAACGGTAAAACTGCGAGTTTTACCGGAGCAAGCGCAGGAGGAATTCGCATCACAACACGCTCATCTGTCGAGCCGTCCTCTTTGGATAATTTTTCTTCTGTATAGGCATTCGATATAATGCTCAAAAACATACGGTCGAGACCGATAGAGGTTTCAACCACAAAAGGCGTATAACTCTGGTTCAATTCGGGGTCGAAATATTGAATTTTTTTGCCCGAAAATTTTTGGTGCTGGCTCAAATCAAAATCAGTGCGCGAGTGAATACCTTCTAATTCCTTGAATCCGAAAGGAAATTCAAATTCGATGTCGGATGCGGCATTTGCATAATGCGCCAGTTTTTCGTGCTTGTGGAAACGGTATTTTTCATCACCCAGACCCAGCGCTTTGTGCCATTTCAAACGTTTTTCCTTCCATGCTTCATACCATTCAAGTTCTGTTCCGGGCGGTACAAAAAACTGCATTTCCATCTGTTCAAATTCGCGCATACGGAAAATAAACTGGCGTGCAACGATTTCATTACGGAACGCCTTCCCAATCTGTGCAATACCGAAAGGAATCTTCATGCGTCCTGTTTTTTGCACATTCAGGTAATTCACGAAAATACCCTGCGCCGTTTCAGGACGAAGATAAATTTTTTGCGCGCCATCGGCAGTTGAACCCATTTCTGTAGAAAACATCAGATTGAACTGGCGTACTTCCGTCCAGTTGCGGGTTCCTGATATGGGGCATACAATTTCGCAGTCGATGATGATTTGTCGCAGTTCTTCGAGGTTGTCGCTGTTGAGCGCGGCGTTCATCCGGTTACTTACAGCATCGGCCTGTTGCTGGTATTCAAGCGCCCGAGCATTGGTTTTTCGGAACATTGCTTCATCAAATGTTTCGCCGAAACGCTTTGCCGCCTTTTCAACCTCTTTGGAAATTTTATCCTCAACCTTTTGGATATGCTCTTCAATCAACACATCCGCGCGATAACGCTTTTTCGAATCCTTGTTGTCAACCAGCGGGTCGTTGAAAGCATCCACATGTCCCGATGCCTTCCAGATGGTGGGGTGCATGAAAATAGCCGAATCAATGCCCACCACATTGTCGTGGAGCAGTACCATCGAGTTCCACCAGTATTTTTTAATGTTGTTTTTCAACTCCACTCCGGTTTGGCCGTAGTCGTACACGGCGCCTAATCCGTCGTAAATCTCACTTGAAGGGAATATAAACCCGTATTCCTTACTATGCGCTATGATTTTTTTGAAAACATCTTCTGATGCCATGTCTTACTGATTATTTATGATTGATTATTGTTGATTTTTAAAGCGGCAAAATTAGAAGTATTTTTTGATTTTTAGTCGACTGACATCATTAATCAGTTGTTTTATGTTTTTTTCCGTATCTTTGCGCCTTCAAATAAACCATAAAATTCACTTACCATGAAAAAATCAATATTGGCTATCGGATGTTGCGTAGCGTTACTGGCCGGATGCTGCAACTCGGCGAAGCAATCAACAGATGGAATGACATGCGGTTGTGCTGCAAAAAAAGATTCGCTGGAAATCATCATGAACATCCCCATCAAAATCAAACCGGAATTTGTGTCGGCTTACAAACTGGCCTTTGAAAAATGCCAGGCTGGCACGTTGCAGGAAGAAGCCTGTCTCGACTACTCGCTCTTCCAGTCGTATACCGACAGTACGGAATTTCATCTTTTCGAACGCTGGACCAACAAACCGGGTCATAATTTCCACATGGAAACTCCGCATTTCCTGGTATACAGGGAAGAAACCCGGGGAATGAACGACAGGGCAAGAACAAAGATGATCACAACTTACGTTTGTCCCTGTGTGAACGAGAAATAATTATCAATTCACTCTCACCCTTATACCTTCGCTGTGTGCGTTAAATTCAGGCGCATACATACATTGAAATGTCGTGATGCCGTTAGAAAAATCGCCGACATTAGTTACCCTCAGTTTATACTCAAACACGTATGTTCCTCTGCGTAAATAACTGATAAAGAAATTTACCGAAGCATCCTTGATGCTTTCGTAATATCCCAGTCCACCCTTGAAACGATAACCCGACAAGACATTTACCGGCTCAAATCCCGCTGCGCGCATGTCTTTCAGGTGAACATATTCATAATCGCGGTCGGCAGTCAGTTCCAGGCGGATGGTAACAATATCGCCCACTGAAAGCCTCCCTCCCCGTAGAGGGGGCGCTTTCCCCCCTACGGGGGGGGGAAGGGGGGGGCTTTTACTTATTCTCAAACCGGTTCCGGCTTTTGTTATTTTGTCCATATCCTCGTAATACTGCCAGTACATGGCACCATAAGCGATATTGCTGTTGGGATTGGTAATGCGCAGATTGGCCAGATTACTGTTTACCTCTTCGCCATACCACGAAATATTTACATAACCAGTACCCGCTTCCGGACGCAGCGTTTCTTTCGTCATGTTTTTCAATGGTTTTCCACTGATGCGAATATCCAGCGGCTGGCTGCTGTCGCCAAGCAAGTCGTCATCGGTACTTAACAAGGCGTAGATGGCTTCTGAGGTGGCTTTGGTCGTTTTCCAGTCGGTCGTTTGTTTGTTGCGCAACAGCCATATCTTCATTTCGGCAACTGCGCGCGTATCGCTTCCGGCTTCGCTGAATGCCTCGATGAGCATGGCCTGCGTTTCAATGGGCGATTCGTTCCAAAAGTATCCGCGACGGTTGTCTATCCAGTACATTCCCAGATCATCATCCATCTGCGCACGTTCCTTGAGCGAACGCAGGATATTCTGCGCTACGTCAGCCTTTCCGAAACGGTGCATGGTCAGCGCTATCATTGCCTGCTCATATATATTAAATTGTGTCCACGATCTTTCTGCCTGTTGCATGTAGAAATCAAAAGCCTGCTGGTCAGCCGCATAATGCCTTGAAAAACTGCACGAATATAAATAATGTATCTGTGTACTGTTGATTTGCAGACGTTCGCGGTTTCGTTCGGAACGTTCTGTGGAGACGGGGCGCGCCCCGTCTCTACTACGGGTGTTTTTATAATCATCACTGATACGGGCGTCGCAATAAACCATAGCCCGTTCAATCAGGTTTCTAACGTCGTCGGTACGGGATAATGCGCCAAGTTTGCGCAGATGTTCCAATCCCGCCACAATATGCTGCGTAACAAACCGGTCTTCGGGCATGCCCGAGAACCAAGGAAAACCGCCATTAGCGCCCTGTATCGCTTTTAATTTTTCGAGCGCTGTCTTTTGTTCATTGGCCATGCGATTGAGATCGAACAGCAAACCTACCCGTTTTTTTCGTTCGGTTTCATTACCTGCCTGCATCACCCACGGTGTTTCCTCGAGCAATGCCTGTTTCAATTCCTGATTTTTCTCAAGATTTGAGATGAGCGTCGCTCCCCTTTCCCGTAAAGAGGGATCAGGGGTGAGGCTCCACTGATTAAAAATTTGCTTGATTTTTGGGGAACGGTTGGCCACAGTACTTGCTAATGAATTGGCATAGAAACGGGTAAAAATCTGTTCGGCACAATCATGGGGATATTCCATCAGGTAGGGAAGCGCCTGTACGGCATACCATGCGGGATTGGATGTATATTCGAGTGTCAGGCGATGATGTTTCAACGTTGTAGAATTGTTTTCGACTAATCTGCTGAATTTATAATCCTTGCGCTGATCGCCACGCACCATGAAGGGCATGGTTTCTGTGACTAATGACCGGTTGTTCAACACCGGCACACTGCGTTCCTCACCGTCGGTATGGTTACCAGCCTGTGCGGTGAGGCGATAGGTAACAGCCTGCAACGTTCCGGGAATAACCAATTCCCACTGAACTGCCGCGCTTTGTCCTGTCTTAACTGAAAATTGCTGCGTACCAGTTGTTTTCAATATTTGCGCATCCACAGGCTGCATGGTAAAGGCGTCGTATAAACGCAATAAAGCACTGCCGTTCAGGTCTTTTTCGGTGAGATTATTCACTTTTGCAGAAAGCACCAATGTATCGCCTGTGCGGAAGAAACGCGGCAGATTGGCGCTGATGGCTACCTGTTTTTGTGTGATGAGGCTGTTGGCGGCGCTGCCCGTTTTAAAATCTTTCGTGTGGGCAAATCCCATCATGTTCCATCGCGTCAACGCTTCGGGAATGGTAAATTCTACTGATATTTCGCCTTTGTCGCTGGTGCGAAGTTCGGGATAGAAGAAAGCGGTTTCTGAAAAGTTGGTACGGAGGGGAATGGCGGCGTGGATGGCAGTTTCTTTTTCAGACAAATTATTTACGTCTATATCAGCACCAGCAGTATTACCTAGCGGTGCCATTTCAGTAGACGTAACCATATCTGCCTCAATATTTATTGCAACATCATTTGCTACAAAATTTGCAGGAGCCGCTGCCAAAGCCCTTGATTTCATCACACGCATTCCACCCCAGTTTTCCTGTTTGAGCGTTTCATAATTATGTTGATAATTCCAGACATAGCGATAATCGCGAACTATCAGATTGCGTGATACAGATATTGGGCTAATGTATTGCCTCCAACTGTATTGATTATGCGAACGGTTGGAATAAAAATACGTATTCCAGTTGTGTTTTACAAACCTTTCTAAAGAAGCATCAAACAATGTAGCCACCATTTCGGCTGCTTCGCGTTCGCCTTTTTTATTTTTCACGGTCAGCGTCCATTTTTCCTTTTCGCCGGGCAGTAACTGCCCACGGAAGGAGGTGAATGCAATATCCAAATCCTTATTCGTAAAAGGCACTCTGATTTCGTGCAATGCAGTATATTCGCGATTGTCCTGCACCATTGCAAACGCTACTGCAGCGCCTCCGCGATAGTTTTCAGTAACAGGTATACGTATCTCTTGCGGAATACGCCCAACAGCAAGCCATTTACGTTCTATCACCTGATTTTTGAAAAGCACATCGTAGCGTACCAATGAGGAATCTTTCCCGCCTGCAACGCGGAAAACAGCCATTTCGCCCGGTTCGCCGCTATCCTTTTCCACTGTCAGCCATTCCCGAATATGCATGATTGGCGCATTTTCATGCCTCAACTGAATGCAAGCCGAGTCTTCTATAATAGATGTTTTAAGTTTGATGAAATACCAACCTGATGGGGCGTCGCGCAACATGCTGAGATCAATTTTCGAGTATTGTAAAGACGGGGCACGCCCCGTCTCTACAGTAAAGGCAGCCACGCGGTTTAATTTTTCGTAAGTCGCAGGCTGGTCTTCGTCTGTGTATGGGTCGTTGGGGAAAAGCGTTGTAAACTCGTCGTGCGTCATGACTGTCGTATCGGGTTGCGCCCACAAACGTTCACGAAGCAGGCGCTCCGGACTTTTCAGCGCCCATACTTCCACCTGCACCTCGGCTGCAACATCATTACCATTCAAATTGGTAACTCTTATAGGATACTCGAATCTTCCCCCGTAAGGTGGAAGGTCGCTGCTCCCCTCCCTTTTGGGGAGGGGCAGGGGGAGGGGCTGCCATTCAACCAGCACAGGCACACGGCTAAGCCTTACTTCCTGCTCTTCGCTCTGCGTTTCCCCGTTGATGTCAGTAACATCCACTGTCATTTGGTAACGGTATACGCCTTTGTCATCCTTTTTAATGTCTTCTGCCTTTGCAGGAAATTTCACAGTGAAACTGCCCTTGCTGTCGGAGTATACAGTACCCGATGCAATCTGCCGGGAGTTGCCCCGCTGCGGAGGTATCATTCGCCATAAGGGATGGAATTGCTGATGCCGCTTTACGTTGAACACCACTTTTGCGCCATCCACCGGGTAACCTGCCAGCGCTACGGCTGTTCCGGTCATCGTAATGGTGTCGCCCAGCACATAATCGGCGGTGATGGGATTCATTGTCACCTCGAACGTGGGGCGCTTGTATTCTTCTACACTGAAATAGGTATTATCGTATTCATTTCTTAATCTCATCTGTCCGTTGAGCAAACCCTGCGGAAGCGTGAAATTGCCGTTGAACGTTCCGTATTCATTGGTGGTAAAATCCTGTTTGATTACCTCCTTTCCATTGACATCAATGAGTTGGACGGTGGTTTTTGTATTGGGTTTTATCGCATTATGACCATTGTTGTCTGTTTCGTAAAGCAATCCTTTGAAATAAAGCGATTGTCCTGGCCGGTAAATTGCCCGGTCGGTGAAAAATACAGTACGAAGGTAGTTTTTCGGTTGTTCTGCGCCACTGTAAACGTTCAGCATATTTTCAATCAATTCCTCACCGTTATATGTAATGTAAAGTTTGTTGTTCCAGTTATTCCCGGTATTTTGCAAAAAGGCTGTTCCACTGTTATCTGTCTGTAATGAATCCCCTGACAGGTAGGAATACTTGCCCTGTTCGCGATGATATATTTGTCTTAACACTGTTATCCGCGCGTCCGGTAACGGTTTCCCGGATTGGGCGTCTATCACGCAGGCCTCTATTTTTCCATCGCCAAAAAAGCGTTGTAAGAGTTTGATTCCGGTTACCTGTATGGATTGAAATGTAAATACCGCCAGTTTGTCCTTTTCAGGATTGGGTTTGTCTGACAATACAAATACATAATTACCTGCTGGCAGTGCATCGATTTTTGTTTCGAGTGAATGTCGCTGATAATCGGTTTGATGCGGTAATTCGAGGGTATGCGAAACAACTTTTTCCTGTTTCACTAAAAAATCTTTCAAATCGTCAGATTGTTGCAGAGACGCGGCATGCCACGTCTCTACATTGGTATCGCTACGATAGATATTGAGATAAGCAGTATGCAGGTTTTTATAGGTAACTAATGCCAACGCCTGCTGCAGCGGGATAATTTTTCGCTCTACAGTAATATTTGCTTCCGGTTGTGTGATATCCTTAATCATATCTGACGCCAACTTGCGGTCATCCATTAATGGCGCTTTTTTTTCTATTTCGTGACACAGATTAACTGCATCAACCAAATAACGTTTGTGCTTCCTGTCTCTTTTTCCCGATTGTTCCTCACCTTGCCGTTTGTAATACGTTGCCAGCGTAAAGGCTACTTTTCCCCATATTTTCTGACCGGCACAGGACGCCATCAATTTCTTCATCGCATCCTCATAAAGAACATTTACATTGTCGAAACTTCCGCGATCCTTCAGATAGTTGAATCTTTTCAGGCTGACATCCACTAATGGATTAATGTCGTTTTGCGTCAAGCGGAAAGCCGTGAGTTTCCTGAAAAGATTCAATATCAGATAAGCCGGTGCAAGACTGTCAGTCTCCGGAATGGATATTTTAGCAAATATCTGTGCTTCTGCAAAATAATCAGGATTATCGATTGCCCAAAAATCGTTAATGGACAAATCATTGTTCGTGAAAGCGTCGATGGCCCGATGTGCCAAAAAATCATACAGCGTGGGGCGCAGGTAACGTGTAGCGGCGTCGCCATCAAGCGCTTCCTTGAAATCGCCAATGGATACTTTCTGCAACAGCGCCGGCTCAATTATCGAAAGCCGGTAGTAACGCACAACTTCGCCAATCAGACGGGCCGCGTCCCAAGTTTCAACGTTGTCGCTTCCCTCATCCGGCGCCAATGGTGTACGGTCGTAGATTTTCCAGCGGTTCTGGTTGTAATAATTCAGATACGCTTCACCTGTAAGCGAATAAACCACTGCTTTTGCAGGAAAAGGTATTGTTGCTGCGTCCTTTTTCAAACTGTTAATGACGGCTGCCTGCGGCTCCTTTTCGGTCAGTTGCAGGCAAGTATTGCGGGTCATCACTGCTTTGACCAACTGCCCATATTCCTTATCCTTCAAGGCGGCTTGCACTACCTTTTCTATTTCGGGCAAGGCGGATTGCGGCAGTACGCCATCCATTAACCTTTCGATGGTTTTCCACTGTTCGGCGTATTGTAGAGACGTGGCGCGCCGCGTCTCTACTTGTGCGTTGACTGCTATTACTGCAAAAAGCAAAATGAATGCAGATACAAAAAAATGGTTCATGACAATAAAATGAAATAAAAAAAACGGTACAAATATAATACCGTTTAGTAAATGATCATCGAAAAAAAACGTATTACTTGTTTACACGTTACTATTCAAAAGAGGCTGCAAAAAACAGGGACTTTTTAGCAGCCTCTTTTTTTGCAATTCTGAACCTATTCCTGTAATTCAATTGTATTGACTACCTCAGTGGAAGACACCGAAAAAAAACGGTCGTAAAAAAAGCCCCAAAATTGCTGTGAAAACAATATTGCGGCTACACTGATTATTGACATTGCAAAAACTCCACTTGCGATACGCTCGCACCAGGACACAATTCTTGAAAACATACCGGTTGATTTTTTACTCTTCGGAAACAATTTGTCATTCGATACGTCATCAAACAAAACAAGTACAGATTTTTTCAGATAATTGGTCATTTTTACACTTTCTTTTTTTACACTTTCTTAATACCTTATTTTTTTATTTTACAAAAATACAATGGTTTTTTTTTAATTTTTCATTTTTTTGACGAACGTACAAAAAATGGTGACGAACGTATCAAAAGACTTCATGAGCGGTTGGAAAAAATTTATGAACGATCGAAAAAAAAACTGACGAACGTACTAAAAAACCACATAAACGATGGAAAAAAGTACATGAAATCACTCCATAAAAAAAACTTCCTCCAAATGGACGGTTACAGGCGAATTGTCTAAATTTACCTCCATAATGTCGCACATATAGTCCCACCACTTTTGCTGGATTTCTGCAGCCCCCAGGTCTTGCGACGACACGTTACCTTCCACTTTCTGCACTCCAAAAAGAATGTTGGTTTCTTCATCGAGAAAAATGGAATAATCAGAAATGCCTGATTTTTTGATTAATTCTACAATACCCGGCCAAACCTCGTTGTGACGCTTGATGTATTCTTCCTTGAAACCGGGTTTCATCTTCATCTTAAATGCTACTCTTTTCATTGTTTATTGTTTTTTGAATTATGAATTACAAATTTGAATTATGAATTATGAATTATTTCAATTATTCCACCCTTATTTTTTCCACCTGCCGGATGATTTTACCATCGGAGGTTAAACCTTCAATCACCGCCGAATACGTCGTTTTGAAGTCGGAAGTATAAAACTCAAAACTTGCTTCACCTTCATCTGAAATCACTACATCAGGTTTCCAGAAAATAGTAGTGCGAAAATCGGGAATGTTTAAAACCTTTGCCTCTAATGTTTCATATTTGGGCGAATAAAACGCTACCGGTTTCTGATAACCCAACGGAGTGAAAACAACTCGATTGGATTTTTCGCGCGGTGGCAAATCCTCCCATCTTTTGGTTGTGATACTGATGACTCCGTTAGCACCTTTTGAACTAATCATCGCAGCACTTGATCCTTTGAAAATATCGATACTTTCCACATCTATAAGGTTAATGTCATTCATACTTCCTGGATATTCAACTCCGTCTAACCAAACTTCAATAGAATTTGACCCTACTAACGAAGTCGGACCCCTGCTCATATTTCCAACAAATATTTTAATAACGTCAGTTATCTTTAAAAACCAATATTTCTCAAATGCATCTTTTCTAATAGTTCTGTCAGAAAGTTCATTAGCCCAAAATTGCAGTCTGGGCTCATCTTTCTTAATTCTATTTCTTTGGGCAGATATTACCACTTCTTCGAGGGTATAAACTCTCATATCTTCGTCAAACATCGATCGCTGTTCTGCCTTTAGCAAAAAAGTGTCAGGTTTTGGTTCGCTATTCGTTTCTGCACCGGTAACTGAAATTTCCATGAAAGGACTTTGCGGAGCATGAACGAGCATGGGAAACGATTCTTTATTCACATCAAGTACAACATTGTCATTCCCTTTCCTGTTCGATGCCTGAAGAAAAAATTTCGTACTGTCAGGGAAAGCGAAATCCTCAAAAATGAATTGACCGTATTCTTCTGTAGATGTGAGCATAAAAACTCCATTTTTTGACATGATCATTACTTCGCTGTCAGATACAGGCCGGGATAAAAGCGGGCTTTTTACTTTTCCTGATATATCCTGACCTATTTGAAAAGGTATTTTTGGTTTTTCAAAATTCCCTCTGGCAACTTCCTGAACATTGTATCTTCGCCAACCGTGCGTCATCATCAGATAATCCAATGAAATGGAGGATTTTACGTCGTCCTGCAGGTAATAAGCCGGATTTTCGATATAGCCTTTCAATTCGGAGGAAAGCAACAGGCTTGAGAGAATGGTGGTTGAATAATCGACTGAAATGTCCTTGTCGTCAGTGATGGCTACTGATAAATGAAGCCCCTCCCCTACCCTACCCAAAATCCCCTCCCCAGCCCTCCCCCAAAGGGAGGGAGTTAGTGTGGCAATGACTTTTTCCCGTTTTTCATAAGATGCTTTATTTGTTTTAAAATCATCTTTTGCTGTGGCATTATCATTTTTACAGAACACCAACCTTTCACTTAACGGATTCATTTCTGTATCAAATAAAACGAACTGAATAACGCCAGCAGGTAGGACGTCTTCAGAAAAAGATACCGATTCATTTCTCTTGTCCCATTCTGCAAAATAGATTACCATTCCCCGGCAATGCGCAAGAAGATAACAGGGTATATCAGGGCTGCTGGCAGATTTATTGACCCCAACCGATATTCTTCCGTATTTCTTCGAGGCAGTCAATGCGAATGCATTCGGAACAGGTTTTGGAAGTTCAAACTGTTTTTCAAGACCGTTTTCATTCCGGCAATTCAGATAGTATCTTTTTTCCGGATTCGGAATAAAGGAAAAAGCACCCATACCGGCATAAAAGGTTTCAATGGATGTAATTCTGTTTCCGTTTTCATCTGTAATTTCGCCGGATATTGATTCAGAAGTTCCATCCCTTTTGAGTGCCTTGAATGCAACCTTACAAAAAACACCTTCCAGCAAATTTCCTCCTTCAGGATAAAACGAAACATCAAAATCTTGACTGTGATTTGTGTGATTTATTTGATTTTCCCTGTTCCTCCTGCTTTCACTTTTTCCCATTCTTTCCCCATTTTCCCTGCTTTTCGCCAGATTGCCTATCCTGATATTTTTCTTGAAGAAATAGTCATCGCCCAAATTTTCCATATACCGCGTATAGGCGCGAAGCGTATAATTTCCTTCAGGAACGAAATCCGTTATTGGCAAATGTCCGTAAAACATTCCATCGGTTTGCAGAATCATCACCCTATTTATTAATGTATCCACAGGGCTGATCAATTCCACATATACATACTGGCTAACAGGTGCATACTGATGAGAAAGCGCATCAACGATATATGCCTTAAACCAGATTTTTTCGCCGGGTACGTAAACATCACGGTCGGTGTGCAGGTGAATCTTTTCCTGCGGGTATACTTCCAACTGGTTTTCAAAATGCGAATAAACAACCGAAACTCCCGGAATGGGACTACTGAACCCGGCATCGGTGATGCGCCCGCTGATGTTGCGTTGGCCGGATAATATTAGCGGGAGCATCCACAACAGTAAACCTGCGAATAAATTTCTTAAAATCATGACTGTGCCGGACATTGGAATGAATAAGAAAATGCAAATGTATAATATTAAAAAACATTCTACAAATAAAAAAAGGGTGTATTTAACTTCTTTACGAAATCAAATACACCCAATAAAACAGCTTCACTGCGCTACCGTGGTTGCCGCGTCGGAATAAGTTGGCCTGTGCCTCCGTTGTTCCAATTGGTCAGAACGGCTCTGATCTTGCTGATCTGCACTTCAGTGAGGTTGTACTCGTTCTGTGCAGAGTGATGTTCAGCGCTGTAATACCCTTTGTAGCCTGCATCGCGAAGCAACGTCATCTTCTGCACCAACAATTCGTTGTTCTCGCATATATCCCAGGGAAAATGCGTATGGCATACCCATTTTGTACAGGCCTTGTCGGCAAAATCATTGTCCTGCACTCTGGTTTCCGGCGATTTAGGCATCCATCCGCCAAAATGTACACATATACCGAATCCGGGATGATCCACCGCTTTGATCAGTTTTTCCATGTGCACCCATAATCTTTCGGGTCCCCAGTGATTTTCAGCGCCAATTCTGAACCCGTTGTCGTAGGCAAATTGCGACAGTTCCTTATAGCGTTTGACAAGAAAATCAAACTCCTGATTTGTCCATCCGTCCGCTTCCTTGCGATTATTGAGCATGTACGGCCCGGCGTCAAAACGGACAAAACCCGCACCTAATCGTTTAGCAATCTGCAAATAGCGGTCTTGTGTTGCACGAAGTTTTGCAGGATCATTGTCGCCGGCAGCCAGAATATGCCCCTCATCTACAGCAATATTGGGAACAACCAACTGGCGTTCCTGCAATGCCCGGAATACTTTGTTGATAAAAGCATCATCGGTACTGGTGAACATTCCGTTCCACAGGTCGGCCGCATCGAGGCCATAACGGTAACGGCAGGTTTCGAAATAATGAAATATATCCATCATACCTTCGCCCACGAGACCATGAAAGGAATAGGATAAACAGGAAACCGGCATTGATTTGAATGCCTTCCGGTTCACAAGTTCATCCGATGCTTTGGCTTCATTGGTAAGCGCCGGAACAGTAGCAACTGCTGCTGCTCCCAAAAATGACTTACGTAAAAATTCTCTTCTGTTTGACATAATTTACAATTTTTGATTTTCTATTTTTGATTATCCGTGCAGCATGTTGCGCAAGATATCCACTGATCGGGCAAGGCTTTCGCAGGTCGGTTTGTCGGGAACATTCTGTTCAATGATGTACCACTTACATGTTCCGGTTTTCTTTGCTGCATCAATAATTTCCTGTTTGATGGCAACTTTTCCATCCCTGTCAAGGACAGGAATGTGCAGTTTCAGGAGTCGTCCGCCGAGTTTGTTGATATAATCAACTACGCTGGTACCGGTTGGGATACCGGCAATGTGGAGTTCCATTAAGAACAGTGCGGGATCGGTGTTTTCCAGCATAATGTCCATGGCAAACTTACCATTGAATACATCTTTAAATTCAAAATCATGGTTGTGGTAATAGAAATTGAAACCGTTGCTTTTCAATATTGGCGCGTACTCGTTGAATTTTTTTGCATGGCTCAAATAATTTTCAAGCGAACCCCGTTGAGGCGGATCCAGCCAGTGGCAGGCGATGTCCTTGTTGCCGAGTATGTAATTGTACTCCATTTTCGGCTCAAGCCCTTTTTCGATATATTCAGTGAGGCCATAATGAATTCCGCAGCAAACCAGGTTGTATTTGTTTTGCAACAGTCGGAATTTGATTGCAGGGGTATTTGTCATTCCTGAGTACTCAACACCCTCAAAACCAAGTTTCGAAACAAGTTTCATGGTGTTGTCAGGATTTTCGGCCAGCATATCTCGAACTCCGTAGAGTTGATAACCAATCCTGTATAATGTGGCGTCTTCCTGTACCGGCAAAGGATTAGCCCTGGCATCGCCAGCAAACGTAGCAGGAACAGCAACTGCCGCTGCCCCTGCTAACGATTTTCGTAAAAAATCTCTTCTATTCGACATATTATCAAATTTTGATTTTCTATTATTGATTATTGATTCCTAAACAAATTCCCAGCCTTTACGGGTATCGCGGTGAAGGAGTTTATTTCCTTCTTCGTCGTTGGTAACACGGCGAGTGGCAGGATCGTAGAGCAATTTTTTGCCGTTGCGCATCAGTGATACTGCACCGAGGTTATAGGTTTCGGTAAGTTCGCGGATAAATTCAAACGATCCGGGGTTCTTTGATTCCCCTTTGACATTTTTAATCCATTCCTGTAACCAGGCAGGAGTTTCTTCCTGAGGCTGTCTTCTTTCCTCGTTAGATACAGGCGCGGCTTTTAGATGGGCATATTTTTTCTCATCGGCAGGCGAAAGCCCAACTAATGTCGGATTATCTAAATAAAACCCTCCTACGATAGCGCCTTTTTCACCAATGAACATCATTCCTTCAATCGGAAGGTCGTCTTCTTTGTAACCAAAAGGAATGTTGGGTTTCATCCCGCCATCGTGCCATGTGAAGAATATTGATCCGCTTCCATTTTTATACGGTATTTCGAAACGGAACGCTGCTGCATCGGGGTACGACCATGTATTCACCACCTGCGAAGGAATTAGATCGTAGTTACATTTAACTACCCTTGAGAATCGTGTTGATGCAGATACAGCCGATCCTAAGCCAAACACATTGAAAACGGGAATCATGCTGTAAATGCCCATATCTGAGATCGAACCTGCGCCAAATTCAAACCATCCACGGAAACAGCAATGGGTGTATTTTGACGAATAATTGCGCATTTGAGCAGGGCCGAGCCAGAGATCCCAGTTAAATCCCGGAGGTATCAGTTCTTTTTCGGTTGGGATGTCAGGATATTGCGGCCATACGGGGCGATTCGTCCAGTTGTGAATTTCCCTGAGTTTGCCGATGGCGCCTGCGTCGATCCACGATTTAGCCTGTCTGATGGCGTTAAATCTCGGCGCACTGTATGCCAGCATGTGTGTGGCAATATTTTGCTGTGCGGTGGCCATGTCTACCACTTTCATCGCTTCATGCAATTTGTTACCTAGCGGTTTGTGCATGATCTGGTGTTTCCCGCGTTTGAAGCAATCCACAGAGATATACGAGTGGAGGTGATCGCAGGGAATGATTTTTACCGCATCAACGTCGCGCATTTTTGTGAGCAATTCGCGATAATCTTCATCTGCCTGAACCGTACCGTTCCATCCTGCACGATTCTTTTTGTAATAAGTCTCAACGACATACTTCATCACATCGCGCCCACCGGGATGTCCTGTGATGCCTTCGAGCCAGTTAGGCTCGTCAATCGTGCGGCGCAAACTGTTACGCAACCCGTGAACGCTCCATCCGATGTAATTATTGGTTTGGCGGTTGGGGTCGGCAACTCCTACGACCTCAATTTGAGGACAACGAAGCAGGGCGCTTATTTCTGACAGCCCCTGATAGCCGCAACCTATATGTACCAATGTGATTTTGTCGCTCGGCGGAATATGTCCTTTTCCAAGCGCTGAACGGGGAATAACTGTTGCCATCCCTAAAGCGGCTGTTGTTGCGAGAAACTCGCGCCGATTGAGTTTCCCTTTTTCATTTGATGATTTTTTCATGATATTTCTAAATTTTTGATTATAATATTTGGGTTTGTTAAACATGATAAAATGAAGGGACAATATTACAATAATTTATTTGAATGTGAAAAAAGTTTTTTGCCAATTTATTTTGTACTTTTGCGGTGTATCATTTTAATTCAAAATAATGACAACACGACGTAATTTTCTTCGAAATTCAGCATTGGGCGTTGCAGCAATAACTGCTGCGCCTGTAGCAGCAAAACCTGAAAATTTTTCATCCGTAAAGGAAACTGGTAAATTAAAAATTGGAATAGCCCGAGAGATCATCACGCCCAAACTTGGCGGATTGTTCATGGGTTATGGATCGGATAAAGGCAGCACAGCGATACACGACGACCTCACAGTAACTGCGCTGGCCATTGAGTATGGAAAGACGAAGGTGGTGCTGATGAGCGCTACCGTCTGTCTGATCGGTAACGAACTGACTGCAAAAGTCCGTACATTATGCGGGGAGGTGGCAGGTGTTCCGGCTGCTAACGTGATACTTAACGCAACCCACACCCATTCAGGGCCGATTACCACTAATTACGGGGATTCATCTTATGATGTTGCATATTGCGACAGTATTTTCGTACCGAAATGCGTTGCGGCAGCAAAAGCGGCAGCAAAAGAAATGAAGCCGGCAACGGTTGGTGTTGCAAAAACAGAAAGCAAGGTGGGCATTAACAGGCGGCAACTTTTGGCCAACGACAGGGTAATTTTAGGGCAAAATCCGTGGGGGCCTTATGATTCCGAGATGACGGTTATTTCCTTTAAAGGCGACGACGGAAAATCGCTGGCCAATATTGTCCATTGCGCTGCGCACTGCACTGCTATCGGCAGTAATACTGAAGTGTCGCGCGACTGGGCGGGCGTGATGATTGACCGGCTTGAACGCGAATCGGGCGCTGTCACCATGTTTCTTCAAGGCTTGCAGGGTGATATCGCTCCCCGTATGGCCAATGGAGGTTCCACAGGCGATATGAGCCATGCAATGGAGGTAGGCGCGCTGGCAGGTCTTGACGCAGTACGGGCATACAAGGATATACGCATGTATCGTAACGAAGAACTGTCGGTTGCAACCGGTGAAGTCAAAATACCGCACGGCCCGATCATGCCGTTGGAAGAAGCCCGAAAAGAATTAGCCAAATTGGATGCCGCCCAACCGGGACGATGGACTGCAGGACGCAGAGACCTGCTAACAAAAATCATTGATCTTCATGCAAAAGGACAAACAGGTGAGTCATTCTTTGTCATGAATCAGACGCTTGTAAAAATCGGACAGATTGTTTTCATACCTGTTCCCTTTGAAGTATCCACCGAAGTTTCCCTGCGTATGCGCGCTTACAGCAAATACGGACATACATTGGCGCTGGGCTGTACCAACGGCAGCAACTCTTATCTGCCCGCGCAGGATCAGATCTGCAGAGGAGGTTATGAAGTGGAACAGTTAATGTGGGCGGCTCCCAGACGGATAGCCGACAATGGCGATATGCACTTAATCAATCAAAATCTTAAATTAATAGAACAATTATGACAACAAGACGAAATTTTCTTCGTAATTCGGCATTGGGCGTTGCAGCAATAACTGCCGCTCCTGTCGCTGTAAAAGCAGCCCCTGAAAGCGTTGCATCCATCAGGGAAGCAGGCAAATTAAAAGTTGGAATAGCCCGCGAAATCATCACGCCCAAACTTGGCGGATTATTGTCGGGTTACGGATCGGATAAACCGAGCACAGTAGTCAATGACGATCTCACGGTAACAGCACTGGCCATAGAGTATGAAAAGACAAAAGTAATATTCATGAGCGCCACCGTTTGTTTGATCGACAACAGTCTTAATGATCGGCTGCGTGCGATGTGTGGCGAAGCAGCGGGTATTCCGGCTGCCAACGTGATTCTTTCCGCCACCCACACACATTCAGGACCAATAATGAACGCAGAGTATAATGATCAAATATTCATTCCCGGATGCGTTGCAGCAGCAAAAGCATCCGTAAAAAATATGAAGCCGGCAACAGTAGGCGTAGCGAAAACAGAAAGCCGGGTGGGTTGTAACAGACGAAAACTTACGCCCGACAACCGTGTACTTCTGTCAAATAACCCATGGGCTACTTACGATCCGGAGATGACGGTCATTTCATTCAGGGGCGAAGACAAAAAGACCATTGCCAATATTGTCCACTATGCAGCGCATTGCACGGCCGCAGGGATCAATACTGAAATCACGAGAGACTGGGCAGGCGTTATGATTGACCGGCTTGAACGCGAATCAGGCGGTATTACGATGTTTATTCAAGGCATGCAGGGCGACGCCGGTCCGCGTTTACCCAATGGCGAAGATAAAGGCGATATTCATTATGCGATGGAACTTGGCGCAGTGGCAGCGCTTGATGCAGTACGAGCATATAAGGATATCCGGGAATTCCGTGATGAAACAATGACAGCAGTAAATGGCGAGGTTAAATTGCCGCACGCGCCGCTTATGCCTTTAGAAGAAGCAAAAAGGGAACTGGCGAAACTGGAAGCCGGTACAGCAGGACGATGGACTGCGGGAAACAGAAATAATTTGATGAGAATCCTTGAATTTTATGAAAAAGGCGAAACAGGTGAGTCATTCTTTACATACCCTCAGACGCTTATTAAAATAGGTTCCATTGTATTCATACCTGTTCCTTTCGAGGTGTCGTCCGAAATTTCCCTGCGACTTCGTAATTATAGCAAATACGGGCATACGCTTGCACTCGGATGTACCAATGGTAGTAACTCATACATAGTATCACAGGATCAGATATGCAGAGGCGGTTATGAAGTAGAAAGGTTCACGTCCAGAGCGAGGCAGTTTGTCGACAATGTCGACATGTACCTGATCAATCAGAATCTTCAATTGATGGAAAAATTCGTTTCCTGAATCATGGGACAAATACGGTTGAACAGGATGGAATTTTATGCCTATCACGGTTGTTTGCTGGAGGAACAAACGGTGGGTAATCTTTTCCTTGTGGATATTACAATGGATTATGACATGGAAAAAGCGTCGGACAGCGATGATTTGCACGATGCGTTGAATTACGCGGAGGTATATAAACTGGTGAAAGAAGAGATGGCCATTCGCTCGCATTTACTGGAACATTTAAGCAGCCGCATTTTGAACAGGCTTTTTGAGCATTTCCCAAAGTTGAACTGTGTTGAGGTATGTGTGTCAAAACTAAACCCGCCCGTTGGCGGAAAAATGCTAAGTGTGAGTGTTAGCCAAAAACGATAAAAATTATTATCTTTGCGAAATTTTTGAATCATCATAATACAAGCATGCTGGTAAAACAACAAACACTCCAAAAACCCGTATCCGTCAAAGGGAAAGGGTTACATACAGGTATTGAGGTGGAATTGACACTTCGCCCTGCATCCAATAATCATGGCTATAAATTCAAACGTCTCGATTTAAAAGGACAGCCAGTTATTTCTGCTATTGCCGATCTGGTTACCGACACTTCGCGCGGCACCACCATTGAGGAAAATGGCGTGAAAGTAAGCACCATAGAACATGTGCTGGCTGCCTTATGGGGGATGGGCGTTGACAATGCTCTGATAGAAGTGAATGGCCCTGAAATGCCCATTATGGACGGTAGTTCCGCAGCATTTGTAGAAATGATCAAGGATGCCGGAATTATTGAATTGGACGCAGTTCGCAAATACTTCGAAATCAGGGAACGAATCGTATATGCCGACAAGTCGCGAGGCGTCGAAATTGCGATTTATCCCGACGATCATTTCAGCATTGATGTGATGATCGACTACAATTCGCGTACTCTGGGACATCAATATGCCGTGTTGAACAGCATGGAAGATTTCGAAACTGAAATAGCGCCTTGCAGAACTTTTGTTTTCCTGCACGAGCTGGAACAGTTGTTACAGCACAATCTTATTAAGGGAGGAGCGTTGGACAATGCGATTGTCATTGTTGACAAACCTGTTGGACAGGAAGAACTCGACCGCCTGTCGGGCTTGTTCAATGTCCCCAAGATACAGGTAAAACCCGAAGGCGTTCTCAACAATCTGGAGTTGCGTTTCGGCAACGAAGCGGCGCGCCACAAACTGCTCGACCTGATCGGCGATTTTGCGCTGATTGGCAAACAGATAAAAGGTCGAATTGTTGCTATCCGGCCGGGACATGCCGCCAACAACCAGATGGCGCGAAAACTTCGCCAAATCATTCGCAAAGAAATGGCCAAAGGAATGATTCCGAAATACGATCCCACTCAACCGCCCGTTTTCAATATCGAGCAAATAAAAAAAACATTGCCGCATCGCCCACCATTTCTGCTGGTTGACAAAATCATCAGTAAAACAGAGACAACCGTCATTGGCGTGAAGAATGTTTCGATGAACGAACCTTTCTTTACAGGACATTTTCCTTCGCAGGCGGTGATGCCGGGCGTTCTGATTATAGAATCGATGGCGCAGGTTGGCGGGATATTGGTATTGGGAACAGTACCCGATCCCGAAAACTATCTGACCTTCTTTCTTAAAATCGACAAGGTGAAATTCAGGAAAATGGTTGTCCCGGGCGATACTCTGGTTATCCGTATGGAACTGGTTGGGGAAATCCGTCGCGGTATCGCTACCATGCTGGCGCAGGCTTATGTAGGAGAAACATTAGCCACAGAAGCAGAGTTGACCGCACAAATTGTAAAAGTAAAAGAATAAAAAAACATGATACATCACTTAACCTGCGTTCACCCCGATGCTCTTATTGGCGAAAATGTAGTTATAGAACCTTTTGTAAACATCGCCAAAGACGTTGTCATCGGCGACGGAACTTATGTAATGTCGAATGCAGTGATATTGGAAGGAACGCGTATCGGAAAAAACTGTAAAATTTTTCCGGGAGCGGTGATTGCCGGTATTCCGCAAGACCTCAAATTCGAAGGAGAATACACTACTGTAGAAATAGGCGACAATACCACTATTCGTGAATGTGTTACCATTAATCGTGGCACCAAAACAAAAAATAAAACTGTAGTGGGAGACAATTGCCTGCTCATGGCTTATGTGCACATTGCCCATGATGTTTGCATTGGCGACAACTGTGTGATCGTAAGCCATACAGGTATTGCCGGAGAAGTAGAAATCGGCGAATGGGCTATTTTAGGCGGGGGCACAATGGTTCACCAGTTTGTGCGTATTGGTGCTCATGTCATGATTGGCGGAGCCTCGATAATACGCAAGGATGTGCCGCCCTACGTGAGGGCTGCCCGTGAGCCGCTGACATACGTGGGCGTAAATTCGATAGGACTGCGCCGCCGCAGATTTACCAACGACAAAATCTGGGAATTACAGGATATTTACCGCCAACTGTACCAAAAGGACATGAACCATGGGGAAGCGCTCAAATATATTGAGGTAAATTTTCCCCAAAGCGAAGAACGCGATAATGTTATCAATTTTGTACGCAACTCAAAACGCGGCATTATGAAAGGGTATGCTGGTTCTGATGCTGGCGATGATGATTAAGGAATTATACCGCCGGCAAAGTAAAGAAAAACGTTGTTCCTTTTCCAACTTCGCTCTCTAACCATATGTGTCCGCCATTGCGTTCTACATATTCCTTGCAAAGCAAAAGCCCCAATCCAGTCCCTGTTTCATTCGCAGTGCCGGTAGTACTTTTGTTGCTATTTACACCAAATATACGATCTCTCTTTGACTCGACGATACCGATACCTGTATCGGTAACGGATACTATCACTTCTGATCCTGTCCGTTTGCCGCCAACAATGATTTTTCCTCCCGGATGGGTGAATTTAATCCCATTGACCACAAGATTGCGTATCACTGCGGCAATCATATTCTTGTCGACCTTGACGCTACATTCGTCCACGTGATTTGTCTGGCTGATATGTTTCTGCTGGGCTTGCAGCTTAGTTTGTTCCAGCACTTCATTCGTTAACTTGCGAATTTCTACCCGTTCCGGATTGTAAAGTATATTCCCCAATCGTAATCTTGACAAGTCGAGAAGTGTGTTTAACAAATCATTATGCGTTTTTGTAGAATCTACCAGCATATCAATACAGTCTATCTGTTCTTGTTTGCTATAGTGATCAAAATTGTCGCGTAACATAGCCGACAGAGATTCGATATTGGCCGCCGGAGTTTTTAAATCATGCGCTATCACACTGATAAACTTATCTTTGGCAGCATTGAGATCATACAACTCCCGATGCTTTGTTTCAATAGCAATATGATCACGTTTGGCCAACATACCTGTATACAACAAAAGAAAAGAACCGACCAAAAGAACAAGAAAATAGATGATGAGAAGTTTTTGCATCGACGTGTTGGCGTACATGAGATAATCGCCATGATATGATGTGTTGATACTAATGCCACCCATCACATCGCCGATTTTTTTACTCTGCGTTGTGTGGCACGACATGCAACTTTGCTTCAACATTATTGGAGCCATATACATGAACATGACGGAATCATTCATTTTCTTTTTTCCAAAAAAACTGTCGTTTTCATTTTTGAATGTTTTTAACGCTTCCAATTCCCATTCATTAGGTTTACTGTCAGGAGTTGAAGAATCCAGACTGGTGATACGAATATATGGAACAGGTAGCGTTGTTTTTGCTACAGGCATATATACCAACCCTTTATTGTGGCTCCACTGATCAGTTGCGGCCAGTAATCTGAAAAGCGCTTCTGAACCTGATTTTACAAGGTTTTCTGTATTTTTACGCAAAATAAATAAATTGAGTTGAAACGAACAAACAATCATGACAACCCATACTATTAAAAGAATTAGGAAATATTTACGAGACTTCAAATAATGTTCAGCTTAACAAAATAAAAAATGCAAATTTAAATGATTTTTTTGATATTATTTAAAAAAATCCTTTTTATCAGTTCACAATTAACAACTCCGTGCGGCGGTTTTGTGCACGCCCTTCTTCTGAATCGTTTCCAGAAACGGGTTCCGCAAATCCCATGCCTCTGTAACTGACGCGGGTCATACCAATACCTTCGCTCAACAGATAATTGGCCACAGCGCGTGCCCTGTTCTGGGATAAATCAAGGTTATACGTCTTTGTCCCTACATTGTCGGTATGACCGGTAATACGAATTTTCACTTCCGGATTGTCGCGAAGGAACAGTACCAATTGTTTCAGTTCGGCTTTTGATTCATCTAACAGTTTGGCAGAAGCAAAATCAAAAAAGATATTTTTCAGAATTACTTTTTCGCCGGGCTGAATCCGCTTGAGCGGGATATCCTTCAAGTAAGGCTCCCGGTAGGTTCCGCCAGTCATCGTAAAATGCTCCGAAAAGAAAAGATAACCTATACATTTAATATTCAGTGCATAATCTTTTCCGGAAGGGATACACACCAAAAATTCACCGTTGAGGCTGTCGGAATAGGCGCTGACTGCCTTTTCAGCCGTCGAGAGATCGATCAATTCAAACAGCGCTTTGAGCGGTTTAAAGTTACGGGCGTCGAAAATTTTTCCTTTCATGTACGATACCGGCTCGGGACGTGCAGCAGGATACAATTCAAATGTGTAAATGTTACGAGTACGTCCGTCACCTCGATCGGATGAGTAGTAAGCCCTGTCGCCGCGTGCATTCACAATCATGCCATCCTCTTTATGCTTGGTGTTGATGGGATAACCGAGGTTTTTGGGCGTAGACCACCTGCCAGTTGAATCCTTGCGGGTGACAAAAAGGTCGAAACCTCCCATGCCGGGCCATCCATCGGAAGCAAAGTAAAGGGTACGGCTGTCGGGATGAATAAATGGTGATGATTCGTCAGCGGGGGTATTGATTTCTTCGAGGTTGACGGGTTTTCCCCAATTTCCGTTGTCATCGCGTGTTGACATCCAGATGTCTGATCCACCTTTTCCACCGCCGCGGGTACTAACGAAATAGAGTGTCCGACCGTCGGCAGATATGGATGGCTGGGTTTCCCATGCGGATGTGTTGATGGGTTCGCCGAGGTTACGTGGCCGCGTCCACACACCATTGCGTTTTACGCTGTAATAGATGTCAAAACTGCCTTTGCCATCGTTGCGATTATTCGCCGTGAAGTACATCTCTGTGGCGTTGGCGGTAATAGTCTGCGCTGCTTCGTTGTCAGGAGTATTGGGCGGTGAACCGAGATTTTCCGGTTTTGTCCATTTTCCATTACGAAATTCCGATACAAAAAAATCTTCATGACGATTGCCGATCACTGCAGGATTGTTGGGGTTTTTTGGAATCAATGCAGTAAAAACTAATGTTTGCTCATCAACCGACAAGCTGGGCCAATACTGGTCGTATTCGAAATCCAGTCTAAGATTTTCAGGCTGAAATGGCACAGGATTCTTAACGGCTTGTGCCGCAAACTGGCTGTTTTTGAGCAATTTTTCCGATTTGGCAACCAAAGCAGGTTTTTGTTTACTAAAGGTCAGAAATTTTTCAAGATGCTGATTGGCTGCCTCATACTCTTCTGCCTCAAATTCAATTTCAGCCAGCGAATAAAATATCGGTGGAAAAAAAACAGGATTAATTTCCACACATCGCAGAAAGGATATCTTGGCACGTTGCGGCTGGTTGACTTCGAGAAAACATTCAGCCATAAGCAGATGTGCTTCAATAAAATTTGCGTCAATTCTTACTGCGTTGTTTAAGTCTGTAACAGCAGCCGCATACTGTCGACGTGCATATTTGTCATATCCTGCATTATATGCCTTAACGGCATTTCTGTTGGAAGACGATAATTGCTGCGCCCATGATGTAAAACTGATACATACACAAAACACAAATATGTGTAAAAATTTCCCAAGCATAATGCAAATATACAATAAATTATTAACAATTATTCCTAATAAATGTAAAATAATGTTAAATAGTTTTGGGAAAACAAATTTAATTTGTATCTTTGCACCCAAGCAAAAAATAGAAAAGATTCTATGGGGAAAATTAAATACAGATTCAATCCGGAATCGCTGAGATACGACAAGGTAAAAACAAGTGTCAGAAAGACAATAATAAAGGGATTTACCTTCTTCACAGCGACTTTGGCTATTACGGTTATCTATTACATAATATATTCACAATTTTTTTCTACACCCAAGGAGCGTATTTTGTCGCGAGAAATTGATCAGATGTCTGAAAATTATTCGGGCTTGACTGAGAAACTGCAATTCATTGAAGATGTATTGGCCGATATACAACAACGGGACAGTAATATTTACAGAACAATTTTTGAATCCGAGCCGGTTCCGCAATCCATTTTGCGTGCAGGTTTTGGAGGAATCAACCGTTATGAAGCATTGGAGGGTTACTCCAATTCAGAGTTGATGATCGAAACCACCCGGCGCAGTGAAATGTTGTTGAGTCAACTCCGAATCCAAACGAAAACAATGAATGAAATGCTGGATAAAGCCAAAGAAAAAGGCGAGCAATTAAAATTTCTTCCCGCGATACAACCAATAGAAAACAAAGACCTTACACATACAGCGGCTGGTTTTGGAATGCGAATGCATCCCATATACCGTATCAAAAAAGATCATGATGGCATGGATTTTGCTGCTCCTGTGGGAACACCGGTTAGAGCAACAGGCAACGGTCAGGTGGTGGAAACACAATCTATCGGAGCGCAGGGTGTTAAAGTAGTTATTGATCATGGATATGGATTTAAAACAGTATATGCCCATTTGGATAAATTCACTGTAAAAACAGGCCAAAAAGTAACTCGTGGCGAAATTATTGGAAATGTGGGAAGTACAGGTATGTCTACAGCGCCGCATTTGCACTACGAAGTGCATAAGAACGGTAAGCCTGTGAACCCGATAAATTACTTTTTCCATGAACTGACCCCTGCAACTTTTGCAAGAATCAGGGACCTGTCAAATCTTGGACGAACATTCGATTAAAATTCAATGTATAATCTCAATCAACAACAATCAACAAAACACAAACCAATTCAAAAATTTAAACTCAAATGAAAAAAATCAAATATCGATTTAATCAGGAAAAATTGCGTTATGAACGGATCACAACCACCATCAAAGAAAAAATTATCAGAGGGGGGATCATGTTTGTAGCCAGTATTATCATTTCAGTAGGTTATTATTTAATTTATTCCCACTTTTATGATACGCCCAAAGAACGGGTATTGACCAACAAGTTGTCTGGCATCAAGTTCAACTACCAGCTGTTGTCGCAGGATTTGGATCATATTGACCGGATACTTGCAGATATTCAAAAACGTGATGATGATGTTTACCGTACCATACTCGAATCCGAGCCAATCCCTGCCTCCATACGTCAGGCCGGTTTCGGGGGGGTTAACCGTTACGAACCGCTCGAAGGGTATCTCAATTCAAATTTGATGATCGCCGCTACCAAACACACCGATAAAATAAGGAAGCAATTGGCGGTACAATCCATATCATACGACGAACTGATTGAAAAAGCCATTAACATGGAACAAATGGCTTTAACACGGCCTGCTATTCAGCCGATTTCAAATAAAAAACTGAAAGCGCCGGTATCAAGGTTCGGCATGCGGCTTCATCCTAAACTCGGATTTACCAGGATGCATACAGGACTTGATTTTGCCGCTGATACCGGTACAGATATATACGCTACCGGCGATGGGACGGTCATAAAAGCAGATTACAACACAAATGGCTATGGCAATTCAGTGATTATTGATCACGGTTATGGTTACCATACACTTTATGCCCACATGCAAAAGATTGGTGTATTGGCAGGTAGCGAAGTTAAACGCGGACAGGTGATAGGTACTGTTGGTAATACAGGACTTTCCGTTGGTCCGCATTTGCATTATGAGGTTCATAAAAATGGAAATCATGTCAATCCAATCAATTATTTTTACAACGACCTGTCGCCCGAAGATTATGCGCAATTGGTAGAACAGGCGCAAAAGAATAATGAAATCTTCGAAAAATGGTAAATTGAATTACTTTGGAACAAGATAACATCATTCCAGTTGAACCTTCCAAACTTTATCACAGCATCAGCGAAGTGTCCGCCATGTTTGGCGTTAAAGCCTCGCTGATTCGTTTTTGGGAAAAGGAGTTCGATATCATCAAACCCCGAAAAAACGCTAAAGGAAACCGTCTTTTTACCCAACAGGATATTGACAATATTGCACTGATTCACCACTATGTAAAGGAACGCCGCTTAACATTGGAAGGCGCACGCCAAAAAATCAAACAAAACCGGGATGATGCGGAACACACGTTCCAGATTGTGCAATCGCTGAAAAAAGTGCGGGAAATGTTGGTGGAACTCAAAGACAATATTAGCGAAACATGAAAATCATCAAATCCCCCCCCCGCGAAGACTGGAAAAAAATCATTACACGCCCTGCTTTTGATTATACGCATCTATTTGAGTCAGTAAAAAATATTCTGGAAGACGTCAGACTAAATGGTGATAAGGCTGTTGCTGCATACTGCGAAAAATTTGACAAGGTGGTTTTGAAAAATTTTGCGGTTACCCCGGATGAAATGGAGGAAGCGGAACGATTGGTTCCCGAAGCATTGAAAGAGGCTATACGGTTGGCATCCGCAAATATCGAAACATTTCACCGTTCGCAACAGCTGGTTTCTCATAAAATTGAGACCATGCCTGGCGTGGTATGCTGGCAAAAAGCCACAGGCATAGAAAAAGTGGGGTTGTACATACCGGGAGGAACGGCACCGTTGTTTTCCACGGTTTTGATGCTCGCTGTACCAGCGCGTATTGCGGGTTGCAGGGAAATCATCCTGTGTAGCCCTCCCACAAAAGATGGAAAAATTCATCCCGCCATCATTTATGCAGCGCAGCAGGCAGGCGTCAACCGGCTATACAAAATTGGAGGGATTCAAGCTATTGCAGCCATGACTTATGGCACTGAAACCGTTTCTAATGTATTCAAGATTTTCGGACCGGGCAATCAGTATGTCACCGCAGCAAAACAGTTAGTAGCCATGCGCGACGTGGCCATCGACATGCCGGCCGGGCCTTCGGAAGTGGAAGTAATTGCCGACGAAACAGCCAATCCCGCATTTGTGGCTGCCGACATGTTGTCGCAAGCCGAACATGGGGCAGACAGTCAGGCAATTCTTGTTACAACCTGCGAGGATATTGTAGATAACGTAATTATAGAAATAGAACGGCAACTGAACGAGTTACCTCGAAAAGCGTTGACTGAAAAATCATTACAATACAGTTGCATCGTTATCCTGAAAGATCAAAACGAAGTGATTGACTTCACCAACACCTACGCTCCCGAACATTTGATTATAGAAACAAAAGATTACGCTGCATTGTCCGAACGGATAATCAATGCCGGATCGGTATTTCTTGGTCATTTCACCCCCGAAAGCGCCGGCGACTACGCATCAGGAACAAATCACACTCTTCCTACCAACGGCTATGCACGCATGTACAGCGGCATTAACCTCGATAGTTTCGTGAAAAAGATAACTTTTCAGGAAATATCTCAGGAAGGGATTCGAAATATCGGGCAGGCGATAGAAACTATGGCACAGGCAGAATCGTTGCAGGCTCACAGCAATGCGGTGAGTTTGAGAATTCAAGTTTGAAGTTTGAGGTTTGAAGTTTCATCAAATGACGCGCAAACAATTATATCAAAAAGTACTTTCACGGTTTCAGGAAACGATGCCGGTTGCCGAAACCGAACTTAGTTACCGAACATCCTACGAATTGTTAGTAGCAGTAATTCTATCGGCGCAATGTACCGATAAAAGGGTGAATATTATTACTCCGCCATTTTTCGTGCGTTTTCCTACGGTTGAACTGCTTGCCGAAGCCAAATTTGAGGAAGTATTTGACCTGATTCGCAGTTGCTCCTACCCTAACAACAAAACGAAACACCTGATCGGCATGGCGCAAACTTTGATCAAAAATTATAGCGGCGAAGTACCCGGCACAGTCGAAGATTTGATGAAACTGCCCGGCGTGGGACGAAAAACGGCCAATGTTATTGCCTCGGTAGTCTTCAACATGCCAACGATAGCGGTTGATACACATGTGTTTCGTGTATCGCAAAGATTAGGACTTACACTAAATGCCAAAAATCCATTAGACGCAGAAAAACAACTCACGCAGTATATCCCTGAAAACCAACGAGCAATTGCTCATCACTGGCTGATACTGCACGGGCGATATGTTTGTACTGCCCGTGCGCCAAAATGCAGCAGTTGCCAATTTGCTGAATGGTGTAAATTTGTTAATAACGGAATAATGGAATAACTGAAGTGACATTCAGAATTAAAAGTGATGACGATGACAATAACATCTTTTCAACCGGAAATAACAGCGTGATTGTTGCAGCGGTCGACACCGGTTTTCTGAACATGTTCAGTTTGCCGCTGTTGCGTGGCAACCCTTCAACTGCGTTGATAGATCCGTATTCAATCGTCCTCACTCAAAATGCATCACGGCGATTATTCGGCGAAAAGGCCCCAATGGGAGAAACGTTTATAGCATTCCAGGTACCTTACAACCGGACAGGCGCTGATGATTCATGGTTTTATCCTTCCGGTAACGTCAGTTTTGGCAATCGCACCTTTGTGGAATTATCCTCCGGCGTGGATGTGAAAACCGTAAGCGCCAACATTCGCGACATCATTTCCAAACACACAGATGGGCGCGTCCTTACAGAAACTTATCTGCAAAAATATTAGTAAAATGGAGCATATCTACAAAAGACACTATCCAGCAGAACCAATGCGTTACTCGATTGTAGAGGATGTATATGCGCGCCGTTTCGATAAGGAGCAGCGTATGGGTTCATTAGTGGCGTGGTTTGCAGGGCTGGCGGTGTTCATTTCCTGTCTTGGTTTGTTTGGCTTGTCGGCATACATGGCCGAAAACCGCCGCAAGGAAATCGGCATTCGTAAGGTGCTGGGCGCTTCTATCTACGATATTGTATCGTTATTGTCAAAAGAATTTCTAATTTTGGTGTCGATTTCGTTAGTCATTGCGTTACCTGTGGCATGGTGGGCAATGAACATCTGGTTATCAAATTATGCTTACCGAACGGATATTCCGTGGTGGCTTTTGGTGGCAGTAGCAGTTTTGACTATTGGTATCGCTATGCTGACGGTGTGCTGGCAGGCAGTGAAGGTAGCGACGGCAAATACGGTGGAAGCGTTAAAATCAGAATAATTATCAAAAATAACCAAGATCAATGAAATATATTTTAACTTTGCGGTTTTTTAAATATAGAAGAATATGAAAGTATCCATTGGTAGTTCAAAAGAATCTTTATTATGGGCTGAGCAAATCGTGGTATAGAGAAGATGCAGATCCTACAGTGCGAGACAATGTACTAGTGGAATATGGACTCTTTTGTGGTCATTTATCAAGAAACAATGTGTGTTTTAAGTATGTGGAATACAATGAAAAATAAGGGAAATATCGATAATCTTTGCTAATAATTTTATCGATACAAAAAATGAAAAAATAGATTTTGATCACTTTGTTCTCCTTGTAGAAAATACAACAGAAGATGCGAAAAAATTTATAGGCATGTTTTTTGAAAAATTTAAAAAATTTAAGACAAACTTTGAATTTGAAATTAATGATTAGCAATGATAATGAAGTGGAAAATCGGCAACGGCAGTCAATGGGGCGACAGGTATCCTCCGCACGAAACTATAGTTGCCAACATAGAAAGCGGCGATTTATATGTCTGTGTGGATGAACAAAACGAAACAGAGGAAATACTTGGAGTTTTCTATTTTAAGCAGGAAAACGAGCCTGCATACTGGAAAATTGAAGGCGGATACTGGCTTAACGACGAATCTTATGGTGTTGTTCACCGAATAGCAGGTGCACGCAAAGCAAAAGGCATCGGTTCATTTTGCCTTGATTGGTGCGAAAAACAAACTGCGAATATACGGATTGATACTCACCGGAATAATAAAATAATGCTCAAAGTTTTGGAAAAAGCTGGATTCACCTGCTGCGGCATAATACATGTCTCCAACGGGTCTGAACGTCTTGCGTTTCAAAAAAAAATAGCATAATCATCATACTTTTGTGGTTCATATCAAAAAAAAAAAATGATTCAAGCGGTTCTTTTCGATATGGATGGCGTGCTGGTAGATTCAGAGCGTCAGATGTGCCTTGCAGCGATTAGCATGTTTAAAGAGTTGGGCGTTATGGTGCAGCCGGTTGATTTTCTCCCTTTCGTAGGCGCTGGCGAAAACCGGTATTTAGGTGGAGTTGCTGAAAAATACGACATTGTTTTGGATATTGACGACGCAAAATTTCGTGCTTATACCATCTATGGTGAAATTGTGCATGGGCAGCTTAATCCTCTTCCCGGTGTGCGTGAATTTATTGATGATTGTATAACTAAAGGTATCAAAACAGCTGTTGCTACCAGTGCAGATTTTATGAAAATGGAAATCAACCTGCGCGAAATTGGGTTGCCTGCCCAAAAATTTGATGCTACAGTCAACGGGCTGGAAGTGATACACAAAAAGCCCTCGCCCGAAATTTTTCTTACGGCTGCCAAAAAACTTGGAATTGAACCGAAAAATTGCCTGGTCGTAGAAGACGCCATCAATGGGATACAGGCAGCAAAAGCCGCTGGAATGTATTGTCTGGCGCTCACCACTAATTTCAAAGCCGAACAATTGGAAATGGCCGATTGGATTTGTAAAGATTTATCAGAAGCGTTAAAACTTTCAATAATTTGAACAATTCTATCATCATAAAAGGCGCCCGGGTCAACAACCTGAAGAACATCGACGTCACCATTCCACGTAATCAGTTTGTGGTGATCACAGGATTGAGCGGTTCGGGCAAATCGTCGCTGGCGTATGATACCATTTATGCTGAAGGACAGCGCCGGTATGTGGAAAGTCTGTCGTCGTATGCAAGACAGTTTCTGGGACGAATACACAAACCAGAAGTAGATTTTATTCACGGCATACCGCCCGCTATCGCTATCGAGCAAAAGGTCAGTACCCGCAATCCGCGTTCTACTGTGGGTACTTCAACAGAGATATACGATTACATCAAGTTGCTGTTTGCTCGCATCGGTATCACTTATTCACCTGTGTCGGGCGAAATGGTGAAAAAGGATACAGTGACTGATGTGGTCAATTACATCCTTTCGTTGCCCGATGATACCGCTGCATTATTGATGATACCGCTTGGCAATACCCAGAAAGAGAATTTTTCCATTTGTCGTGACACATTGATTTCACAGGGTTACAGCCGTGTTGAAATCAACGGTGAAATCTGCCGGTTAGAAAACACTCCGGTAAAACTCATATCCAGTGATGAGATAAACCTTGTGGTCGACCGTATTCGTGTAGCGCACGATGAGGAATCGGCAGCACGTTATGCAGATTCGGTGCAAACGGCTTTCAATGAAGGTAATGGTCGATGTATCGTTCGTGTAAAGGGAACAAAAGAGTTTTCAAACCGTTTTGAGCATGACGGTATATTGTTCGACGAACCTAACGAACATCTGTTCAGTTTCAACAGTCCTTATGGCGCATGCACCCGTTGCGAAGGATATGGCAAAATTATAGGCATTGACGAGGATTTGGTGGTTCCCGACAAGAGTCTGTCCATCTATCAGGATGCGGTGGCTTGCTGGAAGGGCGAAACCATGAGCGAATGGAAAAACGAATTGATATACAGGGCAATCGAAATTGATTTTCCGATTCATAAACCATACAACGAGTTGAACGAAAAACAACTGGATACTCTCTGGCACGGAACGCAGGAATGGATTGGAATAGACGGTTTTTTCAAGTTTTTGGACGAAAACAAATACAAGATTCAATACCGTGTGATGACTGCGCGCTACAGCGGAAAAACCACCTGCCCGGAATGCAAGGGAGGACGCCTGCGCAAAGAATCAACTTACGTGAAAGTAAAAGGTAAAACAGTTAACGAATTGGTACTGTTGCCCATCAACGAATTGCTCGATTGGTTCAAAATATTAACACTCAACGAATACCAGCAAAAGATAGCGCAGCGAATTCTCACAGAAATCATTAACCGGCTTCAATACCTTATGCAAGTTGGCTTGGGTTATCTTACGCTCAACCGTTTATCATCCACTTTGAGCGGTGGCGAGGCGCAACGTATCAATTTAGCAACATCATTAGGCAGCAGTTTAGTTGGGTCGCTGTATATTTTGGATGAACCGAGTATAGGGCTTCATCCTCGCGATACAGCGCAACTGATTGGCGTACTGAAAAAATTACAGGCATTGGGCAATACAGTTCTGGTAGTGGAACACGACGAGGAAGTAATGCGCGCCTCCGACCGGATTATTGATATAGGCCCGCTTGCCGGACGTTTGGGCGGCGAAGTGGTGTTTGAAGGAAGCCCCATCCCAGCCCTCCCCCAAGAGGAGGGAGTAAGCCTCACTATCGAATATCTTACAGGGCGCAAACAGATAGCCATTCCTGCACAACGGCGAAAATGGAACAACTATATTGAAATTTCAGGTGCACGCGCTAACAACTTGAAAAATATTGCCGTTCGTTTCCCTCTGAATGTGCTTTGCGTGGTGACCGGCGTGAGTGGATCAGGCAAATCAACCCTTGTTCACGACATCCTTTTTACTGCGCTCGAACGGGAACTGAATGGTATAAGCAGCGAACGGGCTGGCGCGTTCGATAAACTAAGAGGCGATCTGATCAAACTAAAAGCCGTAGAATTTGTCGACCAAAACCCTATAGGACGCTCGACACGCTCTAATCCTGTCACTTACAGCAAAGCCTACGACGAAATTCGTAAACTCTTTTCAGAACAACCCATGTCAAGGCATAACGATCTGAAACCCGGGCATTTCTCATTCAACATTGAAGGCGGTCGCTGCGAAGAATGTCAGGGTGAAGGCGAAATCACTGTAGAAATGCAGTTCATGGCCGATGTAAAATTGGTTTGCGAAACATGCAAAGGAAAGAAATTCAAGGAAGATGTACTGGAAGTGACTTACTGCGAAAAAAACATTTATGATATACTGGAGCAGACAGTGGACGAAGCGATAGAATTTTTCGGACAAAACGAAAAAGGTACGCTCGAAAAGAAAATAGTAGAAAAACTGAAACCGCTGTCGGACGTGGGTTTGGGTTATGTAAAACTGGGACAGTCGTCCAGCACGTTAAGCGGCGGCGAAAGTCAACGCATCAAACTGGCGTCATTCATTTCCAGAGAAAACAGCAATAATCCTACGCTCTTTATTTTCGATGAACCTACCACCGGTCTTCATTTCCATGACATTGGCAAACTGTTGGACGCCTTTAATATGCTCATCGAAAACCGGCACAGTGTATTGGTCATCGAACACAACCCTGTCGTGATCAAATGCGCCGACTGGGTGATTGATCTTGGCCCGGAAGGAGGTCAGGCTGGCGGAGATATCGTTTGCCAGGGAACTCCTGAAACAATTGCACAATGTGAGCATTCATATACGGGGATGTATTTGAGAGGAGTGGTATCATCTGCCGTTTCTATCTTTTGAGGATGCCACTTCTTTAACGCAATATCAATCAAATAATCGCTAAAAAAAAATTCTAATAATTGCAACCATATTTCTGCGTTTCACGTATATACTGAAAACTGAAACATTTGGTTCAAACAATCTTTTACATATCAAATTCTTATATATGACCAATACCGTCTTTTTCTCAACAATTTTAGTCGTTATCCTGCTCGGTGTAGTATCCGTCGGATTACGTCGTCTGATTTATAAAAAGGGAATCACTTTTTATGCTATGGCCATCATGATGGTTCCCCTGATTCTTTACGCTATTGCAGGATTTGTGGGTGGCGTCAAAGGGCACATTCATTTTTTGTGGGCGGCGCCTCTTGCATTGTTCTGCAGTCTTTTCGCTTTCGGAAAAGTTGGCAGAATGATTGAAAGACCGTTAAACGAAATGAAGAATGTGGTCAGTTCATTATCGGAAGGTAATGTGAATGTCACTTACGATGAAAAGTTTAAAAAAGGCGATCACGAGTTGGCGCAAGTGATGCGGCTATTATCAAAATTAGCGGCGTCGCTCAAACGAATCGCAGCATTTGCCGACAATGTAGGTAAAGGCAATTTGCATGTTGAATATACATTGCTGGGCGAAAATGACATTTTGGGCAATGCGATGCTCAATATGCGTTCCAACCTGTTACAGGCCGAAGCGGAAAAGGAAGAACGCCAGCGCGAAGATGAACGTCGCAACTGGGCTGCGCAGGGCGTGGCAAAATTTGCAGAATTGCTGCGCGCCAACAACGACAATATCGAGGAACTGTGTCATTCGATTATAAAAAATTTAGTTAAATACATAGGGGCTAACCAGGGGGCCATCTTCATCCTGAATGACGACGATGCAAAAAAAACCGTGCTCGAGATGAAAGCCTGCTACGCATACGAGCGCCGCAAGTTTGCCAATAAAACGATAGAACCGGGCGATGGATTGGTAGGCACTTGTTACCTCGAAGGTGAAAGCGTTTATATGACCGATCTTCCAAAAAAGTATATCCGCATTACTTCAGGATTGGGTAAGGATACTCCGCGCGCCCTGCTGATTGTTCCGCTTAAAGTGAACGGCGCTATATATGGAATCATTGAAATAGCCGCTTTCAAGGAATTTGAACCCCATGTGCAGGAATTTGTCGAAAAAGTATCCGAAAGTATCGCTTCCACTATCGGTGCGGTAAAAGTGAATATTCAAACCTGTAAACTGCTGGCGAAAACCAAATTGCAAGCCGAAGAAATGGCCAATCAGGAAGAAGAACTCCGCCAAAACCTGGAGGAAATGCAATCTACTCAGGATGAAATGCGCCGCCGCGAAACCGAACTGGCAGAGGCATTATCTGCGAACGAAAATCAGATGACCAAATTGGGGCTGATCATAGATGCGTATGAAACGGGCTTATGGGAAATGAATGTGGTGCAAGGTGATCCGGTCAACCCCAACAATGAATTTTTCTGGTCTGATGAATTTAGAAAAATGCTGGGATATTCAAGCGAAGCCGATTTTCCCAATGTGTTACACAGTTGGAGCGATAAACTGCACCCCGACGACAAGCAAAGGACGTTAGATGCTTTTGCACGGCATTTGCTCGACAAAACAGGACAAACACCTTACGATCTTGAATACAGACTGTTAAAAAGGAACGGCGAATACGCAGATTTTCATGCTTTTGGCGCAACCGTTCGCGACAAAGAAGGAAATGCGCTTCAAGTAATTGGCGCCATAAAAGATATAACAGGCGAAAAGTTAGTTGACGAAGAAATGCGCCGCCGCGAAATAGAGTTATCCAAAGCATTATCTGCAAATGAAAATCAGATGACTAAATTGGAACTCATCATTGATGCGTCCAGGACGGGCTTATGGGAAATGAATGTTGTGAAAGGCGATCCGGTGAATCCCAACAATGAATTTATCTGGTCTGATGAATTTAGACAAATGCTGGGATATGCAAGCGAAGCCGATTTTCCCAATGTCTTACACAGTTGGAGCGACAAACTGCACCCCGACGACAAGCAAAGGACACTGGATGCTTTTGCCCGGCATCTGCTCGACCGAACTGGGAAAACACCTTACGATATTGAATACAGACTGCTAAAGAAAAACGGTGAATACGCAGAATTTCATGCTTTTGGCGCAACCGTCCGCGACAAAGAAGGATTTGCGCTCCAAGTGATAGGAGCAATAAAGGACATAACGGAAGAGAAAAAAATGGACGAAG
>Ga0209737_10000227_pt1 | contig 51046 bp, 48 predicted proteins | sample TergutCu122P3_FD_187284 | JGI IMG/M metagenome (GOLD analysis project Ga0209737, IMG submission 187284) | Cubitermes ugandensis P3 segment gut microbial communities from Kakamega Forest, Kenya - Cu122 P3 (SPAdes) (version 2) | ecosystem: Host-associated > Arthropoda: Insects > Digestive system... | reverse complement strand
CTTCTTTCCCACAGAAGGTTCTGCAACAATCAAGAGTATAACATATGCATTGAATAGATGTGCAATAGATATTTCAGAGGATATGGAATTTATTGTTACAAACTGGAAGTTAGTATTTCAATTTTCGAGGTATCGAAAGTTATTGACAATACAAAACATATGTTCTAAAATGGAATCAAAAGAAAAGGAGATTTTCGTGTTTAATATTTTTGCTGATAACAACAAAATTGAAAAAAATGAAAATGGATTATCTTGTGCGATATTGGGTGATTCCCTTGATGTATTAAAAAGCATAAAATCAAGCACGATTGATTTGATATTTGCGGATCCGCCATATGGAATAGGGAAAGATTTCGGGACTACTAAAGATACTTTTGTTGGCATTGATGAGTATCTTGAATGGTGCAGAAGTTGGATTGATGAGTGTATGAGAATATTGAAGCCAAATGGAACAATGTATTTCATGTCATCTACACAATTCATGCCGGCACTAGATAGATATGTTGATGAAAATTACTTTGTAATAAACCGTATTGTGTGGGTATATGATTCATCAGGTGTTCAATCAAAATCAAAATTCGGTTCTCTTTATGAGCCAATTACCATGATAACTCATAATAAACACTCAGAATACACATTTAATTACCAAGATATTATGGTTGAAGCAAAAACGGGCGCTGAACGTGGGTTAATAGATTACCGTAAGACACCTCCACAGCCTTATAATACGATGAAAGTGCCGGGAAATGTATGGGAATTTAGTCGTGTTCGATATAAAATGTTTGAATATGAAAACCATCCTACACAAAAGCCGGAAGCGCTTTTAGAACGTATTATTCTAGCGTCCAGTAATGAAGGTGAAATTGTTTTAGACCCTTTTAGTGGTTCATTTACAACATCATCGGTAGCAGTCCGCCTGGGAAGAAAGGCGGTCGGAATTGACATCAATCCAGATTATTATAAGATAGGGCTTCGGAGAACAGGTATCACATCGGAGTATAATGGTGAACGGTTATTTAAGGACAAAGGTCGAAAAACGAAAAACAAATCGAAAAATGACCATTTTGATTCAGAGCAGATTACATTAGATTATTTGCTGGAAAGGGTTGCTAAGTGAAGGATTTCATAAAAAATATACTTGAAGATGAATTTAAAGATATACCAGATTTTGATGTAGATTTATTCTTTAATAAGAGTCCATTATTGCGGTATCTTGACTTGAAAATGGGTGCAATATTCGGAAATACAAAGACACGGCGCAGTTTGGCTAATATATATGCAATCTACGCAATTTTGAACTTCTATATGATTGATTATTTCAAAAAGCCGGATGAATATAAAGAATTTGACGGATACGATTATACAAGGCTTTTCGTCTATTATCGAGGACTTTATGGTGGTGAAAAACTCCAAAATCACGCATTAAATTCAAGGGTAAATGGTGAGTTTAGGAATAAAATAGTTTCTGAGACGGGGAATGATCTTATCATTATTAATGATGGGAAATATGCCCTACACATAGATTATTTATATGTTGATGGTATTGATATATCAAAAATAGCTATTAGGGTGATAGAAGAATACATACGATTATTATCTTCTAAAGATAATAAACTTATATCTGATATTGAGCAATTAATTGCGATGGAATCTACCGATAACAAGAAAAGAAAGATTAGTGAACTAATTGATGAGCAATCAGAAGCTCGGATATTTGAGATAATTTCCTATTCCATACTGAAAAATCATTATAAAAATATAAAAGTATTTTTTGGCTACTCTCGTGATGAGCTACAGGAGCAATATCTAACGTTATATAAAACTGGTCGCACAAATGCCAATGATGGTGGAATCGATTTTGTTATGAAGCCGATAGGTCGCTTTTTCCAAGTGACAGAAATAAATAATTATGATAAGTATTTGCTTGATATTGATAAAGTTATGCACTTTCCAATAACATTTGTAATTAAAACGCTTCAAAGCAAAGATGTCGTACTTGCGGGGCTTAATAGTTACATTGAAAAGAAATCCGGCGGAATGAGAATTATTAAGGAGCGTTATGAACAAGCAATAGAAGAAGTTATAACAATAAATGAGTTAAGGGAATGGCTTAATGCTTTGAATAATCAGTCGATTGATGAGTTACTACATGATATCAATAGGTATTACCGGTTGGAATTGAACTTACCGTTTGATGAAAGTGAAAATGAGTAGTTTCATCAGTATCGGAAGATAATAAGTGGCTGCTCACTAAACGCTTAGGTTTCGATTAGTGAGCAGTCACTTATTATCACACTAGAATCAGGCTAATTTTTTAGCATTTATTTTAACTCTCGAAACAGCGGTGGAGGGTTTCGTGCAACAATGGCGAAGGTGATAAAATGACAGTTACTGAATTAATATCTTCTGACACACTGAAAGTAATAACAGATATTTTTAATGATTCAAAAAATGATCACATTTATTTAAATGTATTACGCAATGCGTCAGAAAGTGAAAATGATGAAGCTCAGAAGAATATATTGAAAATACTGTCTGAAATAATGTCTTATTCTTTTAGTTCAAAAGACGTGGATGCTCCTTTTACAGCAATGATTATAATGTCCAGTGGTTCTCGAACTTCAAATATTGAAGACTTAACAGATTCTGAATTAATGATACTTCGGGAAATGAAATCTTATGAACTCCCGCCGCAGGTTCTTTCAAGAATCAATGATATATTGTGGATAAGGGAAAAAGATTATATTTCGGCTCAAGACGCTATAAACTATTATCTTGCGTTAGCTGATTTATATTTTGATTCAGAAAAATGGATAGATTGCTCGGAATATATTGAAAGAGCGAATGTAATTGCAAATAAATTGGGGCAAAAAAATGGTGCATTTAATCTCGTGTGTTCTTACATTGACAAAAAAATAATTGAACTTGCGGGAACAGACTCTCTTTTTTTATCTATTATACTTATTGAATTGCAAATAAAAAATAGTTATGGAAATTTCAATAAGTATTTAGGTTTTATTCAATCAATTATCGAGAATTCAAAAGTATCTCCGATAAATGAATATAGAATTGATAATGCGTTCAAGTGCAAGGAATTACTTTTAAGGAAATTAAAGCGCGAAACAGAAATTAAAGAAAGCTATTTGCATTTAGCGCAATATTATGAATGTGAAGCCGAAAAAATGAGTGAAATAGAATCCATACACCCTTTTCAACCAATTCATTTATTTGAAAAAGCATTATTTATTTATCGACAACACAGTTTTCGAGAAGATGTAGATAGAGTTCAAAGAAAACTGGAACCTATTAAAATGAAAATAAATGAACATATGCAGACTATTAAAAGTCCGCCAATTGATATTTCGGATATTATCGACGATTTCAAAGCATCAATAGATAAATGCAGTTTTCAAGAAGCTATAATTAATTTAGTAAATCGTGTTAGCATAACTACAAAACAAGAAGCCAAAGATGATGTAATTTCTTTATCAGCAAAATCAATTTTTATGAATATGTTTGGAACAAACATATTGGACAAATGGGGACGTACTGTTGCAACTCTCCCGCCGCTATCTAATAATCCTGAAAGCAATCCTGTATTATTAGAGAAACATATGCATCATAGAACACTTTCGCATCAAAATTTTTATGGAAGTATTCTTCATAGATTCATTTGTTTAATCAATGAAAAATATGAGTTTCAAGAAAAAGATTTAGATTTTATCTTTAATGATAATTGTATTATACCCAATGAACGTACAGCTATAATGCGATTGGGTATGTTTAATGGGTTAAAAAGAAATTATTATGTTGCATTGCATCTTCTTGTTCCCCAAATGGAAAATTTATTTCGTGAATTAGCTCATCTATGTGGTGATGTAATAAGCACCTTTGAAGAGGATAGAACTGAGCAGACCAAAGTACTTACATCAGTTTTCGAATTGCCTTGCCTAGTCGATTGTTATGACGAAAATGTCCTTTTTATGTTTAAAGGTTTATTAAATGAAAAATGTGGAGCAAATCTTAGAAACCTTATTGCTCATGGTATTATGGATTCATATGAAGGAAACAGCGCGGTAGCTGTATACTTTATCTGTGTATGTTTGAAAATTTTTTCGTGGTATTCAAAAGAAAGTTTTAAAATGTTGTTAAGAGAAAATCAAAATACTTCCAACAGTTAAGCTGATGTGGTATGAATATGACCACAAATCTAGAGGGATTCTTAATTTTATATTATAGTGGCTTTTTTTCATACATGGGATTCATTTTAGCACCAATTGCAAGTTCGCGTAAGTTAAATCATGCCCAGTAGTGAATCAATTTTACCGAGGATGCCGTCGTGAAAATTTTCATTGACAAGCTCATGATGTTATTATAAAGTTATTTTGTGAAGAAGAAATTTTCTTTTACTTTTACATTGAAAATTTAATAGATATAGCTATTGCCATAGTGGCATGAATTTTATAAGCCGTTACATATTAACAAAAATGACAGGGACATTGACGAACCCTTGATTTTCTTTAATATGTGACGGCTTTTTGTCACGCTGGTTGACATGGATAAATTCCATTTCCCATCAGGTTGTCGCTGGTATGACAGTAATAAAGCACTAGGGAAGGAGGTAATCAGGAGCCGGGGAAACCGCTTCACAGCCCCCGGCTGTGGCAAGCATCCTTTTTGTCGCACATTCCATGTGCTAAAAAGTCCTGCGAAGCAGGGAAAGGAGAGGCTGGTGAACAAAACCGTGAAGATTGATTTCCGAGTATCTGAATACGAAAAGAAACTTTTGCAAAGTCGGGTACGGAAAACAAAGATGAAGTTGTCAGAATTTTGCCGGAAAGCTGTATTTGATAAAAAGATAGTCCATGTTGAGGGATTGACGGATTGCCTTTATGAATTAAATAAGATTGGCACCAATGTAAATCAAATCGCTGTAGCTGCCAATCAAGGACGAGATATATCAAATACACTTCCGGTAATACAATCAAGACTTGCGAAAATTTTTGACCAAATCGAAGAAACGTTAGGGGGTGATGGGTATAGCGATAGTGAAACCGATTAGCGTCCGGAAGGGTGACCTCGGTGGATTGAAAGCCGTCATCGAATATGTAAGGAATGAAAATAAAACAAATGGCGGTGAATTGGTATTTGGTTGGAATTGCCGGAAAGAACGTGCCTATCAAGATATGGTGCTGACGAAAAAGGCATATGGAAAAATTACCGGAAGGCAATATGCTCATTTTATCCAGAGTTTTCATGAGAAAGATGAGCTTACACCGGAACAGACTTATCAAATCGGGCGAGAGTATATCGAAAGCCTTGATAAATGGAGAGATTTCCAAGTTTTGATGGCTGTCCACACCGATAAAGAGCATTTACACATCCATTATATTATCAACTCAGTCAACAGCAAAAATGGGTCAAAGTGGCAGTGTTCTAAACAGGACTTGAGTCATTTTCGCAAAAAATCTGATGAACTTTGCCGAAAATATAATCTACACGTTATCGAGCATGGCAAACACGGGAATAAATCTTATGGTGAATATGTTGCCAATCATAAAGGAGGGAGTTGGAAACAGCGGCTTGCAAACGATATATCTTACTGTTTGAGTAAAGCAAAGACGAGAGCAGATTTCTTGCACAGGCTTGATGAGAAAGGCATTGATGCCGATTTTGGGATTAAGAACGTGATGTTTACCATCAAAGCCGGAGTGTATGGATTAGGTAGAGAGATGATGTGTAGTAATTACAAGCTGATGGGTTATGGCGATTTTTCAAGGGATAACATTTTAAATTATTTGAAAGCGAATCGAGAATTATTAGAATTGGCAATGGGTGATATTCCATTATTACAAGATGCCTTACTGGAAGTCGGCAGGATATTGTACCCGAACAACCATGCCGAATTGCAAGACCGTTATCTTATGAATTTGAGTTTTGCTGATTTTGGACGAATGACTAAAGACGAAGTAGAAGCTTATCTAAAGCAAAAGAAATTAGAACAGATGCAAAAGAAGGCATTAATCGAAAGAGATAACCAAACGAGAAGCAGTAGCTTAACTTTAGCGACAATCGCCGAAACGCTTGATTTAATTACTAAATATCGAAATGATTATGAAGGTGATTATGACAATTACGAAATGATGATGTTTGATGAAGAAGATGAACATGAACTTTAGGCATGGAGGGTGGCAATAACCTAAACAAAAATTTTAACCCTTTCATATTCAATGAAAGGAAAAATCATGAATTTAAGAAATAATAAGACAAGCTCCATCATATATTCAGATAAAGAATTGATGGGGGAAGCGATATGACGAAAATCGCTGTTAAAAATTTACCCGATGGGTTTTCGGAATACTTTTCAAAAAAACTGGCTGAGTGTGTGGCGAAGGGGATAGTGGAGAAGTCAATAAGGGTGGTACATGAAAAGAATAAAATGGAAGAAAGTGAAGATGAAAATGCTGACTACTCTGCTACCGCTTGAGGTTTGTTTTAGGTAAAAGACTGGATTGCTTTGCTCTAAAAATGATATTGGTTTTCTGTCCTTAAAATCTCTTGCCAATTTTGCAGATTTTTTAGAACACGAAGAATATAAATGATGTTATCAGTAGTATCAACAATGAAAAACATGTTATATGTATCAAATGGTTTTATGCGTATTTCATAACCCCGGTATTCGATACTAATTCCTCTATAACCAAAGGGAAAAGAAGTCAATCTTAATGCTTCTAAATCGTATCGGTCAAGAAAATCTAAGGCAGCTTTATGATTTGCAAATTGCTCAATCATATAAGCTGCCAAAGATGAAACATCATTTATAGCCTCGTTGGTTTCCCTGATGTTATAATCCATATGGAGTTAACCTTTCACGAACCTGTTTCATAGCTTCATCATGAGGAACGGTTCGGCCATTTTCCATATCATCAATACCTTTATCCAACATGCTGTATAAAGCTGATTCTTGCTCGGATAATTGATAATTATCTTGCGTTAATGGTGTCATAATTTTTACCTCAAATTCTTACTATTACGTTGCTTACTAATAATATTAACACTAAAACGCGAAAAAATCCACTTAAAATTTGCAAATTAATCTGGACAAACCATATAAGCAAATGATACAATATAATAAAGTGTAAGTAACAGATATATCCGATTCTAAATTCAAAATAGAATATATTAAGCGAGGTCACACCAATGAAAGCAGTAGCTTACGTCCGTGTTTCAACCAATAAAGAAGAACAAGAACTCTCCTTAGAAAACCAAACTGAGTTTTTCAAGAAATATGTGGAAACAAGGGGTGATACCCTTGTTTCCATTTATAGTGATAAGGGTAAGTCGGCAACGAAGATGAACAATCGGGTCGAATTGCAGAAATTAATCAAGGCTGCCGGTCGCGGTGATTTCCAAAAGTTATATGTCAAAGATGTCAGCCGATTATTCCGTAATACGCTTGATTTCATTACCGTATCAAGGCAACTTTCTGACCACAATGTAAGTTTACATCTTGTTAATATGGGTGAGGGTAAAGATATTGATACATTCACCCTTAATCTGATGGCGATGTTAGCCGAAAATGAATCGCAGAAAATGAGTGAGCGTATCCGCTTCAGTAAGAAAATGAGTCAAGAAAAAGGTATCGTCCCCAATTTTGTTTATGGATATGACAGGGTGGACAAGTTTACCCTTGTGCCGAATCCGGAGGAAAGTGCATGGGTTAAAGAGATATTCCGCTTATATACAGTCGAGCAATGGGGTATGGCGCGAATAGCTAAACACTTATATGAAAGCCGGGTTAAAACGAAAAAGCTATTAAATGATGAGCCAAACTATAACTGGAGCCAAACGACTGTTGGACAGCTACTCCGTAACCAGATTTATATCGGAAAAGTGATTAACGGAAAACAAAGTAAGAAAAACATTTATACTGATGAACGAATCGAAAATCCGGAAGATGTTTGGTTTATCAGCGAAAGACCAGAGTTTCGTATTATTGATGATAAGACGTTTGATAAAGCACAACAATTAATGAAAACCAATGCTGATAAGTATTGCACAAGAGTTTTGGGTGGTGGTCGAACAGCAGCTAGGCGGAGTGAAAAGCATCTTTTTTCAAACCTTATTAAATGTCATGCTTGTGGATTTTCGTTTCGCCGTTCACAAAGAAAACGGGTAAATGGTACATATGAGGCATGGTGGATATGCTCAAAGCGTTCCGCATATGGCACAGCGCGGTGTACTGATGAATATGTGCGGATTAATGAAGAGTTGTTGAAAACGGTGATGGACAAGTTGCTCCGTAGCTTAGTCGATGATAAAGAAACTTTTTTGAAAAATGTTGAGGCGAGTTGTACTAAGGTAGTGCAAGAGTATATAAAAAAGACTGCGGGGTTTGATATATCCGATGTCGAAACAGAATTATCAGAAATAAAGGAAAAAAGAGAGCGATTGAAAGCGTTGGCGGTTAAGGGTATTTTAAGTTTGGAAGAAGCTGAGCGCGATATCATTCCACTTAATGCTGAAATCGAACGTTTGACTTTTGCCCTGAATGAAACTGATAGTACAAGGGTGCTTACACATGAAATAAAATCGAATATTGACCGATTCATTAAGGCATTCGATAATTTTTCGTTCAATGATGAATTGGATAATGCAAAGCTTAAATTATTAATTCGTGAGATTAGGGTAATAAGCAAGAAAGAGCTTGAAGTATATTTCGACCTCGGCGATGTAATTGATACAGTAAGTATTCCAGTAGAAATAACATATGAAACCAAAATCAACACCAATAATAGTTGCCCTACATAAAGACGTAACCGACCGCCTCACCCAAATCAATCCGACCTTGGCGAAAGAAGCGAGAAAAGTACTGGATGTTAATAAATCTGAACGTCATATCCGTGGCGGTCTCGCGACCAAAGAAAAATATTTGCAACTCTGCTAAACCTGCAGGACTAAAGAACAAAAGAAAGACCTAAAAAGGAGATAGTGTGGAACACTGTCTTCTTTTGCTTTCTGCATTATTTAGTTGCAAAACAAAAGAAAATATCGCATAATTAAAATATGGGAGACTAATTATTGATGAAGTTCTATCCAACTTATAAACGATTGTTTGCTATCGCTTTAGCCGTCGTTATTGTTACAACTTCATTTATAACTAATTCGTTGAAAATCGAAGCCACTGGTTTTTCGACATCAAGTGGTACATTATTGTCAATGGACGAATTTACGTACATTGTTAATACATATAATCTTGACAATTCAATTCCTTCTTATAATAATTATCAGCTTAAATATGCTGGAGCTGCTTTTCCCCACCACGTTATCGAAATACCCGCTGGAGATTACATCCGTTACGAAGAAGGCGGGGTTACTACCGTACCTGAAATATGGACTGATTTTGAAGGCAAAACTGGTTCGAGTATTTTAACCGGAGAGGATTCATTAGTTGAGTTTTCAGTATCAGTCCCTGAAAGTGGCTTCTATAATATTTCGGTCGTTTATTATCCCGTCGAAGGCAAAAATTCCGACATCGAACGGAGTTTTTTCATAAACGGGGAATTACCCTTTAAAGAATTGAACCAAACCATTTTTAACCGGGTTTGGAAAAGTGTTGTTTCTGAAACAAGGGTCAATCATCACGGAGTTGTTGAAAAAATATGGGCGAAGGACAATCAAGGCAACGACATCAAACCAAGCAGCATCGAGATACCGGAATGGCAGAGCCGTTTTGTTTATGATAGCAGAGGTTATATTACCTCACCCCTCCATATATACTTTGAAGCCGGTGAAAATACAATTTCGCTGTTATCCCGGCGTGAACCGATGTTGATTAACAAATTGGTGCTTAGTAATGAAGGCGCATTACATGGTTATAGTGAAGCAAAAGCCATTTGGGATAATCTTGGAGCGTTGGCAACATCCGGTTACCACATCCAAATCGAGGGTGAATTTGCATCAAAAACATCCTCACAGATGCTTATGCCGCAACAGGTACAGACCTCCCCTTCCATCAGTCCGGTCAGCGCCCGTTATCTCTTAAATAATACCATTGGTTGTAACACCTGGAGTCATGTTGGTCAGTGGATTGAATGGGAATTTGATATCCCCGAATCCGGTTACTACAATATATCAATGTACAACAGTCAAAATTTTGTTCGTGGTATCCACGTCTCACGGCGTATCTACATCAATGGCGAGATTCCCTTCGCCGAATTATCAGAATATGCTTTTCATTACAAACAAAATTTTCGTGAAGACGTTTTGAGTGATGATCAAGATAATCCATATCTGTTTTATTTTGATAAAGGCCGCCATACCATCAGGATGGAAGTGGTGCTTGGCGAATTTTCCGAAATCGTTGGTTTGGTAAATGAAGCGGTATTTAAATTAAATGCCATTTATCGTCAAGTTATCCGTATAATCGGTGTCCAACCAGATACCTTCCGTGATTACCAGCTCGACCGAATTTTACCCCATCTGAATGACGAACTGGTTGAAGTACGCGATATCCTAAATGATGCCCTTACCCGTCTGGATATAGTTGCCGGACGCAACTCCGACAAAAAAGCAATCCTTTTGACCATGCGCGATATGTTAAATGACTTAATCAGGGACGAGGAGCGCTTCGTCCGAGTGATTGGTCAGTATCGTGTCAATGTCCGGGCTTGCGGGATGTGGATTACTTCAGTTATCAACCAACCGCTACAAATTGACCGGATAAATATTTACTCCCCCGACGTGGAAATAAAATATGAAAAAACTTCCTTCTTTTCAAAATTATGGTTTGAAATAAAGCGCCTGTTTTATTCCTTTATAATTGACTATAACCGTATTGGTTCAATCGTAGAAGGAGACCAGAAAGCAATTACTATCTGGATTGGCACCGGTCGTGACCAAGCAAACATCATCAAATCATTGATTGATGAAAGCTTTACCCCAACGACCGGAATCGGGGTAAATGTTCAATTGGTTGATATGTCAACCCTGCTCCGTGCCACATTGGTCGGACAGGGGCCTGACGTTGCACTGCAAGTGGGGACTACCACTGCTGTTGCCGGGTCAGTGGTCGCCGGAAATGAAACCCCGGTCAACTATGGTATCCGAAATGCCGTGCTTGACCTTGCCCAATTTGACGATATTAACGAAGTGCTCACCCGTTTCACCCCCGCCGCCTACGAGCAGTTTTCATTCGGTGGCGCGGTATATGCCCTGCCGGAAACCATGACTTTTCCGGTTATGTTTTACCGCCGTGACATCCTCGCCGAAATTGGGCTTGAGGTTCCCCATACATGGGATGAGGTAAAAATTGCGATGTCATTGCTGGCAAAAAACCAGATGGAATTTGGCATGCTTCCAAATGAACAAGCATTTGCTTCATTATTATATCAGCATGGCGGTACATATTATACCGATGACGGCCGCGCCTCCGCACTTGATTCAGACATTGCAGTCAGTGTTTTCCGGATGTTCAGTGAACTATATACGGATTACAAATTGGATAAAGATATCAGTGTTGAGGAACGTTTTCGTACCGGTGAATGCCCGCTGATGATATCTGATTATACGACCTACAACAATTTTGCCGTTTCTGCCCCGGATATTGCGGGACTATGGAGTTTCGTCCCCTTCCCCGGTACGATACAACCGGATGGAAGTATTGACCGCACGGTCGCAAGCTCCGGACTCGCCACGATGATAATGGCCAATACCAAAGAGCCGGAAGCAAGCTGGGAATTTCTAAAATGGTGGACCAGCAAAGAAACGCAGATCAGATATGGCAGGGAAATGGAAAGCCTGATGGGACCGGCGGCCCGTGTACCAACGGCAAATTATGAAGCCTTCCTCAATATGCCATGGCCGGTGGAAGACTTTAAGTCTCTAATCGAAGCCAAAGAATGGGTGCGGGGTATACCCCAAGTACCCGGCGGTTACTATAGCTGGCGCAATACCTTCAACGCATTCTTCATTGTCTTTGATAACCCGGACACAAAAACACCCCGCGAAGAACTAATGGAGAAAGTCATCTATATCAATGCAGAAATAGCCCATAAACGCGCAGAGTTAGGGTTATATTGATTGAATAAGGAGCAAAATGCAACAAGCTAAAGTATCAGCGGAAGCAACCATCCGCTACCAAATTGCCAAAAACAAGACGTCATACATGATGATGGCGCCTTACTTTATCTTGTTCTTTTTCTTTACCATCCTACCGGTAATAATGTCAGTCGGATTCAGCTTTACATTCTACAATATGTTGGAAATGCCCCAATTTGTCGGCTGGCGCAATTACATAAAACTATTCCTTGAAGACGATATCTTCCTCAAATCATTACGAAATACCCTGATACTAGCCCTGGTAACCGGACCGATCAGCTACTTCATGTGTCTGCTCTTTGCTTGGATTATCAATGAATTCCGGGGCTGGTTACGCGCTTTCCTAACCTTGATATTTTATGCTCCTTCGATTTCGGGTAATGCGTTTATTATATGGCGCTTAATCTTGTCGGCAGACCGGTATGGATATCTAAACGGTTTCCTGCTTGATTGGAACATTATCGCCGAACCAATACAATGGCTGGTAACCCCGACCTGGATACTGCCGACATTAATAATCATCCAGTTATGGTTAAGCCTCGGCACAGGTTTCCTTGCCTTTATCGCCGGATTGCAAACGGTTGATAAGACGCTGTATGAAGCCGCCGCCATCGACGGAATCAAAAACCGCTGGCAGGAGCTATGGTATGTTACCCTGCCATCAATGAAACCGCAATTAATGTTTGGTGCGATTATGCAAATTACCAGCGCATTTGCCATCGCCGACGTTTCTATCCAACTGATGGGTAACCCATCGGTAAATTACGAAGGCTCAACTATCGTTACCCACTTACTTGACTACGGAACTGTCCGCTTCGAAATGGGTTATGCCTCCGCAATTGCCACCGTATTATTCTTCCTGATGCTTGGCACCAACTTAATAGTGCAGAGAATATTAAGGAAAGTAGGACAGTGAGATTGCGGGTCACGCCCGCAATGACGAATAAGAGTACAGGAACAAAATATGAACGGAGCCACCTACAAAAAACCTAATAAACGCCTCTTCCGCCCCAAGGAAAAGCAACTCAACCGCTCCATGGCGGGTAATACCCTGCTGTTTACCTTGATGGTTTTTTGTGGTATCGCAATGGTAATGCCCCTTGTCATGGTTGTCAACAATGCCCTCAAACCACTCGACGAGCTATTTCAATTCCCACCCCGGATATTCGTCCAAAACCCAACCTTTGAAAACTTCTCCGATTTGTTTATTGTAATGGGTGACTCATGGGTACCATTTTCCCGCTATATACTGAATACCATCATCCTCACCGGAGGTGGAATGATAGGTCATGTTATCGTGGCATCACTGGCAGCCTACCCCCTGGCAAAAAATAGATTCCCGGGACAAAAAGTCCTGTTCCAGATGGTCATCCTTTCGATGATGTTCTCCTGGACAGTAACCCAGACCCCGCAATTCATGATAATCACATGGTTAGGAATAAATAATACATACCTTGCATTAATCCTGCCAGCCTTCTCATTTGGAATGGGTCTATTCTTAATGAAACAATTCATGGAACAATTACCGGATTCATTAATAGAATCGGCTCGCTTGGACGGTGCTAACGAATGGCAGACCTTCTGGAAAATAATTATGCCCAATGTCAAACCGGCTTGGCTGACATTGGCAATATTCCAATTCCAGCAAATGTGGGCAAACACCGGCGGAACCTTTCTGCGTGACGAACAACTAAGACCAATGCAACACGCCCTTTACCAAGTTGAAGGAGGCGGAGTTGCCCGTGCCGGAGCCGCCGCCGCCGTAACTTTTATAATCGCCGCCATACCTATTATATTTTTCCTGATTTGCCAAAAAAACATCCTTGAAACAATGACCTCGTCAGGAATCAAGGAGTAAGGAGATTGCAACCTCTCGCAAGCGAGAGGATTTCAAGCCCGCAATGACGATGGTACCTGCAATGAAGAATGGTGCCTGCCGGAGAAAAAATGCTAAAACATCTAACCTGCCTCATCATGGCGGCAATCCTAACCGCCTCCATAATCCTCCCCTGCCTCCCGGTACACGCCGTACCCAGCGGATTACCTTATGATACCTACAATTACACCTCATGGACATACATAAATTTCACCCCGGCAGCCTATATCCCCGACAAAATAATCCGCGCCGAGAGTTTTACCCACAACGGTGAATCAATCGGACGATTCGCAAACCCCCAGGACATCAGCCGCTCACCATCAGGTGATCTATATGTCGCCGACACCGGAAATAACCGCATCATCGTAATCGACAGCACGATGCAAAACTGCATCAACATTATCACCACCTTTGACAATAACGGAACCATCGATACCTTTAACCAACCAACCGGAGTTTACGTATCCGGTAAAAACCAGATATACATTGCCGACTCCCAAAATCGCCGGATAGTTGCTTTGGAACAAGATGGTAGTTTAATAAAAATAGTTGCCAACCCCAGAAGCGAAAGCCTTGACGACAATTTTATTTTTACCCCCCTAAAAGTGGCCGTAGATTATGCCGACCGGATATACTGTACCGCCCAGTTCATGTTTGAAGGAATCATGGTATTTGAGGCAAACGGTGAATTTTCCAGCTTTTTTGGGACAATAAACGTAATTATCTCCCCGTGGGAACAGATTTGGAAACGCCTTGCGACCAGGGAACAAAGAACAAACCAACGCCTATTCATCCCGACCGAATTTACCGGCCTTGACATTGACCCCGGTGGTTTCGTATATGCGTCAAGCATTGATAATGAAGGTGTCCAAGGCATTCGTAGACTTAACCCAAAGGGTGAGGATGTTATCAAAAAAGGAGCGGATGAAAATGTCGGCGGTGATTTAGCAACAATCGGTCCGACCGATTTTTCCGGCCCGTCCCAGTTTATTGATGTCACCTTCCGTGGTAACGGCATCTATTCTGCCCTTGACCGCAGGCGGGGACGCATTTTTACTTATGACCATGAAGGCAACCTGCTTTATATATTTGGCAGCCTTGGCAGCCAGGAAGGAACTTTCAATATCCCGGTTGCCATCGAGGACATGAACAACCGGATTTTGGTGCTGGATGCCGGGCGGGCGGAGATAGTCACTTTCAAACCGACCGAATACGGGCACCTGATAAATGAAGCCGTTTCCTTACGCTTTGATGGTAATGAAGCCCTTGCGGTTGGCTTGTGGGAGCGGGTTCTCGAATTAAACGAAAATAATGAACTGGCAAATATCGGTCTGGGAAAAGCTTACCTGACTGCCGGTGATAATGCGACCGCGATGAAATATCTGCGCCTTGGAATGAACCGCGAATACTATTCGATTGCTTTCCGGCGTTACCGAAACAACATCCTGATAGAACATGCCAACGTTGGTTTGACTACAATGCTTGTGCTAATTGCCGGCTGGTTGATTTTCAAACGGATTAATAAAAACAAAAAAACCAAGGACGATGAGGGAGGTATCAACTATGAATAAATTACACTCCTTCTTAACTACATTCAAGGAAAAATGGAAATACATGTGGTATACTGTCGGCCACCCGCTGGACGGATATTACTGGATTCGGCACCGCGACCGGGGCAGCGTCCCATTGGCGGTTATGATGATTATTTTGTTTTCCTCAAGCTTTACCTTTAACCGTCTGATGGCAAACTTTGTTGTAAATGAAACCAATCCTCGTGTGGTTGACAGCTTTTATGAATTAATCGGTGTCCTTGCTTTCTTCATTTTGCTTGCAATAAGCAACTGGTCAGTAACCTGCCTAATGGAAGGGGAGGGGCGGATGAAGGATATCATTATCGCATTAGGATACGGGACAGTGCCGATTACCGTGATGATGGTTTCGGCAACGATTATAAGCCAAGTAGTTGCCGATAACGAAATCGCATTTTATTATATTATACTGATTATCGGAATAGGATATGGCGCGATTATGATGCTGATTGGCATTATGCAGGTCCATAATTATACAATGGGAAAAACTCTATTGACCTTGTTTTTGACCTTTATATCGCTGCTGATTATTATTTTCCTGTTGGTTCTTTTGACGAATATGCTGAGTTTGGTATATATGTTTTTCTACAGTATATATACCGAATTGTTCTTTAGATTATAATGAAAGGATAAAATGGCGGAAAAAATCAAAAAAGTCAAAAAAATGAAGCGTCCAAAAACACTGCTTGCGAAAATTTTGTTACTTCTTTTTAGCATTGTTTTAATTGGAGTGTTCGCTTATTTTATCTATTATCTTTTCCATTATCAATTATACAACCGTTATCACGATTTCCTCACTACATATGAGGTTGAAGATGGGCGTCCCTACACACCACTAAATGATTCGGTTAATAATGTGCCCGGATTTGAATTGGTTGCCGAAAACGACTATCTGAAATTGTATACCGACCCAGCCAGTGCGGGTATTGCGGTTTATGATAAGCGGAACGGTGAAATTATCTATAGCAACCCACCGGATGCCGAAAATGACAGCATCGCCAACAATATCAACATTGGATATATGAAATCGCAATTTATGCTGACCTACCTTAACCGCCATGTCCGGTTTGGCAATTTTGACTCATATGGAGATGCCGTCGCAAAAGGACAGTTCTCAGTCGAAAGCATCGAAAACGGAGTACGCTACCGCTACCGTATTGGTGATTTACCCAAGGTTACCACCGGGACAATACCGATATATATCCATGTGGAAAAATTGGAATACCTTGGGTCAAAAATGAGTGAACGGGAAGGACGGCAGTTCGTCCGTCGCTATGTATCCAGTGATTTGGGAGCGGATATCAGACAATTAAGCGGACCGGTACTGGCAAATAACCGGACATTACTCGAAATGCAAAATATTCTTGATGAAATCGGATGGACGGAATATGATTATTTGGCAAACCTCGAAGAAGTAGGAGAAGTAGAAACAACCAATGTCCCAATTTCATTTGATATTAGCCTTGAATACCGCTTGGAGGGTGATGCCGTAAAAGTTTCAGTTCCCGCATCGAAAATAAAATCATATGGTGGCGGGACGATTTTTCAAATTCATTTGTTACGTTTTATGGGTGCCGCCCATACAAGCGAAAACGGATATTTTGTTGTGCCTAATGGTTCCGGTGCTTTGATTGATTTTAATAATGGTAAACAATTTTATCCGATTTACCAACAAAGTATCTATGGAATGGACCCGTTGGCTGCGGTACCAATTAGAAGTGAAAATGTCGATACCGTAAAACTGCCGTTCTTTGGTATCTGTCGTGAAAACAGTTCGCTTCTGATTACTGTGGAGGAAGGTAAAACCATTGCTTCGATATCGGCAGCAGTTTCAGGGACATTTAATGATTATAACTATGCTTTTCCTATTTTTACGGTCAGTAATGTTGATAACCTGCTCAATTTTGGCAGTTCAAACGTTGATGTTTTCGTCAGGGAACCGGATATTTATGATATCAATATGACTGTCCGTTACAGCTTCCTGACCGAAGAAAACAAAGATTATTCCGGATTGGCGAATTACTATCGCGACAAATTAATCCGTGAAGGAAAACTGACCCCAACCCCGGAAATAGCGGCCGTCACTCAACCCATGGATATTCCCTTCTATTATGATATCATTGGCGGGGTTAAGGAAACCAACCATTTCCTCGGTGTCCAGTATCTACGGGTTTTCCCCATGACAACCTTTGCTAATGCAAAAATAATGGCCGATGAGTTAAAAGAAGCCGGAATAAATAAACAAGTGGTAAATTTCCAAGGATGGTTTAATGGCGGTTTTTATCATAATGCTCCAGACCGGATTTCCCTTGTCCGAAAGCTTGGCAGCAAGTCAGAATTTGAAAAATTAAGTTCCAAAATAGAAGATGATGGCGGACGTTTTTATGCCGATGTTGCTCTCCAGCATGTAACCTACGCTGACCGCCGTTTTAACTGGAAGACTGTCGCCAGCCGTTATTATGGTTTGGGGTTTGCCGCTTTCGAAGCCCAGACCTGCCCCTGTTGTTTGTGGGCGATTGCTTCGATGGGTTTTAGCGAAACCTTCCTAGCTTTGGTTTCGCCGAAATATCTGCCTCGATATGTAGAGAATTTTACGGACAAAATCGGGCGTTATGAAATTGCTGGGATATCATTACGGGAGCTTAGCTGTTGGTTACATTCAGACAAAAGACGGACGAATATAATCAGCCGGGAGGATGCCCTTTCGGTCGTTCTTGCCCAGTTTGACTTGTTGGCAACCACTGAAAAGAATTTAATGGGAAGTGGCTCATTTGATTACAGCTTCCCTTACCTTACCGATATCATTAATGCTCCGCTTGGTGCGAACCGCTTTTTCATCATTGACCGGGAGATTCCTCTTTATCAAATGATAGTCCATGGAAGTTTAAGTTATGGTGGCACCTTGCTTAACTATAACTACGAAGAAGATAAATCGCGGTTGATATTAAATCATATCGAATTTGGTGCGTCCCCGCATTATGTTTTTTCATGGGAAGAAGCCAATAAAATGAAATTCACCGGACTCAGCCGCTATTTCAATACTACTTTTAATGTTTGGAAATACGAAGCAATTGATATTTACCATCAGATTAATGAAGCGCTTAAATATGTCAACGGTGCATTAATAATTAATCATCAGATACTGGATGATGTCAGGGTGATTACATATAGCAACGGAGTTACTATTTATATAAATTATGGTGATGAGAAGGCTTTGATTGATGGTCATATGATAGAGCCATTAAGTTACCATTTGAAATAGGAGCGGTGTATTTGTGAAAAAGAAAGAACAAGCCAATAAAAAACGGATGACATTGAACCAAAAGCGGATGCTGATGGGATATGTCTTTATCCTGCCTTGGTTTATTGGATTTCTGTATTTTTATGCCTATTCGATTTTTAGGACTTTCCAGTTTTCGTTTTCCGACCTGACAATGAGTGCAACCGGACCTTATCAATTGGAAAAAGTGGGTTGGGTTAATTACATACATGCTTTCCGCGTTCATGGCAATTTTAATGAAATCTTGACGACTTCAATTTTTGACATCTTGCTCGATGTACCACTGATTATCTTTTTCAGCTTGTTTATTGCCATGTTATTAAATAAGAAATTCCCCGGCCGCGCGGTTATCAGGGTCATCTTTTTCCTGCCGGTCATTATGGCATCGGAAGCAATCGTTGATGCTTTGACTATGTCGATGATGATGATGAGCGGGGGTATTTCACCGGTCGCACCGGAGATGGCAAGTTCTGCGGCGGGAGCCACCGTAAATGTCAGTTTTTTCCTGGGAGTTTTTAGGAATTTGGGACTTTCACGATACTTGTTGGATTATCTTGTTGAGGCTGTTGCTCGGATAAATATGATAGTTTCCGCTTCCGGAGTACAGATTATTATCTTCCTTGCCGCCTTGCAGGCGATACCGGCATCACTTTATGAAGTGGCAGATATCGAAGGGGCAACCGGATACGAGACATTCTGGAAGGTAACATTCCCGCTGGTCATGCCCCATATAATTACCAATGTGGTTTATACGATAGTAGACAGCTTTACCAAAAGTAATGTTGTTACCTTGGCTTATGAAACCGCTTTCAGCAATTTCCAGTTCGGGCTGAGTTCGGTCTTTAGCATAGTAAGTACCATAGTTACATTGGCGATATTGTTTGTTATCTGTTGGTTGATACAGCGACGGACGTTTTATTACAATTAGGGAGATTGCGGGTTGGGCCCGCAATGACGGGAGTGCTTATGCAAAAGAATATTGATATGGTCAAAATGGTCTTTTCCGATCGGCATAATACTAAGACCGTTGGCAGTGATTTAAAGAAGCTGTTGCTTACGATTGCCCGGATTACGATTTTGGTCGGGGTTTGTTATATTATTCTCGCGCCGATTATCGGCATTATAGTTAACTCAGTATCAGGAAATACCGATGCTTATGACCCGATGGTTTATGTCATCCCCAAGAACCCAACCTGGGAAAAATACACCCTCGTTTTTGAACGGATGGATTATTTAGGCACGATGGGGCGAAATATGATTTATGTCTTTGCCCTGATGATTATCCAGTTAGTAATCTGCTCAATGGTTGGATATGGGTTTGCCCGTTTTAATTTTCCCTTTAAGCGGCTTTTGTTTGCTTGTCTGGTTATCATGATAGTCATTCCTTCGCACACGATCATGCTTCCTATCTACATGACCTTCAGGAATTTTGACCCGCTTGGGATGATGAGTCTTTTCCATGGTGAGTCGGTTAACTTGATGGGTACTGTCTGGCCGGTTTTTATTATGACTATTTTTGGCACCGGGGTTAGGTCGGGATTATATATTTACATATTTACCCAATTCTTCCGGGGATTACCTAAAGAAATAGAAGAGGCGGCATTTGTCGATGGCGCGGGAGTGTGGTATACTTATTTTAGGATAATGTTGGTGAATGCAATGCCTGCCGTTGTAACAGTGACAGTTTTTTCTATGGTTTGGCAGTTTAATGATACGTTTTTTGCAAAATTATTTCTGATTAGCGATGAAATCGCCGTCAGTAAACAAGGACTATCCCTGCAAGCAACAATTGCCAATGTTGACCGGATAATGGAACCGGCTATCCAGAAACTTTATCTTGATGCCGGGATAGTCCTTGTCCTTTTACCAATTGTGATCATTTATATCGTCTTGCAGAAGTATTTTATAGAAGGAGTAGAGCGTAGCGGCATCGTCGGCTGAGCTCATTAATTCAAGAAAGAGGAGGAGATAAGTTGAAAACAAAAAGATTAACCGCATTATTACTGGTAGGAATTTTGGTATTTTCACTGACCGCTTGTGGCGGTGTGGAAGAAACCGCCGCTCCTGCCCCGGAAGCCACCCCGGCTCCCACCACCCAACCCACTCCGGAACCGGATTCGGATTCAGATTCGGGTTCAGATTCGGAAACAAGGAAGGTAAGCATTGATTTTGAGGACGGCCGGATGGGTTTTGCCGTGGTCTACACCATGCCGCCAAATGCCGATCCCTCAGAGCTTGACATTGTTGAATGGAATGGCTCAAAAGCCTTGCGGATTACCAATGTAGCCGGGCAATTACCCTATATTGCTTTTGACATAAATCGTTTGCTTGGTTCCAGAATCGAAGAAGTAACCAGTATCGAAATGACAGTCGGGGTCGAACATCAAGGAGGTTTCAGCGCTGTTTCGGGAAAATTAATTTCCTGGGTTGGTGAAGACCTTGAGGAGATAAGTGATACATGGTCGATATTTTTGCAGAGGGTAAATCCCAATAAGGCAGTATCTACCTCGGTTGACGGCCGCTTTGTTGCCGGTGCCGACAATATCCTTATTTTCCAAATGACAACTGATAACGGACCCAGTGAAGGAAGGGGGCATGCCACCCTTTATATTGATGACATTAGTTTCCTTGATAGTGACGGAAATGCCCTTATAGCCGCCACTATTTTTGATTTTATCGGACCTTATGGTTTTGGTGGTGCGGATTATTCTAATTTGATAGGAGTAACCGATGAAGTAGATTTAGGTTTTTCCGGAAAATCAGGTGGTGGCTGGGGTCAGGCAGTAGCTGTAGAGGCTATCCAAAATGAAGGGACATTTGACCCGGCGATCCTTACCCCGGATTGTGTTATAACCGTTTTCTTCACCTCAAGAACAGTACCGGAAATGATTTTGCAGAGTTGGACATCCGGCGCACCGATGTCAGCCGGTTGGGCAAAAATAGACCCAACATATGTCAATGACAGCGCTTCGATTGCCCAATTTACATACGAAGCAATGGTTGATGCCTTTGGTACCGCTGATTTCACATCATTTGTAGATAAATTCTACGTTGGTGATACCGGGACTGAACTGGAAGTCATTGCTGTCAAAATTGGAACCGGATTACCAGACCAGTCTTATGGTGATTCAAACTAATAAATTAGTTTTTGGAGGAAAAGAGATGAATAAAATAAAAAAAATATTGGCTTTATGCCTGGTTCTGGTTTTAAGCATTTCCCTCATGGCATGCGGTGGCGGGGTGACGGAAACCGGTGCTCCAACGGAAAATGGCGCTCCGGCGGATGGAGCAGAAGCCGAAGATACCGGTCCCTCATATGACCAGATTGGTAATGTTATTGAGATTGCCGGTGGAAGTGGTACCCAGGACGGACGGATTGATATCGGTACTTGGTGGACCCGTCATTATGACTCAAGTCATAGCTCTGTTGAAGATGACCCTAGTTATGGCGGTGGGGAAAAAGCTCATCTGATGTTTGAAAACTTGCGCCGGATCGAGCAAAAATTTGATATTACCTGGCATTATAACAACCTTACTTATGAGGGTAATATCGAATCGATGTATACCTCAATTCTTGCCGGTGCTCCGGACATGGATATTTACCAACTGGGAATGAGTACTGCTGTTGCGGCAGCTCTTAATGGTTTCGGGCTTGACCTAAAGACGATTCTGCCACCTGACCACGATATTTTTACCAACCAGGATCATTTTACTTTTGTTGATTTATTTGATGGAAAAGCAACCCTTTTTACCTATGTTGACGATGAGAGTATACTCGCCAATTCTTATCTGCTTGGTTTCAACTTGCAATTACTGCAAGCGAATAATTTGGAAAGCCCGGTAACCTTGTGGGAGCGTGGTGAATGGACCTGGGACAAATTCCGCGAGTATATGGTCATCCTGACCCAAGATACTGATGGAGACGGCAGAATTGACCAATGGGGTTACAGTGGTTATTGGCCGGAAACTTTTGCCGAGCTGGTCATGAGTAATGGTGCTGTCATTGCCGGTGGTCCGACCGAAGGTTTTTCTTCGAAAGAGGTTGGTGAAGCTTTGCAGTTCATGTACGATATGTATAATACTTGGAGTGTTGCTTCGCCACACATACAAGATCCCGCCAATGCCCATGAGATAATGCGCCGTGAATACCGCAATGGAAATATCGCCTTCTTCCCAATCAGTTGCTGGATTGCCGCCGAAACGGACTATAACTGGAACGGCGAGCATGAATCACCTCTTTCTTGGGATACAGTCTGGGTACGTTGGCCGGTTGGTCCAAGCGGAAATAAAGATACCAATCCCGGCAAGATAACCTCGGATGGTAATATTTATATGATTCCTGCCAATGTGGCCGAACCGGAACTGGTTTTTGCGGTGTTTGAAGAGTATTGGAACTGGTACGGTGGTGACCTTTTACTACGCAGGGAAGAAATGTCTACTTGGTGGTATACCACAACCGCTTATGAGATAGAGCTTCAGGATCATAATGTCAGTGTCATGCGTGATGCCGGTTTGAAGGGTGTATTTGACCTTTGGAAATCGATCAATGTTCCCGGACTTTTTGAAGCAATGTTATCATTAATGATTGGTGAAATGACCCCGGCGCAAATTCAAGAAAGTTACAAAAATTCATTCCAAGCGGCTTTGGATGTTGTATTTAATTAATATCGCAAAAGCATATAATTTACACACCAGTGCACCCGTGCGAGCGGGTGCATCGGTTAGTTGGGAGTAAAAAATGACGAAGAGAGTATTAATTAGCTTAATTGTGGTACTGGTTTTGGTTGGTTTGGTTGCTTGTGGCTCAGTTGAACCTATAGAGCAGATTGTGGAGGATGCAGTCGTTACAGAGCCGGAGAATGTTTCAACAGATGATATGGATGCAAAACCACAAGCGGATGAGCAGATATTGACATGGCCGGTTGACAATTCCGGACTTAGTGCTTTTGATTTTGTTAAGGATATGCGGATCGGCTGGAATCTTGGTAATACAATGGATGTCATCAACAGCGGGATCGGGATACTACGGAACTCCCCACCTTATTTATGGGAAACCGGTTGGGGAAATCCGGTCACAACCCCGGAATTATTTGATGTTCTTTATGAAAATGGTTTTAATGTATTCCGGATTCCCGTGAGTTGGAATGACCATCTCATGATTAATGAGGATTACAAAATAGTTGACAGTTGGATGGACCGGGTTCAGGAAATCGTTGATTATGCTTATCAGACGGGGGCTTATGTAATAATTAATACCCATCACGAGCATTGGCTTAAACCTTATTATGGGCAGCAGGAGCATGTATCCTATATATTACGTCGTATTTGGGAACAGATAGCGGAGCGTTTTAAGGATTATAGTGACCGCTTGATTTTTGAAGGTATGAATGAACCACGGAAAGTAGGGACAGCTGTTGAGTGGACCGGTGGTGACCGTGAAGGTTGGGAGGTCATAAATCATTTAAACAAGGTCTTTATCCAAACTGTGCGGAATAGCGGGGGAAACAATCTTACCCGTTATCTAATGATAACCCCTCATGCTGCAAATGGTTGGGAAGCGGCAAAGCATTTAGAAGTCCCGGAAAATGATAATCGGATAATTGTTTCTGTCCATGCTTATGAACCTTATGAATTTGCCTTAAAGGTAGACGGGCGTGGCAATTGGATTAATGAAACCGGCCCGATTGATCGATTGATGAATGGTTTGTACGAGCGTTTTGTTTCAAAGGGGATTCCCGTCATCATGGGTGAGTTTGGCGCGATGTTTAAACCGGCTGAGGGTAATGAGGCTGACCGTGGTGAATGGGCGGAGTATTATATCCGCAAGGCAATGGAAAGCGGCATTCCCTGCATCTGGTGGGATAATGGGGGTTTCACCGGGAACGGAGAATTATTTGGGCTTATAAATCGGCAGACTAACGAATTTGTTTATCCGCTGGTGGTAGAGGGATTGTTCCGAGGGTTATCACAATAACATCATTGCGGGCTCGACCCGCAATCTCCTTATACTAGGATTTCCTCAATCTCCTCATGATTAAGCGACTCCCTGCTTAAAAGTTCATCAGCGATTTTGGATAACCCAGTCAGGTTACCAGCAAGCAATTCCTTAGTCTCCTGATAAAGCTTTTTAATCCGGTCGCGGCACAAATCAACAAGCCGGCTTTCGCTTTCCCCATTCATAAGCACATTCATATTAAAGATACCGAAATCCTCATCCATTCCATAGGTAGAGATGAAATTCACCATCTGCGTTGACACTTTTTCAATATCGTTGGAAGCACCGGTGGTGATTTTGCTTTCACCAAAGATAAGCTCCTCCCCGGCACGCCCTGCTAAAAGGACTTTCATACTGGCAAGCAGTTTTTCCTTGGTCATATAGAGGGTATCTTTGGGAATGCTCAAATTAAAACCACCTGCTCCACGGGTACTGGGAATAATTGTCACTTTGGAAATATAGGAATCGGGCAACAAAAGTTTGGTTACAAGGGCATGGGCTGCTTCATGGAAGGCGGTTATTTTGCGGTCTTCTTCCGTGATATAACTGGTATCAGTTTTTTCCGCCCCGGCGATAACAGTAAAAAAGGCTTTGTCGATATGGGTCTGGTTGATTAGGGTTTTTCCTTCGTTGTTTTCGTTGGCGGCAAAAATAGCGGCTTCATTTAAGAGGTTTTCAAGCATTGCCCCACTGAAAGAGACGGTTGATTTGGCAAGGGCTTGCAAATCAACACTTTCGTCAAACGGTTTATCAGTGGCATGAAGATTCAGGATTTTTGCCCGTGCATTTACGTCAGGAAGACTGATTTCAATTAAACGGTCAAAGCGTCCCGGTCGCAACAAGGCATCATCAAGGGTATCTAAACGATTGGTCGCCGCAATGACAACCACGCCGTCACGTTCATGGAAACCGGACATTTCGGCTAAGAGGGCATTTAAAGTCTGGTCGCGTTCGTCGTGGCTTGCACCGGGTCCCCGTCCGCGTTTTTTGCCGATGGCATCGATTTCATCGATGAAGATAACGGCTTTTTCAGCTTTTTTTGCCGTTTTGAAGAGATCACGGATACGGCTTGCACCAACACCGACATATGTCTGCATAAAGTCAGAGCCACTGCAGGCATAAAATGGCACTCCGGCTTCACCGGCGATCGCTTTTGCCATCAATGTTTTTCCCGTTCCCGGTGGTCCGTAGAAAAGGATACCGCGGGGCATTCTTGCGCCGACATCAGCATATTTATCAGGATTTTTTATGAATGAAATCATGTCAAGGAGCATCGCTTTGGCTTCGGTATTTCCGGCGACATCCTCAAGCAGCAGGGACAAATTTTCGGCTTCTTTGAAGTATTGCTTCTTTTTAAATAACATGGCTTTCCCCTTGTTTTGGTTTTCTCTATGTATACTTTATCATTTTAGGGAAAGAAAAACCATGTAAAGATTTTTCCTTTTTTTCTTGTAATTTTTGGAAAGTTCATGTTACTATATTTAAGTAGTTAAGTTGGTAGCCGTCGATTGACGAGAAAGCGAGTACTATATGAATTTAGTTTACAAAGGTAAGACTAAAGACGTTTATGTTTTGGAAAATGGAAATTATTGTTTGAAATTTAAAGATGATGTGACCGGAGCAGACGGCGTTTTTGATCCCGGCGCCAACACAGTCGGTTTGACTATTGAAGGTATGGGGCAAGCCGGTCTAAAATTGACAAAGTATTTTTTCGACCTACTTAAAGAAAATGGTATTAAGACCCACTATATCGATGCTGATATCGAAAACAATACCATGGAAGTGCTTCCAATGACCCCGTTTGGCAAAGGTATTGAAGTTATATGCCGTTACAAAGCTGTTGGCAGTTTTTTACGTCGTTATGCTTTATATGCAACCGAAGGGCAAGTGCTTGACGCCCTTGTTGAAGTAACCTTGAAAGACGACGAACGAAATGATCCGCTGATTACCAAGGATGCGCTGGCGATGCTCGGCATTCTGACCAATGATGAATATGACTCACTAAAAGAGCAGACCAAAAATATTAGCAATATTTTGAAAGCTGATTTGGCAAAAAAAGGTCTTGAACTGATTGATATCAAACTGGAGTTTGGGAGCAATAACGGACATGTTTTGCTCATTGACGAGATTTCAGGTGGCAATATGCGAGTCTGGAAAGATGGCAAGAGTGTTGAACCATTGGATTTAGTGAAAATTTTAGTTGGATAGGATTACTGAGAGGGTTTACTGGTTATTAGTAAAGCCTCTTTTTTTATGCAAAAAAACGTGCTATGATATATTTATAAGTGTTAGGAAACGGGGATATGGTATGGATATTTCTTTAAAGAAAGTAAATAAAAGTTTTGACAAAAAAGCCGTAATTGAGAGCTTTTCCCTTGAAATTCCTTCGGGGGAAATTGTTTGTCTACTTGGTCCGAGCGGTGCCGGCAAAACAACGACGATCAGGTTGATTATCGGAGCGATTACTGCCGACAGTGGGACAATCAAAATTGGCAATACATTAGTTCCCAATCTTTCTTTATTAAGGATGATAGGCTTTATGCCACAAAATGATGCCCTTTATGATGATTTATCCGGTGAGGATAATCTGAAATTCTTTGCTGAATTATATGGGGTCAAGAAAAACGAATTAACGAACCGTATTAATGAAGTATTGGAATTGGTTGATTTGACCGATGACCGGAAAAAGTTTGTCAGGAAATATTCCGGGGGAATGAAAAAGCGTCTTTCCCTTGCTGCTGCTTTGATTCATGACCCTGAAATACTTTTGCTCGATGAACCAACGGTTGGTATTGACCCGGTTTTACGTCATGCAATATGGCAGCAGTTTAAGGAATTTAAGCAAAAAGGCAAAACGATAATAGTCTCGACCCATGTGATGGATGAAGTATCAGAGTGTGATAAGGCAGCATTGATTTATAGGGGTAAACTAATTGCTTATGATGATGTAGGCTCCTTACTCGCTGGGACAAAGAGTGGCAAAGTAGATGAATTATTTTTCACTGCCGCCGAGAGGAAGGTGATGTCTGATGTTTAGTTTGGCAAAAAGAGTAATCAGGCAGATAGCCGGGGATAAAAGGACAATTGCATTGTTGGTGGTTGCGCCGATGTTGATTATGTTCCTTATTTCACTTTTATTGGGGGATAGTGCGTATATACCGACGATTGCCATTCAGGAAGATAAGCTACTACCGCCAATAGTCACTGCGCTTAAGGGATCAGATGTAAACATAGTAAATATAACAGCTGATGAATTTGATGCGAGAAATTATTTGAATAATAACCGCGATGTTGATGTAATTTTTGCCATATCAAGTGATGGGATTGATATTCTTGCATATGAAGCGAATATTAAAAGCGCGGCGGCGATGAAAGCGATTCAAAATGCGATTAATTCACTAAATCCACAAATGCAGATGCAGACATCATTTGTTGTTGGTGATGCGGAGGAGTCGTTATTTGAATCTATGGGATATATATTCTTGGGGATTATTGCATTTTTCCTAATTTTTATAGTATCGGGAATGGCTTTGGTGAGGGAACGAAGCGCCGGGACTTTGGAACGGATGCTGATGACCCCGGTTTCACGAATGAGTGTTATCGGTGGTTATACAATTGGTTTTAGCTTTTTTGCTATTTTGCAAGCAATTGTACTGGTTGTATTCGGGGTTTATGTACTAGGAATCCATAATGAAGGAAATATCGGCTGGGTCATCTTGATTATGTTGATTCTTGCCATAGCGGCAGTTTCTTTTGGCGAACTGATTTCGGTTTTTGCCAATACCGAATTTCAAGTAGTGCAGATGATTCCAATTGCGATAATCCCGCAAATTTTCTTTTCCGGATTGATACCGCTTGATACGATACCATACAACCTTGGGTATCTCTGTTATATCATGCCGATATATTATGGGTGTTCGGCGATTAAAGAAATCATGTTATTGGGTAATGGATTTAGTGCTATATGGCCATTTATCCTTGCATTGACCGGATATACTGTAGTGCTTAGTGCTTTGAATACGGTGGCATTGAGGAAGTATCGGCGGTTGTAAAGGTTGACATGATCAAATATTTATGATATTTTAAAGTCGGAGTTTAAAAATACATAAATATGGAGTATGATTATGTATATTGAAAGGCATATCAAAAAAGCATTTGATGAACATAAAAAATGGGTGGGAGCTGTTATTGTAACAGGTGCAAGGCAGGTTGGTAAAACAACCCTTATTGAAAATGCATTGCCTGAGATACAAAAGGTTGCCCTCGATAATAAAATGCTACTTAAAATGGTCAAAGAGGATACGGATAAATTCATTGACATTTATTCCCCTCCTTTGTTTATTGATGAAGTGCAATATGCTCCGGATATTTTTCCATACCTCAAAATGTCATTAGATAAGAGCAAGAAAAAGGGTCAATATTTTCTTACTGGTTCGCAACCGTTCAACTTGATGAAAAATGTTTCTGAAAGTTTGGCCGGACGTGCCGGAATACTAAATATGTATGGATTATCATTGCGGGAAATAAATAATGAAAAATGGAATATTCCGTTTTTACCGACAATAGATTATCTTTTAGAGCGAAAAAAAGATTATTCAGAATTGAATGCAAAAAAAATATGGGAAATTATCTGGCGTGGCAGTTATCCGGAACTGTATGAAAAACCGGATTATCCCTGGGAAATTTATTATGATGGTTATCTAAAAACTTATGTCGAGCGTGATGTGAGAGCCTTGGCACAGGTTGGTGACGAATTGCAATTTATCCAGTTCATGCAGCTTATGGCAGCCCGGACTGGACAAATATTAAATCTAAATGAAGTAGCAAGCGCGGTTGGGATATCCGCACCGACCGCAAAGAAATGGTTATCCATCTTAAAAACTAGTGGTATTGTTTACCTATTGCCACCATATTATAATAATCTTGGCAAAAGGGTAATAAAATCACCAAAAATTTATTTTACGGATACAGGATTATGCGCATATCTGGCGAAATGGAATACTGTCGATAGTTTGATGACAGGAGCGATGAGCGGGGCTTATTTTGAAACTTACGTAATGAATGAAATAATAAAGAGTTATGCGAATAATGGAAAAGAAGCCCAGATGTTTTATTTCAGGGATTCCAATAAAGTTGAAATTGATTTGCTATTGTTTGAAAATGGAACTCTCTACCCTATTGAAATAAAGGAAACAAGCGAACCAAAAGCAAATATGATTAAGGCATTTGACTTACTTGATACTTTACCAACAATAAAGCGGGGTGAAGGCGGGGTAGTCTGCTTATCTAAACACTTGTTGCCATTAAAAGGAAATGATAAAATTATACCATTATGGGCTGTATGATTCTCATTCATACCCATTCGGATTCTTACTTTGCCAGTTCCAGGCACTGGCGCACATTTCGCGGATGCCGTATTTGGCTTGCCAGCCGAGTTCGGCCTTTGCTTTGTCAGCGTTGGCGTAACAAGTTGCGATATCGCCGGGGCGGCGGGGTTTGATGGAGTGGGGTACTTTTACGCCGTTCACTTCTTCGAAATTTTTGACCATTTCTAAAACACTGTAACCGGTTCCGGTGCCGAGGTTGTAGATTTCCAGACCACATTTTTCATCAATTTTTTTAAGCGCTTTGACATGTCCATCGGCAAGGTCAACGACATGGATATAGTCGCGGACGCCGGTGCCGTCAGGGGTATCATAATCATCGCCGGTAATACCAAGCTCCGGTAATTTGCCAACTGCGACTTGGGTAATGATGGGCATCAGGTTGTTGGGGATGCCGTTGGGGTCTTCGCCGATAATTCCGCTTTCATGGGCTCCGATGGGGTTAAAGTAACGGAGTAAGATGATATTCCATTCAGGGTCGGCGGTATGTAGATCGATGAGGATTTGTTCAAGCATTGATTTCGTCCAGCCGTAGGGGTTAGTGCATGAACCTTTCGGGCATTCTTCGGTAATCGGGACAAAGGCAGGGTCGCCGTAAACAGTCGCTGAGGATGAAAAAATCATATTTTTAATGCCGTGCTTTCGCATTTCATCTAAAAGTGTCAGGGTACCGGTGATGTTATTGCTGTAGTATTCGAGGGGTTTAGAAACAGATTCACCGACAGCTTTAAGTCCAGCGAAATGGATGCAGGAGGTGATATCTTCATTTTTGAAGATTTTTTGCAAAGTGACGCGATCTGCCATATCATACTCGTAGAAGCTTACTTCCTTTCCGGTGATTGTTTTGACGCGGTTTAAGCTTTCCTTGCTGGAATTAGAGAGGTTGTCTAAAACGACGACTTCGTATCCGGCATTTAGTAATTCGATTACGGTGTGGCTGCCGATGTATCCGGCTCCGCCAGTGACTAAGATTGACATAGTTTCCTCCTATAATTCTATCCCATTTATTAAGCATAACTCCCTGGCGCTTTCGACGGAATCAACTCCGGTGAGGTTTTTGATTGGAGCAAACTCGTATTCACGGTCTACCTCAAAGGGTAAGCAGCTTTCAAGCTGGTGGATTAAGTCAAGTGCCAGCATTTCGTATTTGTATCCATTTGGAACGGTGGGGTTAACCCGGTTTCCTTCGTCATCGAGGTAGGGAATTTTCTTTTCAACGAGGTGGATAACGAGTTCTTTTTCAAGGATTTCGTCGAGGCTTTTTACTTTGAATAGGTAGTTCATGATAACCCCGAATCCATAAGCGGGATTTCCATTTTCATCAACGGCGTCCATGAGTTCATCGGTCATGTCATAGTATTCAACGATGGACGGGCGTCCGTCTTCAAGGCAGATTGCCCCGACTTTTTCATCGCGGGCGTTTTTGCGGACGACTTTGGCACCCACTACACAGTCAGCTTTTATTGTTGCTCCAACGAAACAGGGGTCAGCGATTCTTTGTAAGGGATTATCGACGTTAAAAATATTAAGCCACTCAACACCACGGGCTTTTGCCGCTTGTGCCACTCCGGTTCTGACCATAGATGCGTACCAGCCACCGTTACCATTAGGAGAGGTGGCGATGAGGTCTTTTTCCTCAAGGAATACTTTGCCATTATAATCAGTAGCGGGTGCCATTTCCTGTTTAAAGAAAGTGACGTTATTTTTATCATAATCGAAGTAATTGTTTTCTTGTAAAAATGAGGTAGTGGCATCGTGATTTTTGTCACTGGTCATGATGTATAAAGGGACGATGGTATCGGCTTGTTTCACGACATCGAGTAAATTTTCAATCAAGCGTTGGTATATATAGACGGGTTTGGTGAGCCCGATATTGTAAAGTCCTTTTGGTTTGTCAGAACCAAGGCGTGTCCCCATTCCCCCAGCGAGGATAACAGCGCCGACTTTTCCAGCTTTAACCGCTTCTATACCAATCTTGGTAAATTCATCACGGCGGGTTTTGATTTCGCTGATTTCCATAGCCTTTAGCGGGGAGATTTGTCCTCTGACACTGGGTTTATCTTTCTTTTCGATAGCTTTAAGAATATCAAAATCGGTCTCGGTGATTTGGGTGAGCAGTTTTTCCCGGTTGGCATGGGAGAGTTCATCGTAATATTTTAAAAGGTGGGTTTGTCCATAGTTTTCGAGTTTTTGGTAGGCGTCGTTGTAATTCATTTGGTTACCTTTCGTTATTTACTTGTTATTATATCATGATTTGGGCATCATCGGCGGGGGCAAGCCCCCGCCCTACTGTTTAATTATTATATCATATTTTTGATTTTTACGGAAGCGTTAGCTTGATAACTACTACGGCAGGTAATTTACAATGAAATCATATAAATTCTGCCCAATAATACCAATCACTTCTTCTTCCGGCATTCCGCGCTCAAGCAAAGAGGCGGTTAGTTGTGGTATTTCACTATGGTTGTTAAAACAATCGTATAGAGTTGGCGTGAAATTCAAGCGTGGTTTAGCGAGAGTATAGGAATTACAGAGGTCGAAACCATAACATAGATGGTGACTGCCGACCAATTTGCTGATATGCTCGATATGTTTGACCAGTTTATCCAAATGATCACCCTTTTCATGTGAACCGGTGATGAGGCTGCAGGCATTGATACCGATGATGCCAGCGCGCTTACAGAGGGAGATTATTTGTTCATCGGTAAGGTTTCGGTAGCTTAAATGAACAGTGCGGGCATTTGAGTGAGTAGCAATGACAGGTTTATCAGTTGCGGATAAAATGTCGGCAAAACCATCATCGTTTATATGGCTGACATCTACGAAGCATGAGAGTTGGTTGAGTTTCTTTAGGGCACTTAAACCAAGATTTGATAAACCGCCGAGGATGGCGACTTTTTGGCTGGCAGGGCAACAGCCGCTGGCGAGCAGGTTTCGGCGGCTCCAAGTAAGGGATGCCCCCCGCACACCCAGGTCATAAAAGATATCGAGTAAGGGTAAATCACTACCGATGAAGTCAAGCCCTTCAATATAGAGTATAATGGCAATTTTATTTTCCCTTTTAGCAGTTTCTAAATCTTTGCGTGTTTTTACCAGCAAAACTTCATTGGGAATCAAAGTTAAATCATGATTTAGCGCTGCGATTTGCATCAGGGCATTCTTTAATCCGGCTTCGGGTAGATTAATTTTGTCAACATAGATAGTGGACATGATGAGGTTGATTCCGGCGGCGCGGAAGTTATCGAGATAGTATTTTCGGATTATGTCGGTTTCACCGGCTTGCTGGCGCAGGAGGATTTCACCGGCGAGGTCAAGGTGGGCGTCGGCGACATAGTGGGTTTGATGGAGTTGGTTGGCATGGTCCAGGTATTTATTCATGTTTTATTCTATGCGCCACTTTTTATGCTGATACTGCGGCTTATAGTGCCTTGCCCATAAACATTTCCAACGGTTGTTCGTATGGCGCAATATCCATTACGATTGCCCCTTTATCTTTATAACCCATCTTGCGGTAAAAGTGTTGACCGTCCTCGTCAACTTGGGTAGATACCATAATCATTTTATATCCAAGCGAACGCATTTCATCTTCCCAATGCAACATTGCTTGTTTTCCAAATCCCTTTCCTTTGTGAGAGTCGGCAATGTAAAAACAAGTAAGAAACGGAACAAAGTCGAATAATAAATTATACCGCATATATCCTATCGGTTGATCTTCATAGCGTATAACATAACACCTTTTGTCTCGAATTTTTGACTCATATTCGCTTTCAGGAAGGTTTTCCCATTGATTAACAAAATGTGGCTTATCCTCCATCGTAGCATAGGTCATTGAAAACATTGTACTCATGATAAATCCTCCACTAATCTATTCCTAACATAGCAAGAATCTAAAGAAACATCAAGGGCTAATACTACTTTTATCTTTGTCAAAATTGTTGTGCCAAAATTGTTGTTGAAAATTGAACGGGTTTATGTTACCATAAATGGGTGATGATATGAAATAAAAGGAGCGGATGCCACTCGGCACATTTGATATTGGATTACACCAGCAATATAAATGCGTGCGGGAAAGATTGATAAAACATAATTGAACACAGTGTGAGATTGCTGATAGCAATGGCAAACCGTCCCGTTGGGACGCTAATTACTGTACAAATTACGTTTTATTTATCATTCCGGGCGCATCAACATATTTAAACTGTTTCAAGCTGCGGAATGATATCCGCAGTTTTTTATTGTTTCCATATCATCACAAAATAAAATTTTGGAGGACATATTTATGTTTAATGAAAAACCATCCCTTTGGGACGCTATGACTGTTTTAATGAAAAGACCGGAACTTTATGAGAAAGGCACATCCGAGTATACATGGATATGGACTGACGAACATATTTCAAAAGGTATGTTGGAAGCCCATCTGCATCCCGATTGGGATGCGGCGACACGCCCCCACGCCTATGTCAAGGAAATTGTCAGATGGATTGGGTCTATTGCACCCGCCGGCAAATACTCGGCATTGCTGGATTTAGGTTGTGGTCCCGGTATTTATGCGGAATTGTTCCATGAAGAAGGCTATCGTGTGACAGGCGTAGATTTATCCAAGCGCTCATTGGCTTATGCCGAAGCGGAGGCATTGAAAAAGGAACTACCGATAACCTACTGCCTCAAGGATTACCTCGCGTTGGATTATGTGGAGCATTTCGATCTTATTACCTTGATTTATTACGATTTTGGCGTACTTTCGCCACAAAACAGGGAAAAATTGCTCAGAAATATTCACTCCGCTTTAAAACCCGGTGGACTGTTGGTTTTTGATGTATTTACCCCACAACACACTGCTTCACGTGAGGAAAATACAAGCTGGGATTATGCTGAAAGCGGTGGGTTTTTTAGCCACAAGCCCCACTTAAATCTTAAATCGTTTTTCTTATATGAGGAAAAGCGTACATTTTGTGAACGCCATATCATAATCACAGAACAGGAAATTCATTCCGTTAATATATGGCAGCATACATTCACAAAAGATGAGTTGACAAACGATTTAAGCAGTGCAGGATTTGGCATAAAAAATATCTATGGAAACATGGCAGGGGCTGAATACTCCGCAAATGGAAAAGAAATGTGCATTGTGGCGCAAAAGGAGGATTGTGGACAGCAAAAATATTTTACGGATATCCCTGCTTTGTGATTATATCAAAGGTGATGATTTATGGAGTATTGCTTCGACACTTACGGACAAAGAACAATATGGTATTGGAAAGCAAATGGCGCAATTCTTAAACGAATTACATTCTATATCCGCCGATTATTATGATATCGGGCATTATGTACCTACTGTCCCCGGATGGCGAAAAACATGGAAAGAAGGGCATTTTGAGTATCTAAAGATATTGAAAAACAGCCTTTCCCTAACAGATTACAAACCAGATAGCCAAAGAATGATTTTAATTGCGTTTGATTATATTGATGCTAATTTAAGTGCTTTGGAGTATCAGGCGGGGGCGAAACTTCTTCATAATGATTTTCACCCCAAAAATATAATTGTGCATGGGGGTAGATTGGCAGGAGTAATAGACTGGGAGTGTTCCCAATTCGGTGAAGCAGATTTTGAACTATCGCGTTTATTTGATTGGTGTTTTTATCCCGAAAGCTATTTAACTCAAACGTATAACCTTGAAATATTGCTAAAATCCGTTATCGAAAATTCACCTCTTGTTTCAATTCCTGATATTGAAAAGCGCTTGACAATTTATCAATTGGAACACGAATTAAATCAATTGATTTGGAATGGTAAAAAGCAGGAAAGTGAAAGAGTAATCAGAATTAGTGAGTGGTTGGCTGGCAAAATTGGGGGCTTTCTAGATTATGTGCTATAATAGATACCATGAAATCAGCAAAACTTAAATACATATTCGCGATGCTTATATTCGGGACGGTTGGTCTGTTTGTCCGTTATATACCTATACCCTCGGAGCAAATCGCGTTGGGACGGGGTATTATCGGTTGTCTGGTACTTTTGGTAACGATGATTTTATTACGCAAAAAAGTATCTTGGCGGCGAATCCGTGGAGACGTATGGGTTTTGTTGATTTCAGGTATTGCCATCGGTATAAACTGGATATTTTTGTTCCAGTCATACCGATATACAACGATTGCCAATGCCACTATTTGCTACTATCTCGCCCCGGTCATTGTTGTTTTCCTATCACCTTTTGTCTTGAAGGAAAAGCTGACCATGGTCAAGATTGGTTGTATTCTTGCGGCGGTATTGGGAATCTGGTTGATTACCGGAATGGGTGGTTTGGCGGGTAACGGTAGTGGTAAAAATGATTTAATCGGGATTTTATTTGGGTTGGGAGCAGCCGTTTTTTATGCTTCGGTCATTATTTTAAACAAGTTCTTTAAACATGTGACCGATTTGGAACGTACGCTTATCCAGTTGATTTTTGCGTCGCTTTCGTTATTACCTTATGTGTTACTTCGGATGCCGGGCAGTGCAGGGGTAATCACAGTAACGGGCGTTATCTTATTATTGATATTGGGAATAGTGCATACCGGCTTCTCATATTATCTTTATTTTTCCGGGCTTCATGCCTTAAAAGGGCAGACTGCCGCTTTACTAAGTTACATCGACCCATTGACGGCAATTTTGCTATCGGCGTTGATTTTGAGTGAAAAAATGGGGGTTTTGCAAATATTAGGCGGGGTCTTGATATTAGGGGGAACGATGCTGAATGAGATTATTTCACCCGATAAGAATAAACATGAAGACAAAATGGCAAAAGCTCCCACCCATAACGAATAAGTGGAATATCGCATGAGAACCAAAGTGGGCATGTCGGGAATTAAATAAGGGTAATTTCAAGGCATATATCACACCGCCAACAGTATAAACAATTCCTCCGGCAGCGAGCCATAAAAGCGCGGGAATTGACAATGTGTTGTAAAGTGGACCGAAAACGCCGATACAAACCCACCCCATCGCAATATAGATGGACGAAGAAAACCATTTAGGGCAGGTGACCCAAAGAGTTTTGACAAACATACCGACAATGGCTAATGTCCAGATGACAATTAACAGGGTATTTCCCACCGGACCTTCCAAAACTGTCAGGCAGACGGGAGTATAAGAACCGGCGATAAGCGCAAATATCATCATATGGTCGAGGCGTTTGAAAAATTTTATCCCCTTATCTGAAATTGAAACGGCATGATAAGCAGTACTGGCACCATATAAAAGTATCATAGTCAGGATAAAAATGGAAAGAGAAAGTGGAGCCAATGTATGTTGAGTATTGGCAGACATGGCAAGTAAGGGAATTGCAGCCAGTATTACGAGTATCATTCCAATAAAATGGGTGATGGCATTACCCGGTTCACGGATAGTTATTTGCATTAAAGAGCCTCCAGTCAGTTGATGTAGTAATGAAAACTACGTAATGTATATTTCAATACTATATTATGACGGAAGCATTGTCAATGCTAATTTTTAATCTTCTTCAAGCACATGGATTTCGAGATAATCAAAATCAATTTTTTCCACAAAATTGTCTTGCATGAAACGCACTTTGTTATGGCGTTTAAAGTCACGGATATTAACTTTTAGCCAGAGGGGTTTACTTAAATCAAATTCATAACACACGCTATCCAATGCTTTCAAGATTTTGTGCGTACGGGTATCGTTCTCATCATTACAAATTACAGTATCTTTAACTAAGCGGTTTTCGGAAAACATTTTTGCCCATAAACGAAACATGGTGTTACCTCGTGGTGTGTTTTAAGTAGTATATCATATTTTTTCAACAACTCAAGACCTACGGTCTTTTGAAAAATATTTTCAAAACCACTTGACATTGCCCTTAGGACAACCATTATATTACTACATAGGAGGGTAAATCCATGACTAATTTATGTATAACCGATGCCGTCAAACAATTCGGTGTGACATCAAAGACCCTGCGTTATTATGAGCGGGTTGGTTTGCTGGAAGCGAAACGTGTGGGCGGCAATAATTACAGGTGTTATGATGAAGCAGAAGTTGAGCGCATCAAGCAAATATTAGTATTGCGCAAAATGCAAATACCGGTAAAAGATATAATTCGCATTTATGAGAATAAGGATATGAGTGTGGTGGTTGAGGTGTTTGTTGACCGGATTAATGCGATTGATGCAGAAGTCGAAGCCTTGACCGAACTTAAACGTCTCACCAACGATTTTTTGCAAACGATGCGGGGGAGTGGCATTACCAAAATATCAGCCTTGCCGATTCTATACGAACAGATGGAAAAACACCTGGCAACATTGGAAGCGGGACGAGAAAGGAATTATATGGAACTGTCAGTTTTATCGGACAAATTGAAGAAACCAATTGAACCTTCAATTATTTCCCTGCCACAAATGCGTGTTCTTTCATCGAAACGAAAAGATGGGGTTTCTGATCCGGAAGGGTTTTTCAAATGGCTCAAGATGAAAGGTTTGTCAACAGGAAAACCGGGATTACATGAACGTTTTGACTTCCAAGAGGTTGACATAACGCCTCATGGGGACGCAATAGACATATCAATTGTGCGGATTCCCGAGGATTATATAAATGAAAGCGATTATTCCGACTATATATTCGCCGGGGGTTTATTTGCGGCAGTGAATGTATATCTTGATGAAGATGTCGGCGCTTTTTTCCGGACTGTAATAAAGGAATTTGATGATAATAAATATTATCAGATTGATTACCAAAGTCTGAGTCATGCGACGATGCTGGAAAACTTGATTTCACCTGATGACCAAAGGGAACTTGTCGCTTTGCTCGTTCCGGTGAAAAAACGTCTGGCTGATCCTAAATTATTCGACCCTCCGGAAGAAGCAACCGAAATTTCGCTTGCAGAAATCGAAGCGGAAAATCCGGTTTTGTGGGAGATAAATGTTGCCCTTGATAAGATGACTCCGATAAATAGTCCGCATTATCGGATGATGGAAAATGGTGAGGTTGAATATATCGGATGGATTAGCACACGGTTGCTTAACACAAATGTCGCGGTCAAGCTTCCATATCGGGTAGATATCGAATTTCGTCTGCTGGAAGTGGATGAAATGTTCGGTCACGGAGATAGTGAAGGAAGCATCATCTTTTACCATGGTGGTGACCTATGTCAACTTTTTGGCAGTAATACCGGCAGTACAGAAGGATTTGGCATTAATATGGGCAACCATCCAAATAAAATGAAGCAGGCAATCAAATTTTATCAACCCATTTTCCATGACCTTTATGATTTCCCCGGTCGTGGAGCGGTAAAAATCGGTGAGTACAACCATGTGACTTGGATAATCGGGGAAAAGCATCTTGCCGTTATTATCAACGATGAAGTCCGCTATTGTGGTGTGAATTTTCCTTATATGACATTAGATTTGAGCCGTGAAGAAACTCACCCGATTATTATTGGTTCAAATGGTCAGGGGAAAAAATATTTTCGCTCCATCCGTATTTCACAATTATCTGAAAACCAAAAAATAAATCTAAAAAAAGGAGAACTGACAATGATTACAAAACAAAGTACTAATTATATCTGCGTCCTTGCCACCAATGGAAGCTGTTGCCACGGTTTTCTTGACAAGGCGCGGGAGCTGAATCCGGATATGGATTTTCTCACAAAAGTAAGTGATTTATATCGTCGGTACAAGCAGATGTGGGGTTGCGATAGTGATAATAATGACGAAGATAACTTAGAAGCCCTTGGCGCTGGCTTTAATGTGACATTGGAAGTTTTGCAAGACATAGAAAAGCGGGTGAAAATTGCATCGAAAATTCGCGAATTTGCCGAAGTGACGGATGAGATAATGGAGGTGATCAGCAAAGCTAGTATAAAATAGCTATTGATTTACTCATGGAATTGAATTAAAATAATATATGGAATCATCCTTTCGAATGAGAATGCGGGAGAGACTTATGCGTTATTTCTTTAAAGCCATGATAGAAAAGCAATATGATTCTCATCAAATCAAAATCCCCTTTAATGTCTGGGAAGTTAGCAGAAAGCGTGGAACAATTGATGGCGACATGGAAATCAATAACCAAAACATCAACTGCCAATTAATACCGACGAATAATAACGGGCGTTATAAAATTAAACTCAGTGATGAAGATGTTTCAAAGTTAGGTATCCTACCTATTGATAATGAAAATGAATATGATATTTTATTGCATATCGGTGAAAGTCTGGTCAAGTTCGAAAAAGTGTCACCGTATAGTGTAGAAAATCCAATCCGCAAAATCGACAGCATGGAAGTAATCATCCAACCGGTAGATGGATTATGCAGCCAGACCAGTATTGCGATGTTGGCGGGTGTACGGATTGGTGATGTTGTTGAAATCATGGGACTACGTGAATGGCAGGCGAAGATGGTGGAGATGATATCGGCCCTCAGGTATTTTGGTTTTGAACATAGCGACACAGTTATTTTTACCAATGGGCGGGATGTCACCCTGCCCAAGTGTTGCATTATGATGGAAAAAATGGCACTCTATTGCCACTATCTCGTCCACTTTGACGGAGTATTTTATGACCCCAATATGCAACCATTTACGGAATACGATATGAGCAAACTGATGGGGTATTTGGAAGTAAAAGTGTGATTATTTAATTCACTTCATATAGATAAATTCGGGAATAACTATTCGGAGTCTCGAAAGGTTCATTCCTCACCAGCCTAAGGTTGATGTCACTGGCATTTTCAATATATGCCGCCGATATCAGAAATTTCCCTCCCATTTCCTTAAAAATATCAGTATTGATAGCAAGATCACGGTAGACAAAGGTGTCTTTTCTTATTGGCCAAATTCCATCATTTTCAGCACTGAAAATGTAACAACGGTTTCCCCAATAATCAAAATTTATCTGATTAATTTCGTTTTTTGCTAATTCCGGGGCAATAATACTGCGGAAAGCAAATTTGTATTCCAAAGGATAATTGTTTGAATAACCATCCAGGCTGTAAAATCCGTGATACAAAGCAGCCGCTGGATTTATCCCCAAGCTAAGCACGCGATAATCTTTCTGACTTAGGTTGGTCTGTTCGCGGATATATTCTTCGACCTGATCTAAAACCCCAAGGGCATAATAATCACTAAAGCTAAGTTGGGCATATGCCGGATTAAGTATTTTTTGAAAATTTGGTTTAATATTATTTGCCATTAAGATATTGAAGGATGTAAAAATAGTCGCAATCAATATTAAGAAAGAGGAAACGATTTTGGTGGGGGTCATTTTTGACGACAGGACAAAAGCTGCTGTAACCGCAAATAGTAAATACCATATTGTTGGCGCTACCCACATTACCCGCGTCAGTTGAATTGTTCCGAAAATCTCCATCCTCGTACGGACAAAAACTCCGGGAGGTCCGTTATATAATGCAGTTATTAATGCCAAAGCAAAATTAATTGAAATCAATAAAAGCATCAGCCGATAAAGCTTATGTTGGTGAAGATTTTCACGTGAATAATGGATAATCAGTATAATGACAACTACAATTAAAAGAAATCCATGGTAACTGATACTGTGGTCACGTCCGTTAATGAAGCTTAAAAATAGTGTCGGGAAAAAGGGTTCGGCTCTCAAGATATAATCGGATTTATGCGAGATTGGTTGCAATGAAAATCCAAGTATCTGACTTATCAAACTGAGATTGGTGAGGAAATAAGCAAGCATCATTCCAAACCAGGCAGCAAGCATCGCTTTAATATTTCCACCTTTTTTCCAAGTATAAACTATCCCGATGAAGATAAAAGCCAATATGATAAATCCGACCAAAGCTAATGAGGAGTTTAGCGCATAAAGGATAGTATACAGAAAGCTGCCTTTCATATATTGCCCGTCTTTTATCTTTAGAAAACACCAAAACAATAAGGGGATGCCGAAATGCGAAAGCCCGTATACTGGATTAAACGAAAGATATGCAAATAAAACTCCTGTTGCTGCCGCAACCATCCGGTTGTCCGTTATGGAGCCAGACAGCAGATACATTCCAACATAACCAGTTACACTGCCAATCATTTGCATGATTATCAAGGCAGCGAAATAATTATTTCCAAGGAAAAGTAAAACGCTTAATGGCGCTGGAGGGATTAATGCTGTTTTCGGCACCCCGCCAAGAAACGGCGGGAGTATATCTTTACCACTGAATAAGTAGCGGGCATTAAAAATATATGCAATAAATTCACCATCAAGCTGGTCGTGAATTTTCACAACCGCATCAGTCCCTAATACAAGATAGGGGACTACCATCAAAAGTACAATAACCAATCCGAGATAAAAATATGACTTGTGATTCATGTAAACAATCAACTTTCAAAATGCTTTAATATTTAATATGATGTAGTTTCAAATACTTCAAATTGATTTTTCTTATAATGTATCATCCCCTCATCCCGCATTTTGCTTAGCTCATATGACATCGCACTGCGGTCAACACATAGATACTCTGCCATCTCTTCACGATTGTAAGGGATGGAAAATTTTTTACTGCCATCGCGATATAAATCTAAAAAGCATAATATTTTCTCCCTAGTCGAGCGCTTTGACAGGACTTCGATTTTACGGTTTAGGGAAAAACTTTTTTTTGCCACCTCCCTAAGTAGATTTCCCAGGAGCTTAATATGGGATGGGCAGGCGGCAGAGCACAGCCCGAGAAGTTTTTTGCTGTTAATTTTCAGGATTTCGGTATCTTCATTGGCAAATATCAAAACCGGACTATGAGTGATTCCAGCGGACGTAAGGATATCACCAAACATCCCATATTCAGGTAGTTCGGTATACATTGAAACATTTCCACGCTCATCTTCCTTGATGATTTTTACGCTGCCGGAAATGATGACCCCGATAAAAGTAACTTCATCCCCTTCATTAATAATAGTCTCATTTTTTTTATAAGAAGAAATTCGGGTGGATAAGCAATTTAAAATTCGCACAAACTCATCGTAAGGAACGTTAAAAAATATCGGGTTATTTTTAACTATTTCAAAAATTTTTTCCAAAAAAGCCCCATTTCGTTGTTTTTGCAACAGACCATCAAGGATTATTATATTAGAATGAGGGTAATATGTCAATGATGTGTATTTAGGAGATTAATATTATGGAAAAAATTAAGAAACAAACACTTTTTATCACCCATACGGGACTTATGCTTGCACTTTTACTGGGGGTACAGTTCGTGACCCGGCCATTTGGGCAATTTGTGACCGGGTCACTCGTAAACTTAATACTATTAACCAGTCTCTTTATTATCGGGACAAGCAGTGGAATGACTGTTGGGGCTTTATCTCCTTTTCTCGCATTTTTCGTTGGCATTGGTCCGGCATTGCCGCAGGTAATACCATTTATGGCAGTGGGAAACGTGCTGTTGGTATTAGTCGCAAGCTTTGTTAGTAAATACATGGCAAAACACACCAAAAAGGGTCTCTTTTTTACGATAATCGGGCTTATCGCGGCAAGTATGGCGAAATTCCTCTTTTTATGGATCGGACTGGTGATTATCGCATTGCCATTGATACCTGGGATTAAAGAACAACAGGTAACCATGCTTAGTGCAGCTTTTTCTTGGCCACAGTTGGTCACAGCTTTAATTGGCAGCAGTTTGTCGATGTTAATCGTGCCACTTTTAAGGCGGGCAAAAGTAGGAAATGGTTAATTTAGCTTTTTCAATATTCTATTTGCCCTGAATGTTCTTATTGCATCAAATCCCAGTCCCCCGACGATTATCACCGGATAAATAATACAGATTGTCCGGACGCCGTCGCGGTATGCGTTTGGATGAAGTTCCATATATAAAGAAGTAGAGAAAGCATTAAGCAGCATCATCAAAATGCAGACGAAAAAGTGGATGATGATGGCGAAGTAAAGCGGCAGGTTTTTAAAGTACCGGAAAACCATCAGGCTTAAAGCAGCTAAAATACAAAGAATAAAGCGGTCTGCAAGATGTTTATATGTAATTTCCATGATTCCTTGGAGAACACATAAAATTAAATCCAGCATAGTTACGAGAGTAAACATAAAACATACTAAGGTTACCCGATTTCCATAAATTAGTTTGTACAAAATTGATTTATTCATTTTTCATTTCCTTTCCCATTTTAAAAATTGCCTTAAGCATATCCTCACGATAGTGGCGGTTGATGATGACCCGTTCACCGTTTACCAGTTCAGCCATCAATTTCATATTAAGAATAGATGAAACCCATTTTACCTTACGGATGTTGACTATCATTGGTTTACTGATACGGACAAATCCTTTGGCACACAAAAGCTCTTCCATCCGCATTATTGTCAGGGCTGAAGTGAAAATCATTTTCTCAGTACAGATACAGGAATGGTTATCAACCCATTCTATATATAAGATGTCACTGATATCGATTTGATGTTTTTGCCCTTCAAAATCCCCAACGATTGTATGTTGTCCTTCGTTGCAAAGCTCCATGATTTGCGTGATAGTCGAATGTAGCTCGCGGTATCTTACATCAACATAATCGTCATCCAAAGATGTATCTTTGTTTATTGTAAATTTCATAATTCATTACCTCCTACCGCCACTATACATTTACATTTTTTAATTGTAAATAGGATTTGGTCAAGATGCAGTTTTGGGGGGATGAAATTCACAAGGATACCAGCCGACCAAGTTATGCGGAGTTTTATCTCATATTCCCCATCCCTCCATCATATATTATAACAATAACCATAATGGAGTTTGCATGTCTAAATACATAGAAAAAATCAAGGTATTCTCACCGAAGCGACTTTTATCGAAAATATCATTACCCAAAGTATCATTGCCAAAACCATTATCTCCAAGATTATATCTCCCCAAAATGAAACAGGGATTTTCCCAAATACCAAGGCAGAAGAAAAAAGAATATGTTTTCCGGGGTGTGGTTGTAGCCATGATGTTAGTAGCACTTTTAAGCAGTTATACCGCAGTTACCGGGAAAAGTATCACGGTCAGCAATACTTACAATGGCAAGGAGTTACCAATTTATTGTGTTCAAACTGACAAAAACCAGATTGCTTTATCATTTGATGCAGCTTGGGGTAATGAAGATACACAGCAAATCCTTGATATTTTGAAACAGCATGGTATCCGCGTCACTTTCTTTATGACCGGGGGATGGGTCGAGGAGTATCCGGATGATGTAAAGGCAATTCTTGCCGCCGGACACGACCTTGCCAACCATGGCGAAAACCACAAACATATGTCACGGTTAAATAATGAGCAGATAAAAGATGAAATAATGAAGGTGCATGAAAAGGTCAAAAAACTGACCGGGTACGAGATGGATTTATTCCGCCCGCCTTACGGAGATTATGATAATGAAGTTGTAAAAACGGCCACAAGTATCGGTTATTTTACTATTCAATGGGACATTGATACATTAGTAACAAAAATAACGAGCCTAAACAAACCATTTAATTAAAATACCTTCATTTGATATTTCAATACATTCTATATAATTCTTGGCGACAACCTTCTTTTCTTCCATATTCAAAACAGTAAAATTAACAGTTTCATACTGTACGACTCTTGATTGCGATTTTTCATTTACCTCAGTAAGAAATTCTTGCTTTTCCGCTTCAAGCCTCTCTAATTCAATATTGATGCGCTTTATCACTTCTGTACTGGCTATATTATTAGATAGATTAGTAATTAAATTTGCAACGGCTTCATCTATCTCTTTCAATTTAATTTTGAAAAAGTTACTGATTATCGGTTCTTCTATAACTGGTTCGTTTTTACACTCTTCAAGAACCTTGATTATCTCTTTTTCTACATGAGTTTCGATGTCATATAATTTCCAATTAGTCGTATAACTACACATATTGTCGCATTTTCCTGAACAGTACAGTTTTTTGTAATCAGGATATTTCGGATCTGTAATAATTTTGAAGGATCTTTTACATGAACCGCACTTCATTAACCCGGATAGCCATGTATGTTTCCCTTTTCCTGTATTACGTATTTGTTCGTTTTTCGCCAATTTATATTGGCAAGTTAGCCAAGTTTTGGATTCAATAATTCCTTCCCAATTTGCAAGTGCAAAAGTAGCTTCTTTTATTTCCTTCCTTTTTCTAGTATTGGCACCTCTTTTTCCGACTAAGATACCAGCAGATTCACCGTCAAATTCACTTACAGGGTCATTCACCGTTACTTCAAGGTGTTTGTAGTAAGCATATATATCAACATCTGCTATCACATAAACCGGATTACGCATTAGCCTTGCTAGTGATACATTGTTCCAGGAGCATCGTTTCGGACCGTGTATTCCGCAGCTTGAAAGGTGTCTTGCTATTGCTCCCAATGACGAATTGACATCATTTGCATAAATATCAAATATTTCCTTTACTATCCCTATCGTTTCATTGGGTACCAGGGTAGGAATTAACTGACCTTTATTATTTTTAAGCCGTCCTATCTCAAATCCATACGGCGCCGGACCACCCGGCCAGCTCCCGCGTTTTAGTCTACTGAAATAGTTGTCTTTAATACGCTCTGCTATTGTTTCCCGTTCCATTTGAGCAAAAACAATCGCTATATAGAGCATAGCCTTACCTAATGGAGTGCCGGTATCAAATTTTTCATTAATCGACGCAAATTGCACGTTGTGCTTTTCAAGGATCGCCCATGCTGTCGCAAAGTCCAATACTGAGCGGCTGAAACGGTCAAGTTTGTATACAACAACCTTATCGATAAAACCTTTGCCAATATCGTCCATGAGTTTTTGATAACCGGGCCGATTCGTATTTTTGCCACTAAATCCTTTGTCTTCATAAACCGTGATAATATCATTTTCATTGCATTCTAAGCGTCCTTTTTCGATTTGTGTTTCGATAGAAACACTTTCTTTTTTATCTATGGATTGGCGTCCATATAATGCAACTCTCATGTTCACGCTCACGCTTTACTATTTTTGTTGTTCCTATTTTCAATTGTTTTCTGCACATTTCGATATGTACGTTGTAATGCTTGTTTTCTCGCTTTTTTTGACGCATATTCAGGATAAGTGTTTTTAACTACCATCTTCATTCTCCTCTGCGATCACAACATGTTTACTTCAAACTATGCTCCAAAATGGTGCTATATTCTTACTAATATACCGGGTAAAAAGGCATCACGTTTAATCCCAACAAGATACCATATCTTTCATATGTTATTTTTGCATTCACAATGCGTTTATTTATCCGATTAGTATCAAATTGTTCAGTACAGGCTATAAATATTATAATTAAGACTATATTTGTTATTGGCAACATGAAGCAGGCAAAAATAAAGATATAATGATGTACTTCTAAATCGGATAAGCCTTTAATATGTATCCACAAATTTGGGAAAAAGAAATATTTTATTAGTGCAAATCCACCTAATACACTAAATAAGGTTGACATACAGACATACATAGTAGTTTTGATTATAGCTCGTTTGTTATTACATAAAGCATATTCCTCGGCTATTCTTACTTGTTCCATTAACTGCCGCAATTTCTTGCACTCTTTCTTTGCAGTATCAATAACAGTTATTAAAGTTGTTTTGTCCATTTCACTTAGTTTCATGTTCATGAATTGTTCTCCAAACGTTTTGATTATATTTAATACTCAGTAAAATCGATTACATCAGTAATATATGGCTTTTCTTTGTTCAAATACTTTATTGATACGTTTTTATTTTTTTCGGCGATGGAAATCAGATACCACAAGTCTCGATATGTATAATGCTCTATAACTGATTGATACCAATCTTCACCGCTTCGGTCAATTGTCCTTATTTTATGTATTTCCTTATATTCATCATCATTAGGATGGGGTATGACTATGCAAAACGGAATACACTCTGCTGTTAGTTGATTTACCATCATTACATCATCAGTAACAAGCAAATATTCATAATAATTTGTTACCATTATCTTTTTAATTACATTGATATAATGAGAAAATACATCCAATCTATCAAATGGGCTCATCCCTTTTGTTGTTGCGGATTCTCTAAATTCCAAATCCATTACATAATCTTTTCCAATACCTCTTCCAAACATTGATTTTCCGATGCAGGGGTAGCCAACGATAATTTTTGTCATACAATACCCTTTCCGCTTTAATAATGGTGCATATTTATAGTATATGTTTATCTTAGTTAGGTTCACATCCCTAGCTGTTAGTGTATAGATGGCATTGCTAACTTATACTTTTTCGTGGCACGAAAGCATAAATTCACAAGCCTTCAACGCCATACATTTTTTGTAATAGGTGCGTGGATTATCATTCATCCATTCATCCCCCATCGCATCGAACTGGGGGCGGTGTTGCTCAATATAGTCCTTTAAACCCTGCACTTCTTCCGGTAACAATGACAAAGCCATTCCATTATATTTAGCGCCATCATTCTCATCATCCGTGGTATCGAAGAAATCAACATGATAATCATCTTCATCAAAACCGTCTTCCGGATTATCATCTTCATAATCTTCGCGATCCTGGTAATCACTGTCATTAAATCCATCCCCAAAACCCTTAAGGTCGTCCTTATCATTAAAATATTCGTTAACATCGACTTGCCCTGGTAAACGCTCATTTTGTTGCGACGTCGCAACACCATCATCATCCTGATCAAGCTCATCCTCTTCATTTTCTTCACATTGCCCAGATTTCAATCTCCGGATGTCCATGACAGTCATGTCGGATCTGACATCATCAATCTTGTTATCCGGAAGATACAACATTTCCTGTAGCTGCCCCTTTGAAAAATCTTTAAATTGATCAGCCAAGAAGGGGCTATTGCCTCCTTCGGAAAAAAGATCGTTCATCTGCATATGTCGGAATGCTGTTGACCGTTCCATCTTGAACTCCGCGTATGCAGCTTCATAGACACTGGAATAACCATGCTCTTTATATAACTCATTTTCACGGATAAGTTTAAGGTAATAACCTATTTCGCAAAAACTGGCGGCGGCCGAAACAATTAATCGTTTTATTTTTTTGATGCTTGTGCCATAATCATTTATTTCAATGATATTAGTGTTATTTTTGGTTGCAACACCGCTTGTTAATGCTGTATATGAAGTTAAGTTTAAGTTTTTTATAAGGTTATCTGGCATAATCACCTCATGCAATAGTAGTCATATGAACCATCTCATTTGCCAATTCCAAATATCGATGTGATGCAGTATCTTTGGGGTTGTAGAATATGACACTTTTACCAGCTGCAGGAGCTTCCTCCGCCCTAATACTCAATGGGATTGAGGTACGGAAAAAATGAATGTTCTCCCCATATGTCTGCTGGACAAGATTCATCAACTCATGCGGAAATCTTGTCCCGGTTCTTACCATAGTAAATAAAACGCCTTCGATTCTCAATTTATGGTTCGATTTGTCCCGGATCATTGCTATAGTCGTTAATAGACCCTGTAATCCTTCAACAGCCAGCTTCGATGGTTGAGTCGGGATAAGAACACTATCAGCGCATGTCAGCGCATTGATTGTCAGCATCCCCAACGAAGGCGGGCAATCAATCAGGATATAATCATAATGCTCCCGCATCATATCTACATAGTGCCGTAATACAGCTTCGCGGGAAGAAATATTAATCAGTGTTACTTCGACACTTGCCAAATCAATATTGCTTGGCATGAGGTCAAAGCCTTCATCATGACTGACAATCCCATCACCGGCTTCGACCCCGTAGTTACTTATGAGATTGTTCAAGATATTAGACAGTGTTTCATTAAGTTCACCCAGTTTAAATCCACAACTAATAGTAAGGCTTCCTTGCGGATCGGCGTCAACTAGCAGCACTTTAAACTCTTGCAAGGCAAGCCCCACCCCCAGGTTCATGGTGGTAGTGGTCTTTCCCACACCGCCTTTTTGATTTGCTATCGCGATTACTCTGCACATATCATTTCCTCCCTAAAAACTAATATTGTATGTAGCCATTAAGTCATTAAACCACGGGCCAACTATTACCATTGCTATAGAAATAATCACTATCCGTATCAACCATTCAACAACGCCGCCGGTTTTTATCCGTGCCCCGGTGGTTCTCATGTTAGTAAAAGGTAAAAATAACGGCACACCATTTGAAAATAAATCCAATAATATATGGCTCAAAATTCCTACCATCGTGCCCAGCGCGACCGGAAAAATATAAAGATTGGAAAACAAATGCCCGAAAATAATGATTATGCCCGGCATGATTAGGGCAAACACCAAGGAGTGTGTAATACCCCTGTGACCTATTGCGTTCCTTATGAACCGTTCCTGCTTTTTCGGTAGTAATCCGTCCAGTAGCTTTATTGCTCCTTGAAATAATCCAACAATACCGCGAACAAGGGGTATTTTGTAGCTTATCGAGCTTTGGGCATTGTCAATATCCGGAAGCAGGCTGCCAATAACTGCTGAAGCCAGGATGATGCCTTGTGTTCGGATATCCGTGGCTTGTAATAAGTTTATTGTTGTCAATCCAGCGAGTACTCCGCCTAAACGGTGTGATGTTCCTGTCATTGTGATGTCTCTCCTTTTTCGTATTTTGCTTTGCACGAATATCGGCAAAGGTAAAAATAGCGGTTGCCTTTTCGTACTTTGAATGCCCAATTTTTACGCCTGTCCCCAGTTTTGTACTGGACATAGAAAGGCTGCTTACAAAAAGCACAAATAAATTTTCTTGCTAAATCACATGTTTTTTGAGTTTCCCCAGAAATTGAGTTCGAAAGTGCCCTAAGCCTTGCAAATACAAGGAAAACTGACAATTAAAAAGTGAAAATCCCCGTTTTTTGTGGTATAATGGAATTGTCTAATA
>Ga0209737_10000226_pt1 | contig 51061 bp, 67 predicted proteins | sample TergutCu122P3_FD_187284 | JGI IMG/M metagenome (GOLD analysis project Ga0209737, IMG submission 187284) | Cubitermes ugandensis P3 segment gut microbial communities from Kakamega Forest, Kenya - Cu122 P3 (SPAdes) (version 2) | ecosystem: Host-associated > Arthropoda: Insects > Digestive system... | reverse complement strand
CATCCAGAAAGAACTTCAAATTCAACCTCTTAATTACTGGAAGCAAACCAACTAAATCTCTCACTTTCCCCAAACCCTCAGCATAAATAACAAGATTCAACTCCCGCCACTCCTCCTTAAAATTAATTTCCGTAATGTTTTTATTTATAGTTATTTGTTTCATTTTTTGTATATTTTTTCAACACAGAGGCACAGTGGGCGCAGAGATTCACAGAGTTATTATTTTCTTTTAATTCTTAATTTTTAATTTTTAATTAAATGGGCAAGACACCCCCCATTACACAACTTTTCTGCAAAATGCACACATTTGTTACATTCATCAAAAATTCCTTTATTTCTTGAGACGCGGCGCGCCACGTCTCTGCAATTTCGGATATTTTGTTGTTTATCAATGAAATAGTGTTTTATCTCATCCACACTATTAAAATCATACAGCGATTTTTTCTCGTAATTGCTCAGCGGGAAGCACGCCCAAACCTGCAAATCTGGTCCGATATCAATAGCGGGGTAGCAGGTAAACAAAATTTTCCCTCTGTTCAATTTGAATAATCGCCCCAAATCTTCATCACTAAAAATACACATCGGCATTCCGCAGTCAAAACTAAGTGTTATCCTATGCTTTTCCAATAAATCTAATTGATTTCTAAGAGTTTTGGAAATATATCTTACTTCATTTGCAGCCAAGCATTCGTTTTTTTGTCCGGGGATAGGCTGTGCCAGCCCCAAGCGGATATGTTTTCTTAAATCATACTTTACAATAGCATCCACAAGATATTTCAACTCAAATTCCGGTTGATAAAGATTGAAACTAAGCGTAATATATTTTGAAAAGCTTTTCAGAAATTTGTTTATTTGTTTGGTTTCATTAGCCGTTGATGTTTTCGGGTGGTTGTAATTACAAGTAAACATGAGGTTTTCCGCAGGAATTTTCAATAAATACTTTATTGCGGTTTCTAATGTTTTGTTAGCCATTATTCCGCTGGTAAACACATTCACTTTAAATCTTCGCTCATGAAGATAGAGCACAAAATCAACAAAATTGGGGTGCAGCGTAGGTTCCCCGCCCAGCAGAGCGAGTTGTCTTTCATTTGAAACTTCAAAAAGATCAGCCACATATATCAAATTTTCCCACGGCAAAATATTCTCCTTGCTTTCATTCAGATACTCTTTGGCGAAGCAATAGGGGCATGCGCGAACGCATTTTTCGGTAAGGAGGAGATTTGCCATAATTAGTTTTAAGATTTAAGATTTAAAATTTAAAATTCTTACAATGTACCCTAGTTTTGTAAAGTTACCTTAGTAGCATTAGTTCAAAAATTTTAATTTTTTCTCTCTGAGTCTCTGTGTACTCTGTGTTTCTGTGTTGCATAAAACAAAAAAGCGCGAAACTTAACCGTTTCCCGCTATCTGTGGTATTTGCCGTAACCTTGTGCCTAAGAAACCAAGTCAAGGTCACGCTTCACACGCAACACTCAACTTTTTAAGAAGGCACTATCATTATTATCGGCAAATTTTAAGATAGCTAAGAAAAAGCTAAATGCTTTTATTAGTAGTTTTTTATGTCATAAATATTATTTTGGTTGAAATAATCGCCGCAAAAATATTAAAATAATTTATCTGGAAACAAGCAGAAAAATTTTTTCATAAAAAAATGCATTTACCTCTTGACAAAAGTAATTTTTTAACGTATATTTGCGCGACATCAAAAAAAAACTAATTATCAACTAAATCAACTCATTATGATTACGGAAAAACTGCTGCATTATGTTTGGAAAAACCAATGGTTTAACAAAGAAGAACTTAAAACAGTTCAAAATCAATCTCTTACTATTCTCAATCAAGGATTTCCGCATCAGGATGCGGGTCCCGATTTTAAACAGGGGATTCTAAAAATTGATGGGGTAACCTGGGCGGGAAATGTTGAAATTCACGTCCGCTCCTCCGATTGGTACAAACATCAACATCAAAATGATAAGAAATACAATTCGGTAATTCTACACGTGGTTTTTGAGCACGACCAAAATGTTTTCATTGAGCAAAATATGCCGTTGCCCACTTTGGAATTGAAATCTTTAATTTCTTCGCAATTATTATTGCGCTATACCCAACTGATGAACTCTCCGCACCCGCTTCCCTGCGAGGCATATATAGAAAAAATACCTCCCTTAACCATTAAAGCGTTTTTATCCCGATTAACATTCGACAGATTATTGAGAAAACAATCGCAAATATTTGAAATTCTGCACACTTTTTCGGAAGATTGGGAGCAAACACTGTGTTATATTTTATGCCAAAGTTTTGGATTTAAGACCAACGCGCCTGCTTTTGAAATGTTGGGAAAAGCATTGCCCTACAAAATCTTAAAAAAGCACACCGATTCTCATTTACAGGTGGCGGCGTTAATTTTCGGACAAGCAGGGATGCTGGATGAGGAGTTGGAAGATGATTACTTTCAGTCGTTGCAGAATGAATATTTTTATCTCAGAACGAAATACCGGCTTGTGCCCATTGATGTAAAATGCTGGAATTTACTGCGGTTGCGCCCGCGCAATTTTCCCTGCATTCGTCTGGCACAAATGGCAGAGATTATTTACAATCATCCCCAACTTTTTTCAAAAGTAATTGCTCCCAATACTTTTGAATACTTTCAAAACATTTTCATAAATAAGATAGATGAATATTGGGATACCCATTATTATTTTGGAAAAACGAGTGGGAAGCGGGATAAAATTATGGGGGAAAGGAGTTGCCAATTGTTGCTGATTAATGCGCTGGTGCCTTTTCTTTATGCCTACAGCACATTTACAGGTAATGAAAAACTTCAGGGGTACAGTGTGCAATTGCTTGAATTTCTTCCATTTGAAGAAAATCATATTACCAAAAAGTATCAAGAATACGGCTTTTGTGCCAAACAGGCAAGCGATTCGCAGGCATTGTTAGAGTTGCATCGTGAGTATTGCGAAAAGAAGCGTTGCGTTGAGTGCGTGGTAGGGCAAAAGGTAATGACGATGAACGAGGAATTGAAAAAGTGATGCGTTTTAAAAAATAATCATATTTTCGCGGGATTGAATTAATTTTTGAATGAATATAAAAAAGACAGTTTTTTTTCTCTTGTTTTCTTCTCTCCCGTTCTTCGCTATTTCGCAGGAATCAAATTCCTCAAAGTCGTGGAGATATAAAGGTTATTCAGGCGGAATGTTTGTGCATACGGGGTATGTGCAAAGTAAAGAATTTTCGGTTTTTGATGTGGAAAACAACGAAATAAAAATGCAAATTAAGGGGGCTGTTTTTGGACTTGGGGGCAAAATGGGAGTTTTTCTTCATCGCAATTTTCGGGTGGGTGCCGAAGGGTATTTCTCCACTTGTAAGTATAATTCAGGGAAATATATGAATCAGTTGATTGCCGAAAAGAGTAGTTGCAGAATAGGGTGGGGGGGATTTACTTTCGATATCCTTTTTCCTGTCAATAAATTTGCTCCTTTTATGGGGGTAACTATCGGTGGCGGTAGTGCTAAACACCTTATTTTCACAGAGTATAATCATTTTCACCATGTGGCTACTCCCGTTGTGTACTTTAGCAATCCGCTCATCGTTATCAATCCCGTCATCGGTTTAGAGTTTTTTGCCACAAAAAGAATAAGCCTCCTGTTCAAATTAGACTATATGTTCAATCTCTATAAAACACTTTCTATTAACAACAACACTTACCCGCGTGGTGTAAGATTATACCTCGGTGTGCATTTTTACCATAAAAAATAATATACATTATGAAAATAGTTACAAATTACAAATTAAAAGTAACAAGTGATAAGTTACAAGTGACTTATAATAATCCACCCCGCCCTTTGGGCACCCCTCCTTTTAAAAGGAGGGGAATTGGAGCCACCTTTCTGCACTTTTGCCCTTCAACTTTTCTCCTTTTCTCCTTTCTCCTTTTCTCCTCTTCTGCCCTATTCGCGCAAACCAAAGCCGACACCATTCACGTTACCCATTACAACATTAATTTAGAAATTCGGGATTTTGTAAAGCAAGAGATTAAGGGCTATACAGAGTTGGAAATAGAAGCTAAGAAAGCCCCATTACAAAAAATCTACCTACACTTTTACACGCTGAATGTTGATTCGATAATGAAAGGAAATACTAAAATAGAAGGTTACTCCCATAAGTCGCCTCAATTAGAAATCCCTCTCTCATTTACAACGGTTGGGCAAAAACAAACCATTCGGGTTTATTATCACGGGAAAGCAGCGGCAAATCTCGGTTGGGGAGGGTTTTTCTTCCAAAACAACGTGGCATACAATATGGGAGTAGGAATGAGTACTTTTCCCCATTCCATCGGAAGAGTTTGGTACCCCTGTGTTGATGAATTTACTGATAAGTCCACCTATACATTTAATATAACCACCGATGCCGATAAAAAGGCAATTTGTGGCGGAAAACTTACAGATTCAATTCCGGTAGGGGATGGTATTCGCTGGACTTGGAAACTTGAAGATAAAATTCCTACCTATTTGGCTTCTGTAGCGGTGGGGGAGTATAAAGCATACAAGGATACTATTCTCAGTATTAGCGGGAATGTATTACCCATTGAAATCTATGCCAATTCAGCAACTATTGATAAGGTGCCCGGTACGTTTGTTAATCTAAAAAAGTTTATTCAAACTTACGAAAACCGTTGGGGTCCTTGTCGTTGGCAGCGGGTGGGATATGTAGGAGTGCCATTTACTAACGGTGCAATGGAACATGCAACCAACATTGCAATGCCAAACAGCTATATCACCGGAAATACTAATAATCAGGGTTATCAGGATCTTATTGCGCATGAACTGGCACATTCGTGGTTTGGGAATCTCATTACCTGCGAAAATTCAACAGATATGTGGATTAATGAAGGATTTGCAAGATACGGAGAGTACTTATGTTATGAAACCTTTGACCCTACGTTGCAAAAATATCAAGCAGAAATAAAAAAACTGCATTTTAGTGTTTTGAAAAACGATAAAGGAGAATATGCACTGGATAATCTTCCCACAAGCGAAACGTACAATTCTACAATTGTTTATGATAAAGGCGGATTGGTTGCGCATACCTTGAGAAACTATATGGGAGACGAACTGCATTTCTCTTCTATCAAACAACTGTTAGAGGAGAATAAATATTCCAATTTGAATTCTGAGCAGTTTTTTAAAGAATTATCAAGAATTTCGGGAATAAAGGAACTCAATGATTTCTATTTGGGATGGGTACATCAAAAAGGTTTTCTCAATTTTAACATTGACTCTATTAAACGCAAATCAGGAAGCAACAATATATATGAGGTAGCATTTAAACAAAAATTGTATAAGAATGCTGAATATTTTGCGAAAAATAACAGAGTTGAGGTAGAGTTTCTTTCCGCATCAGGAAGCACGGTGCTGAAAACCCTGCAATTTTCAGGGGAAAGCGCAAAAGTAGATGTTGAACTTCCTTTTGAGCCTGTTTTTTGGGCTATTGACCCCAACAACAAAATGAGTGATGCCTGCTTTGATTACACACAAACTATTACCAAAACAGGAAACATTAGCCTCGTAAGTAATGCCAAATTTAGTGTAAAGGTCAATGAGTATTCTGATACTTCGATACTTAGAGTTGAGTATAATCCGGTGCCACCCACTGCACCAAAAACTGTAAAACCAAACATTTACAAAATTTCTGAGAAACACTTTTGGAGAATTGGGTTTATGAAATATGGAGAAATGCAGGCGCAATTTTCATTTACTTATAATATTAAAGCTGAAGAAGTAGAATTGTTGCAAGGATATTCTTTTAGTGATTTGATTTTACTATATAGAAAAGATGCTTCTCATAGTTGGAAAACTATGCCTGCAACGGTTACTTCGCCAAATACATCAGGAGTAGGAACAATAGAAGTAGATTTTATTCTTCCCGGTGAATATACCCTTGGTGTAGGCGAATATAATAGTGTGGATGAATGGGAAAATAATATCCGCGTTTATCCCAATCCAACCACGGGGCAATTGATAATTGACAATGGACAATTGACAATTAATAATGTGGAAATTTACGATATTTACGGCAGAAAAGTAATTGAGGATTATAACTTAAATAATATTACGGTCTTACGGTCTTACGATCTTACGGTCTTCCCTGCCGGAATCTATTTTGTGAAAATTCAAACCGAAAAAGGAACGAAAATTCAGAGAGTAATTAAAAATTGACAATTGAACTATGCTACTAAGGGTGCTTTTGAAAATAAGGGTTCAAAGTATTAAATCTTTAAATCTTAAATCTTAAATCTTAAATCTTAAACGTTATGCTTCTCCCCTCATATTCATTTAGCAAAGAAGAAACAAAAGAAAGAATTGCAGAAATTAGCAACCGTCCCTTAGACAACTTTCTTTCAGAAAAGGATGCAGTCCGGTTTGCTTTGAATTGTATAGATTTGACCACTTTAGAGGGAAACGACACCCGCGCAAAGATTGAGATGCTGTGTAAAAATGCGGTTCAATATCGAACGGCGGCGGTGTGTGTTTATCCGGTGTTTGTGGACTATGCCAAACAATTGTTGAAGAATACAGATATTAAAGTGGCTTCTGTGGCAGGGGCTTTCCCCGCAGGACAATCGCCCATAGAAATTAAAGTAGCTGAGGTAGAATATTCTGTAGCACAAGGTGCTGATGAAATTGATATGGTTATTTCAAGAGGTGTTTTTTTAGAGGGAGGTTATAATACTGTGTTTGATGAAATTGTTGCCATTAAAAACGCTTGCGGGCAAGCAAAATTGAAAGTAATATTAGAAACCGGAGAATTGATTGAGCCGGATTTAATTTACAAAGCATCACTTTTAGCGATGTATGCCGGCGCAGATTTTATAAAAACCTCCACCGGAAAAATTGCTACCAACGCAACACCCGAAGCTTTTTCAGTGATGTTAGATGCTATATTTCAATTTTATATTGATAAAAAAACAATTGTTGGTATAAAACCTGCCGGAGGAATTACGGATGTTAACACCACAAAACTATACCTTAAATTATTGTGTAATATATTGAATGATAATTGGTTAACTAATAATTATTTTCGTATAGGTGCCAGCAGATTAGCCACACAATTGTACGGTTTTCTGTAAAAATGAAAAAAAAATCTGTTTGATAAGTTGTAAATCAAATAAATGTATATCTTTGCCGCCGTTTCAAAAATATAAAAAAATATCATTATTTATATATCATTTGTTTAACCTATAAAATTTTAAAATCATGACAAAAGCTGAAATCGTTTCCGAAATTTCAAACAAAACAGGTCTTGAAAAACAAGCTGTTCAAACCATTGTTGAAACATTTATGACCTCTGTAAAAGGTTCATTAGCAAAAAATGAAAACGTTTACTTGAGAGGTTTTGGTAGTTTCATCGTAAAAGAAAGAGCACAAAAAACCGCTCGCAACATCTCTAAACAAACTACTCTCATTATCCCAGCTCACAAAATTCCCGCATTCAAACCATGCAAATCTTTTGTGAACGCTGTTAAAAAAATGAAATAATCTACTAAAACAAAACTATTATGCCAAGTGGTAAAAAGAGAAAAAGACACAAGATGTCAACTCATAAGAGGAAAAAAAGACTAAGAAAAAACAGACATAAGAAGAAATAGTGTTTTTCTTTAAGCCAATTCATGAGAACTAAATATGGTGCAGAACACGGTATTTAGTTTTCTTTTTTTAAAGAGATGAGTACAGACGAAACTCCCATAACATCCAAAGAATTAGTTATAACTTCCAGAGAAACGGAAGTGCAAATTGCACTATTGGAAGATAAAAAGTTAACCGAAATTCATCGCGAGAAAAAAAGCGATGAGTGTGTGGTGGGCGATATCTTTTTTGGAAAAGTTAAAAAAATAATGCCCGGTCTCAATGCCGCTTTTGTCAATATTGGAGATGGTAAAGATGCTTTTCTTCATTATCTGGATTTGGGATTGTATGCCCGTTCACTCAATGAATTTGTAAATCAGGTTATTAATAACAATAAGAAAAGTATTGCCAATACGAAACTGCAAGCGGAAATTGAAAAGACCGGCAAAATTGGCGATATTATTCAACCCGGAGAATCCATTTTGGTTCAAATCGCCAAAGAACCAATATCTACCAAAGGAGCTCGTCTCACTTCCGAAGTATCATTAGCCGGAAGATTTTTGGTGTTGGTTCCTTTTATGGATAAAATAAATGTTTCCCAGAAAATTAGAAATGGCGAAGAGAGAAACCGGCTCAAAAAAGTTATTCAATCTATTAAACCTAAACGTTTTGGAATTATTATCCGAACCGTTGCACAGGGAAAAAATATCGATGAATTGTCGGCAGACTTAGAATTGTTGGTAGAAAAGTGGAAATCGTTAGTTTCCAAACTTCCCCAAACCAAAGCACCCGCAAAAATTGCTTCAGAAGAAGATAAAATTACTTCTGTTATCAGAGATTTAGTGGACCCCTCTTTTGAGGCTATTCATGTGGATGATAAAGAGTTGTTTCAAGAAATTAAATCTTACTTGACTACCCATATCCCTGAAAAAAAAGGAATTATAAAACTTTACAAAGGCAGTAAACCCCTCTTTGAAGAGATGAGTATTGCCTTGCAAATCAAAAGTTCATTCGGAAGGGTCGTTATTTTGAAACATGGGGTCTATCTTGTGGTTGAACATACTGAAGCTATGCATGTTATAGATGTAAACAGCGGAAACAGACATAAAATTGGTACCTCCGAAGAGATAGCCTTGAAAGTGAATTTAGAAGCAGCCGTTGAAATTGCCCGCCTAATTCGCCTCAGAGATATGGGCGGAATTATTACTATTGATTTTATTGACCTTCATAAATCGGCAAATAAATCTTTACTGACAAGAACTTTACAAGAGTTGATGAAAAATGACAGAGCCAAACATACCATTTTGCCGATGAACAAGTTTGGCATCATTCAAATAACGCGCCAAAGAGTGCGGGCGACCACTATCATTGAAACCTCCGAGCAGTGCCCTGCCTGCAGCGGAACCGGAAAAATAAAGTCCACGATTCTTCTTCAAGATGATATTGAAAACAATATTGATTATTTAATTGAAAAACAACAGGAAAAAGGTTTTTATTTGGCAGTTCATCCATTTGTACGTGCCTATCTCACAAAAGGCTTATTTTCAGTTCAATGGCAATGGTTTCGCCGTTTTCACAGAGTTATCAGAATTGTTGAGAAATCAACCCTTTCGATAAACGATTTCAAATTCTACAACAGAAATCACGATGAAATAATTTTTAGACAGGGAGAATAAAACGAAATTTTTTTATCGTTTTTACCTGTTTATTATAAAAAATATCTACTATTTTTTCTATTTTCGCATCTTGAATTATCATTAACGAAAAATATTATCATTATGCAAAAAAAAGGGAACAAATACGGTACGCACCGTGTCATTGAGCCTCAGGGCGTTTTGCCGCAACCGGCAAACAAAATCGACAATAATATGGACGAAATTTGGGATAATGAAATCCTGATTGACGTTCAAACGCTGAATGTGGACTCGGCATCTTTTACTGATATTAAAGCACGTGCTGGCGGAGACCACGGGAAAATAAAAGAGATAATGTTCGACATTGTGGAAAAACAGGGAAAACACCGCAACCCCTGGACAGGCTCAGGCGGAATGCTACTGGGTACTGTTGAGAAAATTGGAGATGCGCTGAAAGGTAAAATTAATCTTCAAGAAGGAGACAAAATTGCTACTTTGGTATCCCTATCATTAACGCCACTCCGTATAGACAAGATAAAGGAGATTCGCGAAGAGATTGATCAGGTGGATATTGATGGAAAAGCGATTCTGTTTGAAAGCGGTATCTATGCTAAAATACCGGATGATATGCCGGAGACACTGGCACTGTCGGCATTGGATGTAGCCGGTGCTCCTGCCCAAACCGCAAAACTTTGCAAACCCGGCGATATTGTGCTTATTATCGGCGCAGGCGGAAAATCAGGGATGTTGTGCTGCTACGAAGCCAAAAAGAGAGTAGGAATTACCGGAAAAGTTATCGGAATGTGCCACAGCCAAAAGTCAACTGAAAGACTGCAAAAACTTGGTTTTTGCGATGTAGTTTTTTCCGGAAACGCCCACGACCCTGTGGGTATGATGGAAAAAATTAGTGAACTTACCAACGGCGAAATGGCAGATGTAACCATCAACAATGTAAATGTGCCTGATACAGAGATGACTACTATCTTGTGTACTAAAGATACGGGAATTGTATATTTCTTCTCTATGGCAACAAGTTTTACCAAGGCAGCATTGGGTGCTGAAGGAGTTGGCAGCGATGTTACTATGATTGTTGGAAACGGCTACACCAAAGGACACGCCGAAATTACCCTCCAACTCCTCCGCGAAAGTAAAGAACTACGCGAGATATTTACCGAATTATACGCATAGATATAAAATTTAAAATTTAAAATTTAAAATTTAAAATTCCATTATAAAATATTCTTTAAACATCTAAATCTTAAATCTTAAATCTTAAATCTCAAATCTCAAATCTTAAATCTCAAATCTCAAATCTATATATAATGGCAAAAGCATTTCAGAAAATTTACACCAAGATTACTAAAATCACAAAAGCTACTTGCTCTTTGAAAGCAGATGATGTTTCTAATGAAGAACTTGCCTTTATAGACGGACGTGCTGCGCAGGTAGTTAGAATAAGCGGCGATGAAATAACACTGCAAATTTTTGGGGGTACCGAGGGAATTCCCACCAATGCGGAAGTTGTTTTTATGGGAAAAGCCCCTATGTTAAAAGTGGGAGAGCAATTGGTGGGTAGATTTTTTAATGCTTACGGAAAACCTATTGACGGAAGACCACAGCCCGAAGGAAAAGAGGTGGAAATTGGAGGCTCATCGGTAAACCCCGTGCGCAGAAAACAACCTTCAGAACTGTTGGCCACCGGAATACCCGGAATTGACCTCAATAACACGTTAGTTACCGGACAAAAAATCCCGTTTTTTACCGACCCCGACCAACCCTTTAACGAAGTAATGGCTTCCGTTGCCCTGCACGCGAAGTCGGATAAAATTATTTTGGGTGGAATGGGGATGACCAACGATGACTATCTGTACTACAAAAATACTTTCAGCAACGCCGGCGTTTTAAACCATATTATTTCATTTATTAATACTACCGAAGACCCGTCCGTAGAGAGATTGCTGATTCCTGATATGGTGCTTACGGCTGCCGAGTATTTTGCTGTGGAAAAAAAGGAAAAAGTGTTGGTGCTTTTGTCGGATATGACCAACTACGCCGACGCGCTGGCTATCGTTTCCAATCGTATGGACCAAATTCCTTCTAAAGATTCTATGCCGGGGTCGTTGTATTCCGACCTCGCTAAAATCTACGAAAAAGCTGTGCAATTCCCTGATGGTGGGTCAATCACTATTATTGCAGTTACAACACTCTCCGGTGGAGATATTACCCACGCCATTCCCGATAACACCGGCTATATTACCGAAGGACAACTTTACCTGCGCAGAGATTCCGACACAGGAAAAGTGATTATTGACCCTTTTCGCTCGTTATCACGTTTGAAACAGTTGGTAATTGGAAAGAAGACCCGCGAAGACCATCCCCAAGTGATGAATGCCGCCATACGACTTTATGCGGATGCCGCCAACGCGCGCACGAAAATGGAAAACGGATTCGACCTTACCGACTATGATATGAGAACATTATCCTTTGCAAAGGATTATACCAAAGAATTACTGGCAATTGATGTAAGTTTGGATACCACCGAAATGTTGGAGGCAGTATGGAAACTCTTTGCAAAATATTTCTCCCCCGAAGAAGTAAATATCAAAGCCGCATTAGTAGAAAAATACTGGAAGAATTAATATCTAATTCCGTATGGCAATTAAGTTTCAATATAATAAAACTGCGCTGCAATGGCTTGAAAAACAATTGAAAGTCAGAGTGAGTGCGTTGCCTACAATTAAAAATAAAGAGAGTGCACTGAGAATTGAAGTAAAAAAGACGAAAGAACGTTATAAAAAATTGGAGAGTGAACTGGAAGAACAACTCAAAACCTTTGAACATCTGTCAAGTTTATGGAATGAATTCAATCCTGCGCTGATTTTCGTAAAGGATGTCGCCATTGAATACAAAAAAGTGGCAGGTGTGCTTTTGCCTGTTTTTAAAGATATTACATTTGAGGAAAAACCCTATAGCCGTTTCAACTCGCCCATTTGGTTTCAAAATGGGATTTTATTGCTGAAGAAATTGGCAGAATGCGGAATAAAAGCAGAATTAGAACAGATGGTGCTGGAACAGTTGGAGTATGCCCGTAAAAAAACAACTCAAAAAGTGAATCTGTTTGAAAAAGTGCAAATACCCGGGTATTCTAACGCTATCCGGAAAATTAAGAGGTTTTTGGAAGATGAAGAAAGTTTGTCCAAATCTTCTCAAAAAATTATGAGAAATAATCTTGAGAATGCAAAAAGAGAGGAGGAAGTGGTATGATTACGCGGATGAAAAAATATGATTTCTTGATATATCATAAAGATTATCAACATATTTTACTGAAATTAAGAGAATTGGGGGTAATTCATATTGTGCAAAAACAACTTGGGATAATTTCCGATGATAATGAACTTGTTCATCTGATTGATATTGACAAACGTTACAGAAATGTTATTGAATCTCTGAATTACATTAAAATTGAACATCACCTTAAAAATTGTATTTGTAAGATTAATAGAAATGTAGATGAAATTCAATTATTGGAATATGTTGAATCTCTGTTTGCAGAAAAAGAAAGACTTTATTCAGAGCGAGAGCACATTTTAAAAGAAATAGATAGAATTTCACCCTTGGGCGAGTTTGATCCTACACAAATTACACGCCTTGCAGATAAAGGTGTGTATATTCATCTCTATGAAGTTACTGAATCGAAATTTGCCCCCGATTGGATAGAGAAATATTATGCGGTAAAAATAGGTAGAAAAGGGTTGCTGCTCTATTTTGCTACTATTACTAATACTCCTGATATTCAGCCTATTGAAGCTGATGATTTTCGTTTTCCCGACAAATCAATTTCAAACTTGAGAAATGATTATAAAAATATTGATAATCAGTATAAAGAAACTGAAAAGGAATTAGATTGTATTGCACGAGACAATATAGAAACTCTTAGGTTTTTCGAAAAAAGAGTGAACGACAAAATTAATTTTGAAAAAATTGAATTGAGTGGGGTACAGGTAGCAGGTAATAAATTAGTGATTCTTGAAGGATATGTACCTGAAGAGAATGAAGAGCAAACTACAGAACTTCTAAAGAACGAAACTCTTTTCTTTAATGTTTCTACACCTCTTCCCACAGATGATCCTCCCATAAAACTGAAAAACAATAGATTTGCACAGGCATTCGAAATGATAGCAAATTTATACAACAAGCCAAATTATCGTGCTTTTGACCTTACGCCTTTCTTCGCGCCCTTCTATGTAATATTTTTTGGGCTTTGTTTGGGCGATTGTGGGTATGGTATACTTCTCCTTATCGTTTCTATATTTTTAAGACGTTCAAAACAAGTGTTTATGAGAAGTGCCGGACAATTAGTTACTTTTTTGGCGATTGGTGCAATCATATTTGGCTTTGTCAGCGGTTCATTATTTGGAATTAAAATACCGGAATTATCTTTTGGCTGGCTTCAGCCATTGAAATATGCAGTGCTCAATGGCAAGCAGTTGTTTTGGTTTTCTTTAATTATTGGAGGTGTACAAATACTTTATGCGCTTGTTATTAGATTAATAACACGATGGATGCGTTTTGGATTTCTTTATGCTTTCGACACATTAGGCTGGTTACTTGCAATTTTAGGTAATGCTGCAATCATCATTTTGGTTAGAAATGGAAATATTGATTCATATCTACAAATGCCTGCCCATTTTATCATTACATCACTAGGTGGCTTTATGATGCTTTTTTTTAATAACCCTGAAAAAGGAATAAGGGGTATTTTGGGAAGTGTTGGGATAGGGCTATTTGGACTATATAATAAAATATCTGGAACTATGGGAGATCTACTTTCCTATATTCGTCTGTTTGCACTGGGAATATCTGGATCGGTTATGGGATTGGTATTTAACCAACTTGCGTCAGGTTTTGCTCCTGATATAATTGTTTTAAGGGAATTTGTTATGATTCTAATACTCCTGATTGGGCATAGTATTAATATATTTATTGGAAGCTTGGGGTCTTTAATTCATCCAATGCGTCTTACTTTTGTAGAATTTTACAGGAATGCAGGGTATGATGGAGGCGGAAAACCATATACGCCATTTGTAAAAACGGCACAGTAGCAATTAACAATTTACAATTAATAACAAATAATTAATAATTAAAAGAATTTCAACATTAGCACATTAAATTAACCTTTAAAAAAAATTAATATGGAACCAATTTTATTAGCCTACATTGGCATTGGAATTATGATTGCTCTATCAGGGGTTGGGAGTATTTATGGTGTAACTATTACTGCAAATGCATCCATTGGAGCATTAAAAAAAAGCCCTGAGCATTTTGGAAGTTATATGATACTTTCTGCAATACCAAGTACACAGGGGCTTTACGGCTTTCTCGGTTATTTTCTTTTATCCGAGCATTTAGAAAGCACCACTACCATTCTTCAAGCAGCAGGAATCTTTTCCGTAGCATCTGCATTAGGTGCTTTGTGTCTTATTTCTGCCATACGGCAAGCACAAGTGTGTGCCAATGGCATTAATGGGATAGCATCCGGTTATGACCTTTTTGGGCGTAGTTTGATATTTGCTTCATTTGCAGAACTTTATCCTATTGTGGGAATTGCAGCGGTGTTCTTAATTGGCGGGGCAATATAAGCGTATTATTTCTTCTCAATCCTGTAATAATACTTCGTGTCGGAGTTTATGCCAAAGCGATTGTCAGCACGGTAATTGATTATCCAAACTATTTGATTTTGAGAACAAAGCAAGCGAATCTTTTGTTTCTCAAATAGATCAATTTTCAAATCTGTAAAAAAATCACTTAGTTTTTTCTTTCTTTTCATTCCGAAAGGATAGAAAAAATCCCCGTTTTCCCAATTTCTGAGAGTTAAAGGGAACTGTATTTTTTTAGCGTCCACATAAATGAGATTGGAAACTTTCTCTATTTCAATATCTTCAATTTTTTTTAACTTTTTAACCGAAAATCCATAATCTTCTAATTCTTCAATAGAGTGAATGAGCACAATCTCATTTTTGATGTTACTCTTTTCTTCGATAATGAAATAGTTTCTGTCTTTAAGCAGAATATGAGTCTCTGAAATAAATCTCTTTCCCGAATTTGAATGAATGGATTGTAAGATTTTTCCAATATTCTCAGCATTAAAGCCGTAAGGATGCAGTATTTCGTATAAAACAACAGATTGATTTTCAATTTTTTTTAACAAATCTAAAGAAATTTTAGTTTGATGATTATCTGTTGATATTAATGATTCTTTGATTTGATTCAAAGAGGTGTCAAAGAATTTGGTTTGCTGTAGAAAAAGAGCACTGTTTTTAGTAAAAGTATCCACACAATTTGGGTATATTTTTTCCATTTCAGGAAAAATATGGTGTCTGATTCTGTTTCGCAAAAAGTCATCGGAAAGATTTGACGAATCCACACAAAACCTAATTCCTTGTTCTCGCACATAATTGTCAATTTCAGAGGCACTAAACCTCAGAATGGGGCGGATAATTTTGCCGTTTTTTTGAGGGATACCGCACATTCCCCGCACTCCTGTTCCGCGAAGCAAATTCAGAAGCACAGTTTCTGCATTGTCGTTGGCGTGATGTGCGGTAACGATGTAATCATAATCTTTTCCAATCTCTTCAAACCAGTTGTAACGTAATTCTCTGGCTATCATTTCGATAGATTTTCCTGAATCTTGCTGAACAGCAAGGGTGTCAAACTCTTTTACAAACACTTTTTGGGAAGTGAGAAAGGGGAGTTTTTGAACAAAAACCATCTCATTATTCGATTCTTCTCCTCGCAACCGGAAGTTACAGTGGGCAATGTCAAACCTTAGCCCAAATGAAACGAAGAGATGTGCCAATGCCACCGAGTCGCTACCCCCACTTACCGCCAATAAAAATTCTGCACTGTCCAAATCCGGTGCTAATTTCTCTAATTCCCGATAAAATTTCTCTTTCATTGAGTTCAATAGTTCAATAGTTTAATAGTTCAAAATTAATCCCAAATTATTAATTTTTAATTATTAATTTTTAATTTTTAATTATTTAACAATAATCCCCTTTATCACTTCACACCCTAACTTTTCATTGATTTTGGAAATAATTTGAGTTCGACTGTTAATAATTTCAAATCTGAGGGATGCATTGGGTATGGTTACCAAAAGTACGCCCTGTTTTGCCACAACTTTTTGCGTTTGTTTCGCAATGAACTCCCCCACGGTTTCTGCCCATAACTCAGTGGCTTCTTGTTCTAACAATAAAGAAATTTTACCATTTTTTGCAAAAAACTCTAGAATAATATTTCCTACGGTTTGTTGGTTGCTCATTTTTCCAATTGTATTTTCACATCATTCAAGACATTCATATAGTTTATAAAAGCCTGGTAGGGAGAAGGATATACTTCGTAGTGTTTTCTAACGGCGTGTTGCGGAAACCATTTCGTGCCCATAAAATTGTAATAAGTAGCATTTTGCAGACGCAACCAGGCGTTTTTTGCTTCCTCATTATTTGATTTTAAATACAAGGATTCTAATTTATATAGTTGCTCAAATGCCTCTGCCTGCAGTTCATTACCCAACCACTCGTTGATATCTTTTTCATCACCGGAGCAGGAGATTGGGTAGGGAACATGCATAGAAGTAGCCTCTGTATCAATTTTGCAAACTTCATTCGGCATAATGAAATTAAAATGGTCCAATCTAACCAATTGAGAAAAAAGTGCTTGAAAAAAATCAAAAATACCTGTTTCTTTGGTGTGATAATCTCCGATTGTCTCATAATCAAAAAAGAGATTAATAAATTGGGCTTCCGAAGAGATTCCGCTCAAAAAATGTATATATTTTTCAGCCGTAAGCGGATATTCATTCCAAGATGAGTCTGAAAAACGTAATGTGATATCATCGCAAAGTTGATAACTTCTCAGTAAAAGTTTTTGCTCTGTTTGATAAGGATTACAATATAGAAAACAGGGACTTTTCCATCCCAAAATATGCTTAGCCCCTTCGGTTAACACAACTTTATATCCTAATTCATAAAGCCATTCACCGATTTCGTCAGAATATATTATTTCAGTATTACAGAAAGTAGTAGGTTTAATACCAAAAGTATTGAAGAGTAATTTTTCCTGAAGTTTCACTTGTTCTACAAATGTTGACTGATTGTGAAGTGCTGCCAAACTGTGAGAAAAAGTGTTTCCGGTAATTTCCACACGTCCACTGGTAAGCAATTTTATAAAACTTTCAATCACTTCGGGGCAATACTTGTTTAGCAATTCAATGGTAGTTCCTGAAATACTGAAACTGAACGCCACTTGTTCGCCATATTTTTCAATAACATTAAGAAGCATTTGATTAGCAGGAATATAACTTCTTTCTGCCAGGCGGTTTATCCAGTAATTGTTTTGATAAACATCGAAATAATCATGTTTTTGATTAATGTCGAAAAAACGGAACATTCTTAGAATGTAGGGATGATTTACTTGAAAATGAAAACAAACGGAATGCATGAATAGTAAGTTAAAAGTTTGAAATGATATGAAAAAAAGTTAAAAAAGCATCTATGAAAGAAAAATTTATTTATGGTTGCAAAAATAAATTATTTTTGCGGAATAATTGTAATAACCCTTATTTTGTAATAATAATGAAAAAATCAATTCTTTTAATCAGTCTTATGTATCTCTCTTATGGAGTACTTTTGGCCATACCGGCATATCCGTATCCCATTACTTTTAAACAACCTAACGGAGATACACTTACGGTAACAATCAAAGGAGACGAGCGCATTCATTGGTATGAATCACCGGATGAATATACCCTGTTAATTAACAGCGATGGCTATGTGTCTTATGCACAATTGGACGAGAATGGTCATTTGCAACCCACATCACTTGTGGCAACAGATATTGAAAAGAGAGATATTTCTATTCAATCTTTGTTGAGTACTATTCCCAAAAAGTTGTTTTATAGCACTGAACAACAGCAGATGATGCTTAAAATATGGCAAATTGAGGATGAGGTATACGAATTATATAAATCCGGAAGGGGAACTGGGGTAATTAGTCATTTTAAGACGTTGTTATGTTTTGTTCAGTATCCTGAGAAAAGTATGATAAAAACTATGGATCAATTTGATGGATTGTTAAATCAGTTGGGATATACCGGAAATGGTACCGGCAGTGTTCGGGATTATTTTAGGGAATCATCGTACAAGCAGATGGATATAACTATCACTATGCGTGGTATTTATACAGCACCTCAAAGTTCTGCCTATTATTCGGGGAATACCGGTCATGAAAAAGCAAACGAACTTGCTTGGTGGCTGGCTATGCAACTTGTGAAAGATTCCACAATAGATTTTAGAGATTATGATGCAAATGGAGACGGTATGGTGGATGGTTTTCATTTTATTTTCGCAGGAACCGGATACGAAGCAGGAGGTGGGCCCGGAACTATATGGTCTCACGCGTCTATGATAAACCCTGTTTCCAAAAATGGAAAATCTATCAGAAATTATTCTTGCTCCCCCGAATTACTCTACGGAAATATAACCACCATTGGTGTTATTTGTCATGAAATGAGCCATGCAGTTTTAAGAATTCCTGATTTTTATGATACAGGATATAGCGGGTTCCAAGGAACCGGACAATGGGATATTATGGCTGGGGGAAGTTGGAATGGTAGTCCGGGGGGCAACAGGCCCCCTCATCATAATATGGCAACAAAGGTGCAAGTAGGTTGGGTTAAACCCATATTGTTGGAAGAACCGGAAACTGTAGTTGATATGCCTAATTCTGCCGAAAATCCGGTGGCTTACAAGATAAATACCAATACTTTTAATGAGTATTTTTTATTGGATAATCGTCAAAAAATTGGATTTGATTCATCTGTACCCGGAACGGGTTTGCTCATCTATAGAGTAAGAAATTGTGAGACACAAGGCCTAAATAGTTCTCATCCACAAGGAACCTATCCGGTGTGTGCAAGTTCTAATTTAGAACTTCCCACCGGTGACCCTGCTAGTTATGGTAATATTAATAGTGCAGGTTGTCCCTTCCCGGGAACATCAAATAAAACCTCTTTCACTGATGAAACCGCACCAAGCATGAAATCGTGGAATGGTATCCCCAATAAAAAACCGATTACCGATATTACGCACAACAACCGGTTGATTAGTTTTGTGTTTATGGGAGGTGCTTGTGTTATGGCTAAAAATCTGAATGTCGAATATGAGGAGAATTGTAGTAAAGCAGTGATTAATTGGAATAAACCTTCGAAAGGAAATCAGTATGACTTTTTGTGGGATAATAAAGCCGGACTGGAAAATAAAGGATATAAAAGTGTTCGATGGGTGGGTGGTTCGTACTCCGATAGAATTGTCATGGCAGATGATTTTGAAGTTCCGGAAGATGAAATATGGTTTATTCGAGAAGTAACATTTCATGGATATCCAGGATACGAAGAATTCCAACCTGAATCTATTGGAGTAGCCTTTTATCAAGATACCGGAAATAATACCCCACAAACAACTGCCATTTACGAAAACGCAAATTTGATTCCATCCGGAGGTATTGTTACCGGCGAGATGACGGTAATGCTCCCAAAACCGATTATCATCAACGAACCGGGTAAATATTGGGTATCCGTTTATGGTACCTTTGCAAGCCCACCAACTCCTTACAAACAGTACTATGTTCGTACTTCCACTGTTGCAAAAAAATCAACAATGTGTAGATGGGATCCACTTAAGTTAGATGGGGGGATATATTATCCGAACTGGAAACCCAATCAAGAAGTACAGTATCCTTCTATGGCTTTTGAGTTATCAGGCTATAAATCAACCGACTCGATTACAAAATTTATTCTTTACAGAGATGGTAAACGAATTGCCGGCCCCACTGCGGAAACAACTTTTGAAGATGTTGGTTTTGATATTTCTGCGGAACATACATGGAGTGTAACGGCTATTTGCGATCATACCGGAGAGGGAAAATCTGTCAGTGTTTATAAAGAGCCCTGTTATGTGGGTATTAATGAAATTGATGATACAAAGATTACTATTTATAGTTATCTAAATTCCATTTATGTACAGTCTGAAGAGATAAATAGTGTGGTATCTGTTTTTGATATGATGGGAAGAGTTGTTTATCACGGGACAATCACAGATTCTAATACAATTATTTCGCTTAATATGTCGAATGGTATTTATGGCGTACGGCTCATCACACCGGATGCTAAAATTATTTCCAAGAAAGTATTGCTAACAAAGTAAAATCATAAATCTCTTACGCTCTTACGTTCTTACGCTCTTGCGTTCTTTTTGTGGAGCCGGCGGGAGTCGAACCCGCGTAAAATTCAGAATTTTTTTTTACATCGTAACACATTGAACTCTAACTATTTATATTTTTGTTTTTTCCCATTTTTCACTGTTTTTGGCACAATTTTGACACACTTTTAACGCCGTAAAAAACACGCTATTAACGTGTTACAAAGATTAGACGTTTTTATTTTTCTGCATTATTATGACAATTAATGACAATATTGCAACTACAACCCCAATAATGTGCCATAGATGTTTCAAAATATATGCCTTTACATTTTCCCATAATTTTCTTCGCTCTTCCAATTTATTATATCTTCTTATTATTTCTAATTCACTTTCTGTATATGGTTCAGGAGCCATATCGTGTAAAGAAGGAGTTCTGTCGAGTATCGCCGCCATCATTTCATCAAGACTTTTTTTCTTCTCTTTCATTTTTTTTTGTTTATTTGCCGAAAATTTTTTATGGATAAATTTATAATTCTTGGTCTTCTTATAGTGCTATCATTTCTTTTTATCTCAGTAGCGTTTTATAAAATTGCTAACTTGAAATCGGAAATTGATAAACTTAAAGATGAAGAATAGCTTTCCATTTTATCTATTTCTTCATTATATCTAACAACTTATTTATCTCAGCGTCTTTCTCCTTTATTTTTTACTGTTTTCAATAGCATCAGATATGTAGCCAATATTTTCATTAAGACCCTCTGACAGTTCATTCATATATTTTGCTAAAACACTACCATGATAATCAATAGCAGATGCTAATATTACACTTCCCAATAATTCCGGATGAGCTTTACAATATCCTTTACCCATAGTTGAATCTATCTCATCTACAGCATATCTTAAATTTTCCATTGCCGACCACCTACCTTGTGTGGCTAATTCATGTGCATCTGCAGTAATTTTACTCATATTTATTCTTTTTTTATGATTTGCGGTATTTCGTTGTTTATTTCAACATTAATTTCCTCAATTTTATCAAGCACTTCAATCAGTTTTTCTTTTTGACGAGGTGAAACAACATCTACGAGAATTTGCACCGTAGCATGTATAGGTTGTTTGTTAATGGTTACTGCATCAGGATAGGCTAACAATTCTAATACTGACATTTTGTAGAAATTAGAAATAGATTCTAATTGACTTAGTGAAATGTCGGCTTTTCCAAGTTCTTTTTTACCATAACTACTAACTTTCAAGTTTAAAGCTTCCGCTAAAACCTGCTGTGTGTGATGATTTTTGTCTCTTAACTCTTTTAAAATTTCGTTAATCGGTTTCATAAGTAAAAATAATTAATTAATTAATAATGTTTTAGGAATTAAATTCTACTTTTAGAGAAAATAAATCTATATTAATGCAAATTATTAGAATTAAATTCTATTTTTGCGCCGTAATTATTTTTGTTTTTAGTGATTTTAAAACGAAATTTAACAGTAGCGAAATTATAAAAAAAGTAAAACGAAAAAATATGGAACAAAACCTTATGAGTAAGCAGGAAATTGCGGAAGCTATCCGCGCAAAAGTTGAAGAACTTAATCAATTAATTGAAAAAGCAAATAACGAAAACATAACCATAAATTTTTATGGTTCTACCGGTTCATCGCCAAGTACACGAAGACGTTTAGTACCTACTATTACAGAAGAATATAAATTCTAATTCTGAATATCATGTTTTGGAGATACTTGTACAATTGTACCACATTCGTTGCATACGATAAAGTAAATTTTAAACGGGCTTCCGATTACCGGATATACGCCCATTTCAAAAGATTGATTACCACATTTAATACAGGTTGGTTCTTTCATAAGTGTAAATTTTAATTGTTTAGACGCTGTAAATTACACAAATTCCCTCAGGGGATGACAGCGTGGAAAGACACGCATTTTTTAAGAAACCCATAAAAAAACAATATGAATACCTACTCATTTAAAACCGCTTACGAATCGCTTCCGGCAAACAAACAGGGCGAATTGCGCGAAAAAGTTATGAACGTCTTAAACTGCCAACTTACCACCTTCTACAACCGCATGAGCGGCAGACAGGAACCCACCCTGAGCGAAGCCGATACCATTTCCGCCATATTCGCCGAATATGGCATTAAAAAAGTTTGGAATAATAATAATTAACCACATAGCCATGAATAGCTACCTGAACCACTACGGCTGCCCATTTTACAACCAAGTACGTGATGAATGCGGCTTTTCTCCCAACAAACTTACGCTCAAAAATGATTTGCAAGCCCAGTGCAGCAACAGAACCATTGAAGAGTTGGTGGAAGAAGAAAGGAACAACCTGTTTAAACACGAAACTTTGGTCATGCTTCGCCGGCTGCCGCCATCATATATTACCTACCAACGAATTTTAGCAATTGAAAAAATATTAAATGAAAAATAGTAGATACGAATTTGTGCCTTATAAATATGGAGATAAGAGCAATACATGGATAAGTTTGTGTGAACGTTGCTGCTTCTACCATACCGACCACAGATGCTTACCATGTTTTAGTACAAACAGGGAAGATAAACAGGACGGATACTATATTAAAGCAAAAAAAATTAATCACTAATCACTAATCACTATGAAAAAAGGCTTAGGCGAACTCAAACAATATCTTCCACCCAGATACTGCATCATTACACTTCAGCAGAAAGAGTTTAAGCAGTTTTCGCGAAGCTACATTTCGCAAGTTGCATTAGGAAAACTTACCAACTGGAAAATGCTCGACTTTCTGCGAAAATTAGCCGAAGAAAATATGAGAATTGATAATAAAGTGATTGAAACTAATAAACGAATAAAAAAGCAATGAATATTAACCCCTTAAATCAAAACATTATGAAAATTTCAGAATTAACACCCGGTTCTTATTTTAGAACACCAAAAGGAAAAACAGAGTATCAGTATCAAGGATGCGTAGTACTTGGCGAACGAAAACTGTTTCTTGTATCAATTACAAGAAATAATAATTTATCCGGTTATTACCACGAAAAAGATTTAGAAGTTGTTAGTGTTCCTTAACTTTTTTTCCCTCTTATAACCCCCATGTATCAAAAAAATACTATTTTCGCCGCGTCTATGCAACAGACAATTTTCACGGTCATTGTATGTGCGGCGTTTTTATTTGCCACAAATACGAAACTTAAAGGCTGCCTCTCCGGTGGTTGTCGCGCTGCAAAGCCGGTAATTGTCTGTTGCAAGACGGAGAAAGGCAGCCTTTCTTCATTTATTAATTTAACCTTTTTACTCACTATGCAACAGACAGTAAAAAGCCAAAGCTCTGCGGCTATAAACGAGCACCAAATTGAAGCGGCTAAAGCCTTAGCCCAAAACCTTGTAAAAGAAACCCCATTTAAAGAGAAGCAGCACCATCGGTACAACCACCGGAGCGAAGCCCGCGAAACAGGCAACCGGTTTTTAGCCTGTATTGCCGAAAAGTTTCCCGAACTTACAAAACTCAAATGCAAAGTAGTGTCATGTTCCGGCTACACGAGCGCCCGGGCGCGCTACCAAAACCGCTACCTCTATGCCCGCGCATACACCCTGCACGACGCCTTTGTGCGCTTTGCCGAAGAGTATTATTTGAAAGTGAATTTATTAACAAGTTAAATATTAACCATAAAAAAAATTATTATGAACACTTCAGAATTTAAATTTGAAAACGGTTTAGCGTTTCGACAGTACAAATTACTCTAATCTAAAATACATCAGGTATTAAAAAAGTCAATTTTAATTACCCTGATGTATATTTGATATACATCAGGTGCCATTTTTACCCACTTTTTTACCTGTTTTATAAAAATTTTAGACCTGCTATATATGCAAAACTCCCTCCTTACCAAACTTTACGATGCCACCAACAAAGGCTTGGATATTATTCTCTACTACTATCCTCAGGCGCGGGGCTGCGATGGCGGTAGAAACAAGTTCTTCAGCATCCGCAGCACAGATAAAACCCCGTCGGCTTCCCTGAAACTCATAAAGGATGTGTGGCGCGTTACCGACTTTGGCGACGACGGAACCGCCCTCACGCCGGTAGAGATATGTATGCGGGAGCATCGTATAGAGTTCCGTGAGGCACTGCACACCCTGGCAGAACGATACGGCGTGGCTTTTGCGCTTAACCCGGAAATTAACAAACCCGGAATAGAACAGCGCGATGCCACCCCAGAAGAACCAGAAGGAGATTTTTCTTTCAAACTCAAAGAATCGTTCAGTGAAGATGAACTGCAACTGCTGGGTCCAAATGTTACCGCAGAGATATGCCACAAGTACTCGTTTTATTCTGTTGAAAGTTTTACTACTACAAGCAACCGGAAAACCACAACCATAAAGTCAACAGAAACTTACCCCATATTTATGCGCGACTGCGGGGAGTTTAAAAAGATAATGCAGCCGCTTAATGTGGACAAAAATCGCCGCTTCCTGTACAAAGGAACCAAACCCAAAGACTACATCAACGGACTGGATGAACTGCGAAAGGCTTATCAAATAAATTTGAAAATTGCGGAAGAAGGAGAAGAAAAACTTCCTGAAGCCATTCTGTGTTCCGGCGAGCGCGACGCGCTCAACATCGCCGCTATGGGATACCTTCCCCTGTGGCTCAATTCCGAAAGTGCAAAACTTCCCGGAAAGGATTACTACGAAATTACCAAAATGGTAAACCGGTTGTATAATCTTCCGGACTTAGACGATACCGGAACAAAAAAGGGCACAGAGTTAGCCCTTGAGTATATTGATATTTATACCATAGAACTTCCTCAGTGGCTTAGAAAACATAAAGATTACAGAGGAAACCCACGAAAAGACCTTAGAGATTTTGTAGAATTTAAACCCAACCCTTTCGATTTTAAAGAGCTATTAAGAATGGCAAAGCCGTGCAAATTTTGGGAAAAATTTGTTACCAAAGAGGGCACAAGAATAGAGATTAACACTCTATATCTGCTAAATTTCATAAGAATGAACGGTTTTGGTAAAATTACCGATGTAGAGAGCGACAAAGTTACCTACATAAAAATGTCGGATTATAAAATAACGGAAATATCCGGCAAACAGGTACGCTCGTTTATTATCAACTATTTAAAAACTAATAACATTGACCACGATGTGCAAAATACGGTACTCAATAGCAAGCGCACAGGTGCCGGAATAATGAACGATTTGGATGACTTTACCCCCAATTTTTGCGACTACACCCACGACAGCCAAACTATGTTTTTTAACAACGTGGCAGTGAATGTTTACGCGCACAAAATTGAAGAGATGCGCGGCAAAGACTTGGGTATATACACCTGGGAAAACGATATTACCAAGCACGATTTTAAGAAACTGCCGCCGGCTTTCTCCGCAGCATACAACGAAAAAACAAAACAGGTTGAGTTTGAAATAAACAATATCAGCAGCCACTACTTCAGATACTTGATAAACGGCAGCCGGATGTTTTGGAGAGAAGAGTTTGAAAACAGAATTAGCGATGACGAAAACGAAAACGACTTATTCAATTCCACGTATAAGTTTGCCATAGAATCTCCGCGCCTTACCGATGAAGAGATAGAGGAACAGCGGCAGCATCTCATCAACAAAATATACACCATTGGCTACCTGTTGCACCGGTACAAATCCTATTCAAAAGCACTGTGTGTTTGGATTATGGAAAACAAAATAACGGAAGAAGATGAAAGCAGCGGCGGCAGCGGAAAAAGTTTTATGGTAGATTTCCTGAAAAAATTGTGCAATGTGTGCACCATGGACGGAAAAAACAAAAAACTTACCGAAAACCAGCACTTCATGGACCGTGTGAGCGAACATACCGACATTTTAGCCATTGATGACGCATACAAATACTTTGATTTCGGCTCTTTCTACTCCATGATTACAGGCAGTATGATTGTGAACCCCAAACAACTGCGCTCTAAGGAGATTCAATACAAAGATTCGCCTAAAATTACAATCACATCAAACTTCCCGCCAAGAGATAACGACAGCAGTACCATGCGCCGCTTGCTGATGTGTGTTTTCAGTGATTACTATCACGCGCAAACAGATTCTAACGATTACCACGAAACCCGAACCATTTGTGATGATTTTGGTTACGATTTGCACGACGACCGCTACGCACCGGAATACTGGAATGAAGATATAAACTTCTGCATAGATTGCCTGCAGTTTTATCTCAGTATGGCTAAATATAATTTTGCCCTGCAACCGCCGATGATGAATGTAAATAAAAGAATTGACATTCAAAAAATTGGAGAAGATTTTAAAGAGTGGGCAGATGTTTTCTTTGCTGAAAACGGAACTAATGTAAACTGTTTACTTGACAGAAAATTGGTTCAAGATATTTTCGACCCAAAAAAGAGTTTGTCATCAAAAAGATTTAAGTTGAAACTTATAACTTACTGCAAAAATGCTGAGCATATCGAAGAACTAAATCCAAGTAACCTGAAAGGATATACAGACGGGCGTATCATAAAAAATATTGATGGCGAAACAAAAGAATTTATTTATGTAAGAACTATAGGAGCAAAGATTGACCTCAAATTAAGAAATATACAAACAATTCAAGAAAAGGAAGAAAAAGAAGTTGTTAAAAGCAAAATGGATTTATTGGTTGAAGGTAAAACCGGCTGCAACTGGGAACCGCCAAAAGCAAAAGTGGAAGAACCGGAAGTGGAAGTAATAGATGAATTTCATTTTGATACCGTTTGGGAGCAATACGGCAAAAAAGGCAATAAAAAAAGTTGCAAGCGAAAGTGGGAAAAACTGCCCAAAAAAACCAAACGAATAGCCATTGAGCATATTCCAAAATATGTGGATGCCACGCCGGATATAACCTACAGAAAGAATTTTGAAACCTACTTAAATCAGGAATGCTGGAACGATAAAATTATAGAACCCCAAAAACCCCGCAGCAATGTTATTGATTCGATGCAAAGTATGGCAAACATATTAAACCGCCGAAATAATGAGCAATATTCAGAAGTACAAACCTAACGAGATTCAAAAATATAACGCTGAACTTCAAATTACAAAACATCCCTGTTTATTTGATGAAGTGTTGGCATTTGTTGTAAAAATGAATATATGCTGTTGCTTAAAAACCGAAGAATTTGTTTTAGAAGCCATTGCCAGCGAACTCACAGAGTTTTTATTATCAAACAAAATAAACCGGTGGTTCTCTTTCGATGAATTTCAACGCATTACCAAAGCAGAACTCTACAAAAAAGAGGTAAAAAGTTTATCGGTAAACCTCTTTATCTCCACTTTTAACGATTGGATGAATGCAAACACCTACTTCATCAGCAAGGTGAAGGCAACAGAACCACCACCGGAACCGCTTCCGAAAGTAGATATAAAGGAGATTGCCAAGCAGTACTGGCAAAAGTTCCTTGCCGACGACATTTCAGAGATTGAAATAGAGTATATGCTTCCAAACATATACGGCTATCTTACCCAAGCAGGGAAGATGAACTACACCGAAGCTGAGAAGCAGGAGATACTGGGCGACAAATACCTATCGCCCGTAGATGCAGAAAAAGCCCTGAAAAACGCGAATAAGCGTAATATTGCACAATACCAGATAAATAAAGGGTACTTGGTGCATCATTATTTCAAAACATTTCAAAAACAAAAACACATAAATTAATTATTTACCAAAATAAATTAATATGAAAACCGTAAAATTCACTTTTGAAGGCAGCGAAATAACCTTCACATTCGACACAGAAAATAAAATTATGGTAAACGCCACTGAAATGGCGAAAGTTTTTAACAAATATCCTAAAGATTTTTTGATTTTGGAAACAACAAAATCATTCATAACTGAAGCTCTGAGAAAGGAGAATTCTCCTAACTCAAACGATAAAAATAGTCCGAATTCGGACTATTCTGATGATGAAAATAACGCCAAAAAGCGTTTTTCAGACGATGAAAAACCGCAAAATTGCGGTTTTTGGAATATTAAATCGGAGGAAGACTTATATACTACTAATCAAAGATATGGTACTTTTATGCACCAAGTATTAGCTTTAAAGTTTGCCGCGTGGCTTTCTCCTAAATTTGAAATATGGGTTTATTGCACTATTCAAAAACTTCTTTTTGGAAGATACATTGAGCGTGAGGCTTCTTTAAAAAAAACCGAAGAACTTAAAAATGAAATAAAAGATATTCTAAGCAAAGAAAGTAGAACCGTAGAAGATTTTGATAGATTTTTAAAAATATCAAATGACTTAAATACAGAGAAAAACAAACGCAAATCGCTTACTATGGAGTGTATTAAAGAAATAAAAGATGCTATAGATATTCAGTATAAAATTGATTACCCTGACAATTAAAAACTTTTTCTATTTTTGCCCCGACAAACCAATTATTGAATAGGGGCATCAATATAAAATAGTTTTAGCCCCACGTGCGCCTTTTAGAGAGGTATAATTATTGCCCTGCAATAGTTGGTTTGTCACCACGTGGGGCTTTTTTATTTAACTTAATTCTTTTTATATGACAAACCAAAAGAATGAAGCCGGTGCCATCGCGCCGCAACTGCCACCGGAACTCCAACTCCGGAAGCCCAAACACATCAGTAAAACGCAGGTAAAAGAGGTAAAAGAGGCTTTTCTAACCTATCTACAATCCAATTTTCCGGGCGTAAGTAAATTAAAGTTCAAATTTTCCATCTGTACGGGGCATATAATGGCTCGTGCGCGCTATGGGGAACGCTACCTGTATGCGCCTGCGTGGAACTTTCAGGATTGTATCCGTAAATTCACCCACGAATACAATACAAAGGTTATGCACGCGCTTCCCATCGGGTAGGGTTACACACATTTTCAAAAACCAAAAAAGCGGGCACCCACCCGCTTTATTTTTGCCCAAAATTTCCCCGTCCCCCTTATAATATAAAATTTGTAGAAAAAATGTGTGTATGTGTAATGTGTTGTTTTTTTTGTTATAACTCGTTGATAAATAAAAAAAAATATTATTACAAATAAGATTACAAATAAGTTACAAGTTTTTTTTAAAAAAAATGTGTAACAAAAAAAAACACAAAAAAATCATCAATTTATCCGGTTACAAATTGTGTAACTAAATAAAAATAAATTGTAACAATTACAACTAATTAATATTAAGCAAATTGATTTAAAAAAAACACAAAACACAGATTACACTCATTTTCCGAATTAGATTTGTTTATGTATAGAAAAGTAAAAAAATAAAAAATCTTTTTTTTTGGCGCGGATTTTTTTTGATTTTTTTCCACGAATCACTATTTTTCTACTTTTACCCCAAAAAACTTATGGTAACCATCACCTTAAAAGTAAAGCCCGCGGTGTTCCGGTGGATTGATAACAACTTCCCAAAAGTAAAAGGTGCCTACGATGTGCGCAAAACATTTCTGCACGATATGGTAGTGGCGGCACTATCCCGCAGTAATCACGTATGCAACAACTCTGCAGACAAAAGAATCGCCACCTTCCGAACTGTTACATTGAGAATTAACGGAAGATGGTTGGAGCGGTTTGGCACCGTGTTAAGCGATGAATCCATCGTGAGATTAAACCAGGCATTATACAACCTACTTATTAACGAAATTTGCAACTCCGTGATGCACGCGCACGTATTAACCGCTTATCCGAAAAATACCATGCTAAAAAAATACCTTTCAAATTTGTTGTACAAAGAGAACGAGCTCTCTTTGTCGTGCATCAGTAAAATTTACCAGCGAAAGTATCTTTGGAAAGAGAAAAAAATGCGCCAAAACTTTCAGTAGAATTAAGTAATTTTAAGTAATTATCATAAAAATCGTTGTCTAAATTGTCCCACATTTAAAAAATCGAAAAAAACTATGGAAGATATTACAAAAAACCGCTGCACAAGCACCATCTCCGGCTACACAAAAATAAAAATTGCACCGGCAGAAGAAATAGAAAGCGTTGATTTAATAGACATTAACACAAAAAAAGTAACATTTAAACCCGGCGGACGTTTTGCGGAGTTGGAAGTAGAAAATATTCAATTTACAAACAGCCAAAGCGATGGCGCTTACGAAAGGGTTATCACTTGTGAAATGCGTGGAACATCTCCGCAGTTGCAATCCACTTTCGACACCATGACAAAAAAACGTTTCATCGTTGCCCTGTGCGGCCGCAGTTCTATCTGGTGGCTTCAGGGCGATATGAACGAGCCCATGCGGTTTGAATACTCACAACAAACAGACAGCAAGCCCACCGGCTTTACCGGCTACAAGTTAAAATTCTTGCGCAAAACCACGCTGCCCATCTGCAAACTGCAAAACCCGTAAGCACGAAAAAGCAGGAGCCGTCATTCCGAACGCAGTGAGGAATCTCAAACAAATACGTCTCATATATATTATATAGTACGCCTACTTTTGCTCAAAAACTAACGCATGAGCAAAGAGAAATATCAATTTATGAAGGTTGTTTCCGAAACCGAAGAGGAATCTGTTATTGAGATTTACGGTAGAATCGGCGGTTGGGACTGGGAAGAATGGAAGGAGATAAACACCATTAAAACCATCACCGAAGAGTTGAACCGCATTAAAGGGCTTAACTCAAAGAAAATACTTGTTAAAATCAATTCTTTGGGTGGTTATTGCGACAGTGCGCTCACCATCCACGATGCCCTTAAGGACCATCCTGCAAAAATTACGACACAGGCAAACGGCTATATTGCCAGTGCTGCCACCATTATTTTTATGGCAGGTGATGAAAGAAAGGTAAGTAAAAACTCTTTGTTTTTAATCCATAAGTGTTCCTCGTGGGCGTGGGGCAACGAGAACGAATTGCAATCTACGCTGGATATGCAGCGCAAAACCAACGAAAGAATGTTATCCATTTATGCAGAAGGCAGTAAAAAAAGCAAAGAGGAAATTTCTGCATTAATGGAAGAATTTAACGGAACAGGCAAGTGGATTACCGCCGATGAAGTGCATGAGTTTGGTTTTGCCACCGAAGTTTACAACGAAACTGCCAAAGCAGCAGCGATTGACAAAAAAATGTTCAAAGCCTACAACTACCCGCCGCTTCCTTCCGGCTACGACTTTGAGCCCGAAGAAAAAGAACCCGGCTGGGTTGCCAAATTTTTTCAAGAACTAGGAAATTATTTATCCCCTCAAAATAAACACAGTATTAACGAAAAACAACAAGAAATGAAGAAACTATCAGCAGTTTTTCCGTTACTTTTTTCTATGTCAAACATGAAAACAGACGTGGATTATGACCCTGAAAAAGGGCACACTTTCACAGACGAAGAACTGAAAACCTTAGTAGAAAAGTTTGAAGCCAACATCAAAAAGTTGACCGATGACTTAACCGCCATGACTTCCTCCCGCGACGAGCTACAAGCCAAACTTGACAGGGCTCCGAATCCACAAACCACTCCGAAGCCCGAAGGCCATGATGTTCAACAACCTGACTCTTTTACTGCTTATCAGGAAAACGACCCATTTTACAAATCCTTAAACAAAAAATAAACTATGGCATCAAAATTTAACCAACAGAAACTAATTGACGAGTATGGCGCGTATTACCTTGATGAAGGTCAAAACAAGGAGCGTTTGGTGCGCTCTTTAGTGCAGCCATCCGTTACTCTGCAAAGGTATGCAGCACGCAAAACCACAAAAGAAACTACCTACAAGGCGGCAAACTATGAATTTGGCAGTGTAATTCAGCCATTTTCAAAAGAGTTTACCCCTATGTCAAACATCACTTTCTACCCTAATGTTATCAATTTGGATGAAATGAAAGTTGATATTTCCATGTTCCCCCACGACATTGAAGCCGGTTATCTGGGCTTTTTGGCGGGCGATGAAACAAGAACCACCAAAGAATGGCCCATTATCCGGTGGCTTTTAGAGTACTATGTGGCAAAACAGATTCAGGAAGACAGAGAGTTGCGTCTGGTTTACAGGGGCAAGAAAGTTCCCGGAAAAACAACCCCTGAAAGTTGTATGGACGGTATCAAAGAAAAACTGATTCAGGGCTTTAACTCCGACTACAAGGTAAATAAAATAGCCGGTATCGGAAAACTGAACGAAGCCACTATCTTCGACCAGATTGAAGAGTTTGACAGACAACTTGGCGATCTGTACTACAATGAAAAAGTTACCCTTTTCGTTGCTCCAAAATATTTGCGTGCTTGTAAAACTGCCAAACGTGCCAACGGTTTCTACGATCTTAAGAGCGCCGCAGATATTGACGAACGTATAGATTTCAGCGGACACGTTGTGGCTGCGCTACCTTCCATGACCGGAACAGACGACCTTTGGGCATCGGTGAACAACAACCTGATGTGGCTTACCAAACGCGATGGTAACTTATCTCAGGCATCCGTACAGTTGCACGCCCGTGAAGTACGTATTCTGTTAGACTGGTGGGAAGCAGTTGGCTTTTCCTGCAACCAGATGGTATGGGCAACCGATGAAACTTTAAACCCGCTTCCCGTTGATTCCGGTTCCGGATCTTAAACATTAATCACTAACCATTAAAAAATTAAAGAAATGGCAAAACAAACTATCGACGAATTATGCCCTCCCTGTCTGGAGGATTTGAATAGAGGCGCGCAATGCGGCAACGCGCGCGCCGGCGTAAAAGCCATCATGTTTGGCTTACGGCGCGACGTGAGAACATGGCCCACCAAAAAACCGGCTGCCACAAGAACTAAACTTGAGGACCACGTTATTACCACTACCGGTAATTTAGCAATGAAACCCGGAAAATTTATGTTCAAGTTTGAGGCTAAGCCAAAAACTTCAGAACTTAAATACACCTTAGAAGGAGAAACCGGCGGAAAGAGTTTGAAAGCATCGCTCGAATCTTACTACTCTGCATTCTTTGGAAACATCCACGGTGCTATATCTGCGCTGAAGAATGAGGAATTAGTATTGCTGGTAAAAGTTGGAAACAACGACTGGCATCTCATTGGCGATGAAGATGAAGGCGCAGAAGTGGAAACTTTTGAAGCCGCCACCGGCAAGAACCCCACCGATGCCATTGGAGCAAACTTTATGTTCTCCATGGCAGGTTTGGAAGGCGCCACCATTTATAAAGGCAATGTGGAAGGTTTACTTAAAAACGATAGCGGTTCTGGAAATTAATCATGTCTAAAAAAACTAATAAACAAGAAAAAAAACCGGACGATCGTATCAGCATCGTAATCCCGTATAAAAGTATCGGCGATGATGACGAACTACGCTTGGCACTCCGCAGTATCGAAAAAAACGCAAAATTCAACTATCAGGTTGTAATTCTTGGCGAACCGCTGGAGTGGATTAACCAGGAAAAAGTAATAGTTTTGAATGAACCTGTTGCAACAGCTGCTGTTAATCCTAAAGCGTTCAATGTGATTGACAAAATGCGTAACGCGTGTCAAAACAAACTCATTGACAACCTGATGCTGATGACTTACGATGATATTATCTTCCTTAACCCGGTTACGAAAGAGGATATTACCGAAGTGGTGGCAAACGGGTTAATTCCTGAGGATACCAAACACCCATGGACAGCATCTGCGGTGTGGGTGGGCATTATGCTCGACACACTGGCGGCACTGAAGCGCAACAAAATGAGTACCTACAACTGTGAGACCCATTTGCCGCGCCTGTTTGATAAGGAAAAACTGGCAGCGCTCTTTGAAAAATTTGGCTTCAAAAAACGCGCCTACTGCTTCCCAACGCTCTACTTCAACGAGTACTTTACCGAAATGCGCTGCTTAGATACAGAGCCCAAAAACACCAAAGTAGGCTTGTATTTCAACGACGACTACGCCAACAAAGTAGCAGACTTTGAAACCCACCTGTTCCTGAACTGGAGCCAAAACCAGTGGACAGAGGAACTCAAAGAAAAACTGTTTGAACTATTTCCTGAAAAATCTCAATTTGAGACTTAATAAGTATTAACAATTTAAAAAACAAAACAATGAAAAAATTCCTTTTCCTCGCTCTTTGCTCATTACTTCTGTGTTGTGGGTATGCAAACAAAGATCCGATCACACACAAAGAAAAATCCTTTACTGTTGAAAACAGTATTACACAATGTACAGAAAATGTGTTCGATATTTCTGTGCAGAAAAATGAGACCCGCTTTGAATATTCAAATCTGTTGTATGCCCATTGCGGCATTATCTTTGAGTTCACAGATACTGGGGGACATTTTTATTATGTTATATCACAACAAACTAATGTACAATCGAACAATAAATATAATGTAGATTTGGTGTATTCTACTGAATTTGGATGAATACAACAGGTTAATAATTGATTTTATTTGAAAAGTCCGGTAGAAATGCCGGGCTTTTTTTGTCTTATACTACATCCTAATAGAAATTATTTTTGTAAAAAAAAAGATATGTTTAAAACTCTGCTTCCTGGTGAATTAATAGAAAACACAAAAAAACAGCAAATTGTACTGTTTCATAATCCGGTACCTAAAGAGCCGTATCTTTCTCACTATTACATTTATAAAGATGGTACAGTTGAAAAATTATTAGATGATAGTAAATGGTGTGTTCAATTAGATTTAGAACCTGAAACTTTTGATAAAAACGGCGTATCATTCAGATATTTAGACAAAACTTTAATTGGAATAACCCTTGAAAATGTTGGTCCTGTAATGTATAAAAACAATACATTTCATCCTGTATGGTGGGTAGATAAACAAATAGATGCAGCTTACGAGTACTGCACAAAAACAAAATGGCGCGGCTATCAGCATTGGGAACTCTATTACGAAAAACAATTGGAATCACTTAGAGAATTGCTACTTTCACTGTGTGAACGCCACAGCATTCCCAAAACCTACAACGCAGATATTTGGGACGTGTCGCGCCGCGCCCTGATGGGAACTCCCGGAATCTTCTGCCGATGCTCTTTCATTAAGGATGCCCACGATTTGCACCCGCAAATAGAACTCGTTAATATGCTCAAATCATTATAAGACCGTAAGACCGTAAGACCGTAAGAAATTTTGAATTATGGAAGATATAAAAAAATGGCTCCTTTCCGATATGGATTTTGCCGCAGGCGCTGCCCTGTTTGCCAAATACTGCAAAAACAAAACCCTTGTCCGCAGTATTACCCTAAACCCAAGAAATGCTAAAAAATTAGAGTATGAACTTAAAAAACTTGCCGGCATACCGGTTACTCTACTCTTCAACCAAAAATGCAGCAACAAAGAACTGCTAAAAATAGCGGAAAAAGGACTAAAAAGGACTATAATAAAAGCCACACAACAAAAAGAAAATCAAAATATTAACGTAAACAAAAAAAATGTTCTGTACGCAACGTGTACGCAAACTACTGCACCCACCTACAACGACCCCATCGCCAAAGCCAAAAAACGCCTTTCGGAGTGGTACATCAAAATAGATAAGATGCACCGGCAACTGTATGAACTGGGCGAAAGCAACGCGCCCGATGTGGTAAAGAAACGCTTAGCCATATTAGAGAAACGAAAACCCATCATTCAAAAATGCGATGAACTTTACCGCCTCAAAGAAGCATACTTTGATACCGGTAAGTACGACCCCCGAATTGCAGAACTTCTAAAAACAAAATAACCATGCCACGAGTACCACTACCTAAAATAATAAACGACAGCTACGAAAAAATAAGCGAGCTGTTTCTTTCCGGAAGAGAAGACCAGTTGAACCAAGAACAGATAGAAATTCTGCGCCGGTGGAAGGCTGCCTACATGATTTTGGAGCGATACCCCGCAAAGTATGTTGCCATTGCCAAACTGCGCGAACTGTACGATATTAGCGAACTTCAGGCATCGAAAGACATTAACAACGCCATGAAGTTTTGGAATATCAACAATAAAATAGACAGAGACTTTCTACATAATATTTTTATCAATAAACTATTGGTAGAGATTACCAACCCCGAAGCGGATGAAGCCGCCAAAGCCAAAAACTTTGCCACATTTGAAAAATATCTGCGTGCGCTTCCCAATGAAGAAATTGACCCCAAGCACATCGAAAAAAACAACATCAATATTTGTTTCAACATTAACAATCAAAAGTTTCTGCTTGGCGAAAACGATTTAAGAAAACTATCGCAAAACAAAGTAACACAACTGTTAGATTCATTGGCGCACGAAATTATTGAAGTGGAAGCCGAAGAAATAATGAACACATAATGGAACTAAACACCACTGCCAACCGTTCTCAAATTGCCGACTTGCTTCTCAACCCATGGGGGCACGTGTCGGTGCGCGGGCGTGGAACCGGAAAGAGCCGCGAAATTGGCTTCAAAATGGATAAACTTAACCGCATGATGCCCCGCAGCGTGATTAGTTTTACAGGCGCCACATACGGACAAATACTCACCAACGCGCTCCCATCGGCACTGCATACCCTCAATGAGATGGGATACGAAAACGGTGTTAATTATGTGATTGGAAGAAAACCACCCGACAATTTTCTATCCTCTTACGAAGAGATTCACAAACACGAAAACTATATATCGTTTGCCAACGGAACAAAATACGCATTAGTTTCTCAAACCGAAAAAGGCTCCGGACGCGGTAAAAACGTGGACTTTGAACTTATGGACGAAGCCGCCACCATTAACATAGACCAGTACAACAATGAAGTAAAACCGGCAAACCGCGGTAATATCGGTATCTTTGGAAAATGCCCGCTGCATCACGGTTTTCATTACTCTACATCCATGCCCCACACCGACAAGGGAAAATGGATATTGGAATATGCCAAATATTACGAAACCGAAAAAGGAATACAACTCTTCAACATCTGGAACAAAATAGTAATGCTTCAGGTAGAACTGTTGGATATTGAAGAGCCTAAACAGTTTGTCCGGTGCTGGAACGAAATAGAACGGTTGCGCCGCCAAATCACACCCTTTGTTTCCAAAGACAAAATAATGTTCACTGTGGGCAACGCATTCGATAACATTAAAGAGGTGGGACTGAAGTATTTCAAAAATGCCAAGAAAACAAACCCTTACTTAATCTTTATGATTGAGTTTATGAACTTTCTGTTCGACAAAGTGGAAGATTGTTTTTACGCCATAAATACCGACCGGCACATCTATTACAACGGATTAGACGACAAGTATTTGTTGAATTTGGCAAAAGAGAGCAACTACAATTTGCAAAAGCTCACGCAAAACACATCCGTATTCGACAAAGATTGCAACCCCACAGTTCCGTTAGAGATAGTATTCGACTGGGGTGCCAACATCAATGTGATGTGCGTGTGCCAGGAGCGCAATTTCGACTTCCTGAACGGCATAGCCACACAAACGCCTGTACTCCATTTCATCAACGAATTTTACGTAAAACCCGAAGGCGTGAACAACATCTTAATCAACGATATTGTAAACAAGTTTAGTGATTACTATACCAACCATGCCAACCGCAATTTAATCTATTACCGCGACCGGCACGGCGACAAACGCAATCCCAACGTTCCCAACTACAAAAGCTACAACCGGCAGGCAATAGAACTGCTAACCAAGCGCGGCTGGAAAGTGGAAGAGCGCGTGCATCCCGGGCAGGAACCCCCGCAGAGCCAAAAGTACTACCTTTGGGGCAACCTGTTGCGCGAAGATGACAACGCCCTGCCCCGCATCCGCTTCAACGGCGAGCGGTGCAAATACACCATCATCTCTATGAACAACGCACAGGTAAAAGAGTATCAGGGCAAGTGGGAAAAAGACAAAAGCAGCGAGCGCAGCAAAACGCTCCCGCAGGAAGAAGCCACCCACTTCAGCGATGCCGCCGACAAAATTGTTTACACCAAATACAACGAGTACCGGCTCAAGAACTATTATGCCGGGTTTGAGCCATCAAGAATTGGATAAATTTCTCTACAAATGAAAATCATTTCGCGCACAATGAAAATAATACTATTTTTGCAGCGAATAACAAATTATAATAATCACACTATAAATTACATAAAAATGGCAACAATTACAAAACCTAAAAATAGAACCACAATAACATTAGATTATATAAATGGCACACAAAGAAGCCGATTATTCTCGTATATGGAAAAAGAAAATATAATATTTGAAGCCCGCGAAAGAGAAGGTATTATTCTTTCAGATGTCGAAATTGCACGCTTAGAAAAATCAAAAGCATCCGGTGTTTCGTACGATATTGATGCACTAATGAAAAAACTTAAATCTTAGTATGATAGTAGGATATTCTAAGGATTTTGACAAAAATATTGACAAACTAACAGATAAAATTGCTAAAAAGCGGTTAGAAATTTTAATTGAAAAATTGAAAAAAGCAGATAGCTTAAGGGAAATTTCAAATGTTATTTCAATTAAAAATTATCCTGAAATTTACAGAATAAGAACCGGAGATTATCGCTTGTTTGTTGAGTATATAGATAGAGAAATAACAATTCTTCTGCTTGAATATTCTAAACGAAACGAGAAAACATACCGGCAATATAAATAACCATTTCCCACCGTATCATTTTTATTATATTTTTGCCGCGTCTATTTACGAACAAATCTTGAGGCAAAAAATCTAAAAAATTTTTTTCACAAGATAACAGGCAACGCCTCTATGGTGGCAATCGCGGAAACGCCTGCAACCCTAACGCCTCGCGTTCGTGGATAGACACACCTACGGAGGCGTTGTTTTTTTATCACAATTCTTAACAATATGTCTAACATTAAGAATGAACAAACAGCCACGCATGAGGCTTTAAACATGCAAGCCACCATCAACGAAATCGTTGCCGATGCAACGGTTAATCTCTACCTGAAAGGATTTATCCTGTTTACCGCCGGCGAAAGAATCATTACCAACAATGCCGCCGGTGCAAAAAAAGTGAATGGCTTTGCCATCAACCCCCAGTTCCACAACCGCCTTGTAAGCGAAATCTCTGCGGTAAGAGAGAAAGGAGGAACCCATGGAAACTAAAACAAAAACCGCCCCCGCCACTCATGAGGCAGAAAACATGCCCGAAAACATTGGGCACACACCCAACCTGTTTATGCCGCAAGAAACCATTCAACGCATTGCAGACAAAGTATCTCAGCAGCTGCAAAACTTTCACAACAAACGCCACGGATACCACAAAAAAGTACAATCGTACAGATTAAGTCAGCACGCCGGGCAATTCATCAACCGAGAGTTGCTATTCTATGGCTACCCCATGACCACCCATGTAAACAATGGGCATTTCATTCAATTGCGCTACAGAGATGGCATCTATCAGGTGTATCTCAACAATGCTGAAACCAGAAACTTGGTTTTGGAAGACGACGCCACCGCCACCATCAACGTAGAGATTCTAAACAACGAAATAGAATTGGATGTTAATTTTTACGCCCTTGAACCCTACTCACCCGAAGCAACCGCCGCTTACTTGTGTATTCTTGATAACATTGTGGTATTAGATAATGACGGAAAAAACATATTTGCAGTGAAAGGAGGCAAATTATGAATATTAACGAACACGTAGAAAAAGCCGCACACGGAAGCGTTACCCCGGTAACAGTAGTGCTTGATGACAAAATACAGAAAAAGTTTTTAGATGCACTTTGCATAATAAAAGACCACACAACTAAAAATTATCAATCTCAATACAATATTTTACAAAACAGCAACACAACTCTTTTCGAATCCATTTTCTTTGATGCCAATTACGAATACAAATTAAGTTTGGAAATGATTTGGCGAAAACAATCGAACAAAAATTAACCCCTAACCCGTTTATTTCCCTTCAAATCTAAACTATAGACTACGTTTCTGCAACGTAGTCTATTTTAATTTATTAGCCTTTCAAAATTTCAATTTTCACAAAATTTTGCGCACGCCGACCCCGACCGCGCCCTATTTAAGCGAGGGGGGCTAACAAAATTTTTAAGGAAATATGATGGCTTTATTTTGTCCCACTTTATTTCGGCGCACAAAATAATTTTGTCCCACAAAAAAAATCGAATGGAAACGATTACACGCGCCGAAGTATTGAGCGAAATAGAACTGAAAGAAACCGCTGCACAAAAGCAGAAGGTGTTCTCTATCTCATTCTACAAAAAGAATGGCGAGCTGGTGTTCCTGCCGCGTGCCGTTGCCTGCGGGCTTAGCATGAACATGCACAAGAACAGGATGCGCGGCGTGATTGCCATAGACACAGATGGCAACCGGTACGGACACGCCTATCCGGTTTGCATTGACAATATTAGAGAGTTTAACGGTAAACAGGTTAAGATATAATGGAAACAACATATTCAAAAGATGGTACCCCCTTAGTAATGCTTGGAACAGATAGAAGTTCACAATCATTGGCTACACCAATTGAACCTGTATCAAGCAGTGGCGATACTTTTTCGTACAATAGAGTTGAGTATGTGTCGTGGGGAGATGCAAACAGACAGCCGGAAGATGATGAGTTGGCAATTAGAAAATCAACGGTACTAACCACCGGACTTGTATATAAATGCGAAGTGGTGCATGGAGAAGGATGTGTGCCTGTTACTATTCAAGGTTATGACGATAAATGTAATGCTATTTACAAACCTGTAGAAAACAATGATATTGTACATTACTTAAACAGTAAGATGTTTGAGGATTACCTTACAAAAACCATACAAAACCTGTATAAGTACGGTAATGCTTTTTGTATTCTAACGTTCAATACAGATGCCTCAAAGATATTGCGCGTTGAATCTGTATCTGCACGCCACAGTAGAATCAGCGTGGATAAAAAGAAACTGCTTATTTACGGAGACTTTGCCAGAGGAAACCCAACACAAACCAGCAAGAATCCACCGGTTGTTTTGGATATGTTAGATGAAACAGACCCGCTATATGACTTAGAAGATAGACGTTATAAAAAGAAATTAACCGGAAAACAGATAGCATTTCCGCGTATTAAAAACTTCTTTTGCAGCAACGACTACTACGGAACACCCGATTGGTACAGCGCACGCAACGCCGGATGGTTAGATATTGCGCTGAAAGCCTCAAAATTTATTAGCAAGGCTTACGAGAACTCCATTTTTACTAAGTTGCACGTGAAAATTCCCTACACATTTTGGGAGAAAAAATTCCCGGTTAGTGAATATCCTAATGCTCAAGAACGCAAAGCGTTAATAGATAAGTATCAGGACACTTTGGAAAAAACACTTTGCGGGGAAGAAAATGCAAACAAAGCGCTATTCACACACTTTAGCCCCGACAGTGAAATGGATTGTAAAGATGAGTGGAAAGTAGAACCCATTGACAACAAAAAAGTATTCGATGAGAAGTTGGCTACATCGGCAGCGGCAAACAGTGAGATTCTGTTTTCGCTTCAGGTTAATCCTTCCGTACTGGGTGCCGGAATGCCCGGCGGTCCATATTCCGGTAATGCCGGTTCCGGTTCCGACATTCGCGAGGGGTTTAGCATATCTACAATTCTATCACATATTGAACGCGAACAGGTACTTGACCCCATTGAACTGATGCTGCGCTACAACGGCATTTCAGATATTCATATCAAATTCAGAAACACGCTTCTAACAACACTTGACAAAGGAAAAACAGCAGAAAATAAATTAATGTAATGGAACCTAAATTATTCACCAAAGAGAAAAACACCAACGCGGAAGAGTTTAAAAAATTCCTTCCGGTAAACGTGCAATTGATGTACGAAACCGTTGCGCCGGCGTTGGCTTTGGCTGAACAAAACTTCATTATCCCCATACTTGGCAGAGAACTCTTTGAAAAATTGGTGTCATTCTACAATTTAGGAACACCATCACCGGAATATAACACACTTTTGAAACTTGTACAGTACGCTGAGTTTCGCTTGGCGTACTGGAACAGTTTCAACGAACTTTCCGTAATGATTACCGATGGGGGAGTGAGTGCCAACATCGGTGCCGAAAACAGACTGTTTAGAAACGAGCGCGAAAGCTTGTTGGATGAACTGAAAACAAACGGATTCAACCAATTGGATACCGTGATTGAATATTTGGAAGAAAACATGGATCTGTTTCCGGAATTTGAAAAAAGCAAGTACTTCTCTAAACTCAAAAATTCGTTCATTCCAAACACTGCCACTTTCAACGAAATCTACAATATCAATAACAGCCGGTTGGTATTCCTGAAGATGAAATACTTTATTGAAGATGTTGAACAGGTAACTGTACCCCATTTCATCGGCAGGAAATTCATGGATGCCATTTTAGATGACATAGACGCTGAAAAATACGCGCCAATACTTGCGCAATTGCGGAAATTCATTGTGTATATGGCAATCTACAACGGCATTTCAGAGCTTCACAAAATACCCACCGAAAAGGGATTAATCTTTGAAAAAAACTCCAGCGATGGAAAAACATCCGGTCCGCTTAGCCGACGTGAACTTGACAAAACAAGCGATTACTACAAAACACAAGCCGAATCCCACCGCGTTGCCTTTATCTACTACTTGAACCAAAACAAAAGCGAATACCCGGAATACAAAGAATTTGTTGGCGACGCAGGTACCACACAACAATTTAGAGGAACAAACAAAAAAACATTTTTCGCATGATTAACCCAAACAGAACCCCGCAAGCACTTTATTCTTATTTGGAGATGTTGGCTGTAAATAACACAGACTTAAAACATTCCGAAAAAGAACAACACTACTTTCGTGGCGAGTGGGATGAGTTTTATGTGGGATTAAGAAACCGCGTAAACTTTCCAGCATTAATCAGCGAATCGTTTGAACTCAATTACGATGCAGAATGGAAATACCGTGAGTTTTCGTTCATTGTGGTGGAAGATTACCAGGATAGAAACAAATACAACCAAATTGATGATGCGATTTCAAAGTGTGAAGAGATTGGCGAAGAGATTATTCGTAAGATTTTGCACGATTTTGATGAACACGACTTGGGAGAATTAGACTACGGGCATGGCGACCCAATGGAAAACAAAGAGCAAAAGTATATCGGCATACGGTTTACCATAACCATGAAGAGTTGCTTCGATACTGAAATTGACAAAAAAGTGTGGGTAAAATGAAAGAATTAGTAATTGAACTTTCCGGACAAAAACACACCTACCATCTCCCCACGAGCATCAGGGAGATGACCGGCGAGCAAATTATTGAAGCCCTGAAGTACCGCTCAGATAAAATTGCCGGAATTGGATTTAGCCCATATTTATCAACTTTGTGTGGAATTGACCCAAAAATTGCCAAAAAACTACCCGCCTACCATAAGTACACCATAGAACAGTGCTTTGAATATCTATTAGAAGATTGGGATGCAGATTTTACCGAACAAAAATTTCCAAAAATAAACATTGAAGAAAACGAATTGCACGGCTACCTTGGCAACTTTGGAAACACCACCTGGGAAGAGTTTATTTGGGCCGACCAACTCTTTATAAACAAAGACTACAAACGCCTAATTGCTGTATTATACAGAGAAAAACGAAAGAAATATGATGGCGAAACCGACACCCGTATTCCGTTCACAAACTACGGAATAGCCAAGCGTTTTACAATTGTAAACAAGTTGGATGATGCCACCATCACGGCGTTAGCCTTCCAGTACCGTGCCATGCGAAAAGACTCTTTGGAAACTAAATATTCCCAAATATTCCCTGAAGCTGTGAAGTACGAAAGTGAAGAACCGGAACCGGATGCAGAACCAGAACCCAACAACTTCAGCTGGGTAAAAGTGCACCAAAACATACTTGGCGACAATATACAACACGAAAAAGAGTACCTGCAACTCAACGTCCACACGGTACTCAACAGACTTAACGAAGCAATTATTGAACAAAAAAATAAAAAGAAAACGGCATGACACAAGACAAAATAGACGGCACCCTTACTACAGATGAAATGTTTCAGGCTGAAGCTCGCAAATGGGCTACAGGCGTGGTGGCTAAAATGCGCGCCAATGCTGCCCGATTCAATAAAGGCAAAGAGAACGCCAGGGCTTATTCCGTAAGAAGAAAAAACAGGCGCACAGGCGAAACAAAAGATGTTACCGTGAAAGAAAAAGTACTCAAAAAATCTATAAACTACAAAATAAGAACAAACAAAGAGGGTGTTGTAAGCCGCGTTGCCTTTGATTTCCCACTGCACGGTATTTTTCGGGCGTATGGAGTGGGTGCCGGACAACCAGGAAGCGGATCCGGTAAAAAACGCGCTCCAAAAATTCGCATCAAACGCAGCATGAGCGACTGGGTGAACCAACCCATAGAACAGGAATATGAAAAACTTGCCGACTTAGCCGCCAACTACTACGGCGACAAAGTGCTGGCAAAAGTGTATGGCACAAACTTTAAAAAAACAGGAACAAATTAACCATTAACCATTAATCATTAAACACTATGTTAAAAATTTATTTAAAAGATGGCGCGCTCGTTCTGGAAGAGCCCAACAAACCAACAATCGCTGTAGTGCAAAACCCACGCCCTTCTGCTGTGGGAAACTTCGTTAAATTTAATTTCAATGCCGCCGGTATCACAAAGATGGACAAGTACCATTATGTAGATATTGAGGTAGATGGCACAGTTCGCGGCAGCGCGGAAGAGACCATCGGCGAAATAAACAAACTCTGCGCGGTTTTTAAGCAGGGAGGTGGCGTAACTCCGCCGACACCTCCACAAGCAGGATGGAGACCGCAGCCCGACTGGTGGGATATTGAGAAAATCTTGTGCGAAGACACCGACCCCAATCTCAGGGCGATATTCCTTATTCCTGATACAGAGGATAAAACAACGCTATATGGCGAATTTGAATCAATGCAATACTCAGGGAATGCTGAATCTACATTCAAAGCAAGCGATGGAGGCACACCTATTAAGGATGTACCGTATGAGTGGGACAAAACGAAAGACAAGCCTTGCTCACTTGGATACAAGACGCGATGGATTAAAATGTATTCAACAAATAAAAATATTTACTTCGGATACACATCTCCGTACATATTCACAATTTTCAAGAATTGTAATTTATTTTTATACATTGGTCAATCAGTTTTAGAATGTACGAAACTTATTGATGTTACTACCAATGGAACTTCTTTATCGTTCCAAAACTCTAATTCTATGGTTTATGCTCCTGAATTTCCTGTTGGAGTTAAAATAAGTGCTTCTAATACATTTAGTGGATGCCGTTCTTTAAAGCATGTTAAAGTTCAAAATAGTATGAGTTTTTCAGCAACAACTTTTTCTAACTGCGAATCACTTCTAACTATTGATTGTGATGAGGGTACTGTACTTTCATCAAATTTAACTCTAACAACATCTTCCAATCTGTCCTTATCTTCTTTGCGAACTTTCGCGCAAAAGTTAGGAACGACATCAACAGCAAGAACTATCTACCTTCACGCCAACGTAAAAAACAGGCTGACGCCTGCGGACATTGCCGTATTCACGGCTAAAGGATATACGATAATGTAAAAATAATATGGAAGGATTGAGTGCACTATTTGCTTCTGGAATACAGGGTTGGACTTTGATAGTGTTAGTATTGCTTATTCTATTTGGCAGAGATTTGGTAGATGGGGTAAAGTGGTTAATGAATAAGTTAGGTGCTTCGCGTGTGCAAACCGTATCTATGAAACTTGACCACGAAAGCACAAAGATTTCGGATTTGCAACACAAAACGGATGAAATTGATTCTAAGATGGAAAAATTGAAAGCGGATATGGAAAATATGTCATACAACATCTTAGGAACTGATACAATTAATGAACTTATTAAACAATCAAGCGAATACGCTATTGAAACGGCTTATGCAAGGTCGAGCGAGAATAGAAAGTTATCCGATAAAAAGATAGAGGATGCCATTGAAAAATCATTGAACTTTACTAAAGAGAACAGAAAACTATCCGACAGCAAAATTGATGAAGTCTCAAAAGAGATTAAGGAAACGGTAAAAACATTAACAGATTGGGGTTTGCAAATTGCAAAACAATATTCTGATGATTCTAAAAAAACTGCTCTTGAATTAAGGGAACAATCTAAAAAAGAGATTGAAGAGATGAAAAAGATGTATGTAAAGTTGGCAACTTCGCAAGAGGGAACGCAACTTATGGTAATTATGAACTTATATATGAATAGGCACAAAATTTCGCCATCAGAACTGCTAAGGCTTGAATCGGCTATGAACGATTATCTAAAAGTGGGAAACCACCACTGCGAAAACCTGTATAATGAGTTTAGAACGATGATTGAAAACAAAGAAATAAAGATATTAAAAGAAAAAACAATTAAATAACAATTATTATGATGACAACAATTTTTTCAATCTTGTTTTTTGCGATAGGAATGATAGCGGGCTTTTTTCTTTATTCAAAGACTGTAATTACCGTTACCGACCGTTTTAAACCTAACAAGAATCGCACCGATGAGCAGATTAAGAATGATGCTGTTTTGCAGTTAAGCAATGATATTGCAAAGAGCGGCGCACTTGAAACAACGGAACTGCCTAACGGATATTTGCGCGTTAACCTTAAAATAGTAAAGAGATGAGAGCGGTATTAGAAGGAAACTTCAAAGAAACTTCACCTTTCGGGTGGCGGGTACATCCTGTTACGAAAGAGAAGAAAATGCACAATGGAGTAGATTTGGCAGGCGTGCCGAAAGGAAACTCTGTTACTACCCCAAGCGATGGAATTGTGAAAATATCTGCGCTGTCAAACAGCGCGGGCAATTGGATTCATATCGCGAAAAACAACTTAACTTTCATCTTCATGCACCTCGACAGCCGTGCCGTTAAAGTTGGAGATATTGTCAAGAAAGGACAAGAAATTGGAAAGGTTGGCACAACAGGAATGTCAACAGGCATTCACCTACATTTTGAGGTTCGCGAAAACGGAACACCTATTAATCCAAAAAATTTCATCTACTATGAAACTACTACTTAAAGCAATACCCTATATTATTATCGCCATACTTTTGGCTGCTGCTATATTCCAGCAATGGCATATTGCAAGTTTGAAAAAACATCGCAAAGAGCAATCGGCGGTAATTGAAGCGCAAAACGCGCAAATATCCGAACTGATGAAACTGAAAACCTACAATTTTGAGGTTAAAATCAATGTAACCGATAAATCAAAATTAAAAGTAAACAACAAAGGAAACAAAGGAACTGTGAATACAAGCGGGGATAAATCCTACTCTATTGACAGTATTTCGTTTTCACGGATTATGGAAACAATTATACATAGCGAAAGTGCTAAAACCACTAAATAAACCATGTATTAACTTATTTTAGGCGCGCTAAAACGTGCTTTTTTTTGTTATTATAAAAAATATTTCAACGCGAGTAAAAAATAATAATATTTTCGCCGCGAATAACTATTAACAGTAAAGATTATGAAAACTGCTGTAAAAACACCCAAACCAAAGCAAAATAATGTAAATGGTAAAACGCAAAAATATAGCGATTTAACTAAAATTTATGGCGTTGGGGAAGGAAAAATTTTTTGTGATGACTCTATATTTAACTTAGGAAAAAGAAGATATAAGGATAAAATTTTTTATAAAAACGATGAAGTTTTAATGACTAAAGAGCAAATGTATTCTAAAATTGACAAAGGAATTGAAGAATACAAACAGGGTAAAACAACAAAATTGGATGTTAGTGAAATTGATTCATTCTTAGGTTTATGATTTTTGAATTAGAATACACTGATGATTTTAAAGAAGATAAAGAAAAGTTGCGTAAAGCCGGAGATATACGGGCATTGCAAAAATTAGCAAAATTACTTAAAGAGTTAACAGAACACCCAACAACAGGTACCGGTAAACCGGAACCATTATCTGGCGACAGAACCGGACAATGGTCAAGAAGGATTACCCATAAACACCGCCTTATTTATATGATAATTGAAGAAAAAGTAATTGTATTACTTCTTTCTGCTTATGGTCATTACGGAGAAAAATAATCCCCCCACATATCTTTTTTTTCATTACGATTCCCCCCGTATCTTTTTTATTATATTTTTTCCGAACCAAATTTTTTACACTACCTCAATAACTATTACGCCGGGTTTGAGCCATCAAGAATTGGATAAATTTCTCTACAAATGAAAATCATTTCGCGCACAATGAAAATAATACTATTTTCGCCGCGATAAATGTTATTAAAAAATAAAAAGCAATGAGCCACCCAAAATATTTCTTTATTCAAGGTTTCTACTATACATTTGGATTGGCTGATAATCCCATTATTCAAATAATGAAAAATAGAAATCAAAGAACAGATATGGACAGCATTAAAAGCGACTGGGCTAAAATTGGAAACGATATAAAAAAGGTATATGAAAGGGAAACAGCAACTATCGGCTAATTTTATTGCAGAACAGCACTATTCCGGCCCAATACCACCTCCGGAATATCTGGCTAAATATAACGAAATACATCCCGGATTAGCAGAACGTATTATTTCAATGGCAGAATCAGAATCATTGCATAGAAGAAAAATTGAAAATAATATGACAAAAAGCTATGTAATTACTACCTATTTGGGTATGTTTTTTGCGTTCTTTTCAGTTTGTATTATATCATTTCTTGTATTTTATTCCATTTCAAAAGGATTTGGCAAAGAAGCTGCTGGTATCGCCGTTGGTGCCATTGCCTCAGTTGCCGGCGTATTTATTTTCTTTAGAAGAGCTGTAAAAAAACAAAAATAATCCCCCCATTCCCACCGTATCTTTTTTTATTATATTTTTTCCGAACCAAATTTTTCACACTATCTCAAGAACTATTATGCCGGATTTGAGCCATCAAGAATTGGGTAAATTTCTCTACAAATGAAAATCATTTCGCGCTCAATGAAAATAATACTATTTTCGCCGCGAATAACTATTAACAAAAAAGTATGGAATATACTATTCGTATTCAAAAAGATTTAAAAAGTGGATGGCTTGTTGGACAATGCGAACAACTTCCGGAAGCTATTACGCAGGGCAAAGATTTTGATGAATTAATGTTTATGATGAAAGATGCCATCAAATTGGTTTTGGAATGTAAACGTGATGAATTTAGAGAATTAAATCCTGATAAAAATTCAATGGTAAGAAAACTAAGAATTGGAAATGAAAAGAAACTTGTTGTTAAAACACTTAAAAGAAAACGGGTGTGTGCTATATAGAGAAGGAGGAAATCATTCTATGTATTGCAACACTGTAAACAAGAAAAAAACATCAATTCCGAGACATCCAAATATTGTTGAATTTACAGTTTTTGATATTTGCAAACAGCTTGGAGTTCCAAAACCTGAAATCAATTAATGACTATGAAAACAGAGGATAATATTCAAGATAATAATTCTGATTGGCAACCACTTGTTTTGATGATAATTATACAATAACACATTGGAAAAAATTGGTGTAGCTTCCCACCGTATCTTTTTTATTATATTTTTTCCGAACCAAATTTTTCACACTATCTCAAAAACTATTACGCAGGATTTGAGCCATCAAGAATTGGGTAAATTTCTCTACAAATGAAAATCATTTCGCGCACAATGAAAATAATACTATTTTTGCAGCGTTAAAACACAAATAACTATTACAATGGAATTCTATATTAAAAAAGATAAACCAAAAACAAATAATGCCGTTTTAGTTTCTGAAAATAAAGGAGTTTTTAAGTACAGACTAAGAGATAGATATTTCTTTGTGGATACAAACAAAGCATTTCAACATGCTTCAAATATGCTAAAAAATGGGTTTTAATTATATTTACGACAAACTCGTAGAAAATGATGGTGATTTTCAAGGATTAGTTGCATACGGTATTTATAAGCGACATAAAATTGAGTTTATTAATTCCATTAAAAAAGAAAAAAATACTTCAAAAATTTCAGATGAAGATTTATACTCTTTTCATATATCTTCTAATTCTCCTTCACAAATAGAAAGTTATAAACTTCAAGCGAATAAATTATTATCCGGATCTTTTATGGCAATAATGGAAGAACAATTGAAAGAAGCAGAAGCAGATTTTCATTATATGTGTAGAGATAATCTCAAAAACGCCATGCCTAAAACAGGGAAAACAATTTTTATCTCTGTTCTATCTTCTTTAATCGCATCCATTGTAATTGGCTCTATTATGATGTTCTTCTCTTACAAAGTAAGCATAGATAACAAACTTAATGAGATGCGAGAAATTGAAAAACGAATTAAAGAAACTGTAATCTTACCGGAATAATTCGCCTCTATTACCATATTTTTTTGCGTTTGGCAAACCATATCAAAAAAACTATATTTTTGCCGAACCAAATACTTATACAATGAATATCAAAATTGTAATCAAAAGAAATTTATTTAGCCCCCCACGGTACGCGCAAAGGAAACCAGCGCGACGCTTGTATAAGTGGCGTGGTACTCCTGGCGGGGGCTTTTTTATTAACACCAAACACTTATATTATGAACAATTTCAATTCGTCGGCTACGATGCCGGCAGCCACGCATGAGGCGTTAAACTTGCCACCACAGCTTCGGTTTCGCAAACCCACCCACCTTACCAACAACGAGGCGCGGCAGCT
>Ga0209737_10000225_pt1 | contig 51517 bp, 43 predicted proteins | sample TergutCu122P3_FD_187284 | JGI IMG/M metagenome (GOLD analysis project Ga0209737, IMG submission 187284) | Cubitermes ugandensis P3 segment gut microbial communities from Kakamega Forest, Kenya - Cu122 P3 (SPAdes) (version 2) | ecosystem: Host-associated > Arthropoda: Insects > Digestive system... | reverse complement strand
CCAGTATGGTTAACGCCAGTGGCATCCTCCATGTGTATGCCCAGTGGGAGAGGACGAATTATACGGTGACGTTCAACGGCAACGGGGGGAGCCCGAACACACATTCTGCTACCGCCCCCGTGGGAGGGGTTGTTAGCTCGTGGCCTTCGGACCCTACGCGGGCAAACCACCGGTTTACCGGCTGGAATACCAGGGACAACGGGACGGGGACCGCCTTCACTCGAACCACCTCTGTGACTGCCAGTATGGTTAACGCCAGTGGCATCCTCCATGTGTACGCCCAGTGGGAGAGGACGGGTTATACGGTGACCTTCAACAGCGATGGCGGCACCTCCGTTGCCTCCCAATCCGTCCCCCCAGGTGGCTTTATCAACCCCTTGCCCGTGACTACGAAGACGGGCTTTAACTTTCTGCGCTGGCAGATGCCAAGCGGGGCAGCCCTCACCACCACCACCCCTGTCAATGCCGATATGACGGTTACTGCCCAGTGGGAGAGGACGAGCTATACGGTGACGTTCAACGGCAACGGGGGGAGCCCGGCCACACATTCTGCTACCGCCCCCGTGGGAGGGGTTGCTACCCCGTGGCCTGCAAACCCTACGCGGGCAGACCACCGGTTTACCGGCTGGAATACCTCTGTCAACGGGACGGGGACCCCCTTCACTTCTACCACCCTTGTGACTGCCGCTCTGTTTGGCAATAACAACTTCACTGTGTATGCCCAGTGGGAGAGGACGAATTATACGGTGACTTTCGACAACAACGGGGGGAGTGGCACGGCAGGGACCGCCACCGCCCTCTTGGGAGGGGTTGCTACCCCGTGGCCTGCAAACCCTACGCGGACAGACCACAAGTTTCTCGGCTGGAATACCAAGCAGAACGGGACGGGGAGCTCCTTCACTTCCACCACCCCTGTGACGGTTGCTCTGGCTGGCAATAACAACCTCACGGTGTATGCCCAGTGGGAGAGGACGGATTATACGGTGACTTTCAACGGCAACGGGGGAAGCCCGCTCACACAGTCCGCTACCGCCCCCGCGGGAGGGGTTGTGAGGCAGTGGCCTTCGGACCCTACGGTGGCAAACTACCGGTTTCTCGGCTGGAATACCTCTGTCAACGGGACGGGGCGCTCCCTCACTTCCTCCACCCTTGTGACTGCCGCTCAGTTTGGCAATGACAACTTCACTGTGTACGCCCAGTGGGAGGGGGTGAAGTATACGGTGACTTTCAACGGCAACGGGGGGAGCCCGGCCACACAGTCCGCTACCGCCACCTTGGGAGGGACTGTTACCTCGTGGCCTGCGGACCCTACGCTGGCAAACCGCACATTTGCCGGCTGGAATACCAAAAAAGAGGGGACGGGGACTGCCTTCACTCGAACCACCTCTGTGACTGCCAATTTGGTTGTCTATGCCCAGTGGGAGGTGTCATCACTTTATACGGTGACTTTCAACGGCAACGGGGGGACTCCCGACAAAACACTTGTTCCTGTCTCCATGGGCGACGTTGTCAACCCGTTGCCTACCACACCTACACTGGCAGGGCACCGGTTTGTCAGCTGGAATACCAGGCAGAACGGGTTGGGGACCGTCTTCACTTCCACCACCCCGGTGACTGCCAACATGGATGTCTATGCCCAGTGGGAAAAAAGCCACTTTACGGTGACTTTTGACAGCGATGGCGGCACCGCCGTTGCCTCCAAATCCGTCCCCCAGGGTGGCTTTATCAACCCCTTGCCCGTGACTACGAAGGCTGGCTTTAACTTCCTGCGCTGGCAGATGCAAAGCGGGGCAGCCCTCACCACCACCACCCCTGTCAATGCCGATATGACGGTTAAGGCGCAGTGGGAGCGCGCCTTGTTCTCTGTCATCCGCAGCTCCAGCACAGCCGCGCTGACGCCTCTAGAAAGCGAGGACTACAGCGAGCGCGTTGCCACGGTGGAGGTTGAAGTCTCCGGGTTTGCCAGCGATGCCGATGCCGAGTTTGTGGAGCTGGACATGGAGGTTCCCGAAGGGCTGTCTTTGCGTGGGACAAGCTTCGTGGAAGAGGGCGTCAAAACCTTCAAGCTGAGTGTTGTCTATGACGGGGAGACGGCTTTCCCCGAGGCTTCGGCATCCCTGAAGCTCAAGGGCCTGCACAACATCCCCGAGGGCTATCGCTATGAGGACGAAGTCCAAAGCGCCTCCGTTCCCATTTTCGATGGCCATGTCCCCCAGCGCCCCATTCCTGTCCACCCGGGCAACAAGAAAGCCTTTGAGGACTATGCGAAGACGCCTGCGGGGCAGAAGCGGCACTACCAGAGAAGTGCTGCTTTGCCCCTCGGGGAGGTTGCAGAGGCAGGAGAGGCAGCAGAAGCAGAAGAGGGCGAAGAATAAAGCCCAAAGAGGCGTGTGCAGCAGAATGTAGCGCACAGCGGGCGGCAGCTTGCCGCCCGCACCCGCCCTAAACCCCAGAGGGGGGCCAGCGCTTTTGCCGGGCTTCCATGGGGGCTTCCAGGCATGGCTCCCAGAAAGGGCCCCCAAAAAACAGGGGAAAACTTTAGGAATTTTGCACTCGTCCGGCTTGGCTCCCCGGGAAAGCATTTTGCGGGCGTCTGCTGAGGCAGATGTAGGCTTGTACACTTGAATGCACAAGACGGGAGGGGTGGTTTGGCGTGGGAAGAGCCTAAGGGTATTCATAGCTCCTGGGTTGTGTGTTTTGTAAAGCCATGTCGAGGCGGCGGAGGCCAGTGTAGGCCCAAAGACAAGGCGAGGGTGAGTCCTTCCACTTCCACTTCAAGGGGTTTTTTTATGAGCCGCTTTTCTCGCGTTGGCATGTTGTATGCGCTGCTGTTTGGCATGGTTTTGAGTGCTTGCCATTGTTCAAAACCGAAGGACGATGACCCCCCTCCGTGTACGAATCCTCCGTGTGTTCCATGTGAGTATCCTCTGTGTCCTCCGGGCTGTGATGACCCGTTGTGTCTTGAGGTTGAGCCATGTGATGACCCGTCGTGTTCTATTCTGACGTGTGAGCATCCTCTGTGTCCTCCTTTTCCTCCGTCATGCAAGACGCCGCCCTGTGACTTTGAATGCACAACCCTTTCGTGCGGCGACATTCCGTGCGAGGGCCCTCTGTGTGGCCATGGGTGTGACAACCTGCCCTGTTCTCCTTGGGAATGCGCGCAGCCCCCTTGCGTATTCCCAGCGGTTGTCTTTGACAAAAACAAAGGAGACACCGAGGCAAACCCCAGAATCATTATTGTTCCGCAGCATTCAACCGTAGGCAAACTGCCTGTGCCGCCTATGCGGTCGGGCTTTGAGTTTCTGGGTTGGAATACGGAGCCCGACGGGAGCGGAAGTGTTTTTGATGAGACAACCCCCGTCAGCGGCAGCCTCATTGTCTATGCGCAGTGGAGTGAGTGTTTGACGGTGACTTTCCACGGCAATGGGGGGGCACCTGTGCGCGTGGTTGTCCCCACCCTCATGGACCGCACCGTCACCCCGTGGCCTGCGGACCCTGTGCTGGCAAACCACCGGGTTACTGGCTGGAATACCAAGGCCGACGGGACGGGGGACTTCTTCCTTCCCACCACCCCTGTGACGGCGGAGATGGTGAGCAACAACAACCTGGATGTCTATGCCCAGTGGGAGAGGTCGCATTATACGGTGGCTTTCCACGGCAACGGGGGGACTCCCACACGGCAGGACTCTTTTGCCCCCGTTGGCGGGGTTGTGAACCCGTGGCCTGCGGACCCTACGCGGACACACCACAGGTTTCTCGGCTGGAATACCAAGCAGGATGGGACGGGCAACCCCTTCCTTTCCACCACCCCTGTGACGGCCGCTATGGTGAACAGCAATAGCCACCTGGATGTTTATGCCCAGTGGGAGAGGACGCATTATACGGTGACTTTCCACGGCAACGGGGGGACCCCCACACGGCAGGAAGCCACTGCCCCCGTTGGCGGGGTTGCTACCCCGTGGCCTTCGGAGCCTACGCTGGCAAATCACCGGTTTCTCGGCTGGAATACCAAGCAGGATGGGACGGGCAACCCCTTCCTTCCCACCACCCCTGTGACGGCCGCTATGGTGAACAGCAATGGCCACTTGGATATTTATGCCAAGTGGGAGAGGACGCATTATACGGTGACTTTCAACGCCAACGGGGGGACGCCCGCATCAAGGGTTGTCCCCGTCCTCGTTGGTGAGGTTGTTACCCCGTGGCCTTCGGAGCCTACGCGGGAACACCACAAGTTTCTCGAATGGAATACCAAGGCCGATGGGACGGGCAACCCCTTCCTTCCCACCACCCGTGTGACTGCCGCTATGGTTGACAACAATGGCAACCTCACTGTCTATGCCAAGTGGGAGAGGACACATTATACGGTGACTTTCAACGCCAACGGGGGGACCCCCACACGGCAGGAAGCCACTGCCCCCGTTGGCGGGGTTGCTACTCCGTGGCCTGCGGAGCCTACGCGGACACACCACAAGTTTCTTGAATGGAATACCAAGGCCGATGGAACGGGCAACCCCTTCCTTCCCACCACCCCTGTGACTGCTGCTATGGTTAACAGCAATGGCCACTTGGATGTCTATGCCAAGTGGGAGAGGACACATTATACGGTGACTTTCAACGCCAACGGGGGGACGCCCACCCCTCCCACTGTCTCTGTCCCCGTTGACGGGGTTGTTAACCCGTGGCCTGCGGAGCCTACGCGGACACACCACAGGTTTCTCGGCTGGAATACCAAGGCCGATGGGACGGGCAACCCCTTCCTTCCCACCACCCCTGTGACTGCTGCTATGGTGAACAGCAATGGCCACTTGGATCTCTATGCCCAGTGGGAGAAAACCCACTTTACGGTGACTTTTGACAGCAAGGGCGGCACCGCCGTTGCCCCCGTCCATGGCATCCCCCGGGGTGACTTTGTCACCTCCTGGCCTGCCAACCCTACGAGGGATGGCTATGAGTTCATTCGCTGGCATACGCCGGACGGAACGACCTTCACCGCCACCACCCCTGTCAATACCGATATGACCGTTGCTGCGCAGTGGTTGCCCATCGTGCACTCTATCATCCGCAACGTCAGTGCAGCCGCGCTGACGCCTCTAGAAAGCGAGGACTACAGCGAGCGTGTTGCCACGGTGGAGGTTGAAGTCTCCGGGTTTGCCAGCGATGCCGATGCCGAGTTTGTGGAGCTGGACATGGAGGTTCCCGAAGGGCTGTCCTGGACGGAGACGAGCCTCGTGGAAGAGGGTGTCAAAACCTTCAAGCTGAGTGTTGTCTATGACGGGGAGACGGCTTTCCCCGAGGCTTCGGCATCCCTGAAGCTCAAAGGCCTGCACAATCTCCCCGAGGGCTATCGCTGTGAGGACGAAGCCCAAAGCGCCTCCGTTCCCATCATCGACGGACAGGTTCCCCAGCGCCCCATCCCTGTCCACCCGGGCAACAAGAAAGCCTTTGAGGAATATGCGAAGACGCCTGCGGGGCAGAAGCGGCACTACCAGAGAAGTGCTGCTTTGCCCCTGGAGGAGGTTGCAGAGGCAGGAGAGGCAGCAGAGGCAGGGGAGGGCAATACAGTGCCCCTGGCGCCTTAGGTTTCTTCTTCTCCCGCTCCCTCTCCCGCTCCGCAGGGCGGGGGAGGGTGCCCCCCGTTGTAGCCGAAGACAGGGCCTTTCTCATTCGCCTTTTAAAAGGGGTGCGTTTCTTCGGTTGCAAAGCGCTTGGCCACAAGTCATGTAAGGGCAGACTTTTGCGCAGGAGGGCTTATGCTCGGCAAACTGGTAGGGCCTGATTTGGAACAAATGCTGTCGAATAAAGAATTCGACTTGCTCCGGACAACCCTGGAAGACTTGCACCCTGCGGACATTGCCGAAGTCCTCGAAGACATGCCCAACGCGTCCTCCGCCCTCATCTTCCGCGTGATGCCTCGAAGCCAGGCCACCGAGGTTTTTGAGTACCTCTCCGTCGAGGAGCAGTCCCATATCGTCAGCACCTTCGGTACCAAAGCCCTCGCCAGCATGCTCAACGAAATGGCCCCCGACGACCGCATGCGCCTCTTTGAAGAGTTGCCCGCCTCTGTGACTCGGCAGGCCCTCGCCATCCTCTCCCCTTCGGAGCTGGAAGTCGCCAGGGAGCTCATGGGCTACCCGGAAAACAGCGCCGGCCGCTATATGACGCCGGAATACCTCACGCTAAGCCCGGACATGACGGCCGAGGAAGCCCTGGCCCATATCCGCAAGCACGGCGCCGGCAGAGAAACCCTCAACATTCTCTACGTCGTCGACGAGCGCGGAAAACTGCTGGATGATGTACGCCTCTCCAGCCTCGTCATGGCCTCCCCGGAAACCAAGGTGGTGGACCTGGCTCAGCACGACGTCGTCACCATTTCGGCCAAGGCAGAGCGCGAAGAAATTGTCAGCATGTTTGAGAAATATGACCGCGTGGCCTTGCCCGTCACCGACAGCGAGGGGGTGCTGGTGGGCATTATTACGGTGGACGACGTGTTGGATGTGGCCAAGGAGGAGGCCACCGAAGACATTCACGCCCTGGGTGGTGTGGAAACGCTGGAGGCCCCCTACTTTGACATGGGCCTCTTCTCCCTTTTTAAAAAACGCGGCGGCTGGCTGGCCATTTTGTTTATGGGCGAAATGCTGACGGCAACCACGCTGGCCGTCTTCGAAGAAAAACTCGCCCAGGCCGTCGTGCTTAGCCTCTTCATCCCCCTTATCATCAGCTCCGGGGGTAACTCCGGCTCCCAGGCCGCCTCCATTATTATTCGCGCGCTGGCGCTGCGGGAAATTCAGCTGAGGAATTTCTTTCGCGTGTTTGCCCGCGAGCTGGCTTCAGGCCTCATGCTGGGGGTGTTGCTGGGCAGCATCGGCTTTGTACGCATTATGACGTGGGAGCATTTTTTCGGCGTCTACGGAGCGCATGCCTTCAAATTGGCCAGTGTCATTTCGCTGAGTTTGGTGTCCATTGTCCTGTTTGGCAACCTGGTGGGGGCCTCCCTCCCCTTCTTCTTCCGCTCCGTGGGGGTGGACCCGGCCAAGGCCTCTACACCTTTTGTCGCTACCATTGTCGACGTTACCGGCCTCATTATTTACTTCAGCATCGCCACCTGGATTTTGACGGGGACCCTTCTCTAAAGGCCCCTCCCCCGGAGCCCGGGCGCGGAAAATCATACGGATTGTCTGGCATTCGCAAAAGTTCTGCTTCCGACAGCATTTATAAAAACAACGGATTGACGAAGCTTTGCCAAGAAACTAGTCTAAACCTAAGCAAAAGAGGGTATATGTGCGGCAGTCTACCTAAAACAAGGATGGTTTAGGAAAATGCGAAAAATTTTATTGCTGGGAAGTGTGTGCCTAGGGGGCCTGCTTATGGCCAGCGCAGGTTGTGGGGAGAAGAAGCCCCCGGTTTCGACACCTGATAAGCCTAAGCCTCCAGATGGGAAGCCCGATCCAGGAGATGGTCCAGGAGATGGTCCGGGTCCAGGGCCTGCCATTGACTGGGTCAGAGCCTGCAAGGCCGACGTTGTGTATGACTATTTTGACATGGTTTGCTATGGAGACTCTGAAGAAGACCGTGATGACCTCATAGAAGAGCTTTTCCGGGAATGCGAAGAAGACGTGGAGTTTGCAAAAGAAGAACAGCTTTACTGGTGTGACACCCCGGATGTGGAAGCCTTGGAATCATGTGCCGCCTTTCTGAAAGAGGCCAAAGACTGCGATGAAATGGAAGAGGCATATCGCCAGTGTCACAGCCTGAAGCGGTGCGACAATAAGATAACCAACACCAATACCCAGGCTGAATTGTCTGAAATTTGCACGCTCGAATCGGAATATTTTATTCGTTTAGAGGCTTGTGACCCTGACATAGAAGAGGTAACCCTGAGCAATGAGAGAAGGTGGATCAGTAATTATGCTGCACTCTGCACAGAGGATGTATTTGTAGAACAATGGTTGAAATTTGAACGGTCAAACTGTGAAAAGCTGAATGTAGATTGGTATAGGGATTGTACCAACGCCATAAGAGCTGCTGCTAACGACTGCAAGGCGCGCGAGGATGCCGATAAGAACGATTGCTCCAATGCTTTCGCATGGTGTTTGGATTAAAAACCATCTCCCGGCTGTCGACACCAAGGGCCCCCAACTGCGGGGCCCTTTTTTTGCGGCTTTGCCCCCTCAACCGTTTTTACTTTGAAGTGATTCAATTTTACAGACCGGTTTCAATTGAGCTCGCTTCGCTCGCCGGCACTCCGCTCCATGAATGACTTGAAAAAGCGTGCTTTTTCAAGTTATTCATTCCGCTCCGCTTTGACATGAGGTCGAGGCGGAGCGCACTCAAGTGCGTGACCTGAGCAAAAACGCAGTCCAACGAAGAGATCATGTCAAAGTGGAACCGGTCAAACCTTCGGAAGTCTGTCTTTGCTGTACTTGGCCCACTGTTGCTCCAGGGCCGCCTTATCCTCCGCCAGGGCTTTGAGGCGCAGCTTTTCGGCTTTGCGTTGGGAGCGCCATTTGTGTTTGCCCTGGAAACTCATTTGGAAGAGGGTGCCGCCCAAGGTGAAAAAAGCAATGGCGCCCACAATGGCCCAGGCGTTTTGGAGCACCTGGGGGGAAACCCACCCCAGGCGGTAAAGGGTGGTGAGGACCCCCATCACCAGCATCCACGCCCCCAGGGCCGAGGCAACAAAAGCGCGTACGTGGTTTTGGACAATCAACCCAAGGGCGCCGCCCAGCAAAAAGGCGGGGACAAAGCCCAGCAGAGGGTTTTTGAGTCCAAGGTAAGTCATGCTGGCGAAGGCCGCGGGGATGGCAAAAACGAGGAACAACACGGCTTCCGGAATGCTAAAGCCCACAAGGCCCAGCAGCACGGCGTATACCTGCTCGCTGCCTGCAAAGTCCGGCAAGGACAGCTGGGCAATGACGGGTTTGCTCCAAGCGACGCCGATGAGGACTCCCAGCAGTGCCGTTACGAAGCGAAACAAAAACCCCTGGCCCCTCGCTAGAAAGCCGGCGCCCAGCACCATGGCCAGACAGGCCCCCCACAAGGGCCAATGCAGCAAAGAAGTTTCCAACCAAGCCTGGAGACTCCATTGGCCATAATGCGTAGCCCATTGAAACCAAGGGGAAGAGGGCATAAAAACTCAATTCCTGAAGAAGGTGACAAGGCCCAACAACACGGCGACGGCAATGCAGGCCAGGGCATAAGCATAGGAGGAAGGGGGCGGTTTGGTACGCGCCACCAGCGCTTGGGCGAGGGCCTGGTAGGAAGGCAGCGGCGAAGGCAGCGGCGAAGGCCACAGCTTGGCCACGAGGGCCTCTTCCGTGGCAGGCTCCTTGGGGGCCTGTTGTGCAAAGGCCCGGGCCTTTGCGCGCGCGGCCACCACATCTCCTGCTTCATAGTGCTTAAGGGCAACTTCCAGAGGGGAGAGCGGCGCATTCTTCACAGCAGCGTGCTTTGGGGAGGGCTTTGCCATGGCCTGCGTTATAGCGGCTTTTTTCCCAAAGAGAAAGAGAAGTGGTGAAAAGTACGGGCTTTGCCTTGGCAAAACCCGGCAGAGCCTTCAGGGCTTGGGGCAAAACGGTGCAAAACCCAGCCCAAAGCCGTATAAAGGCAAGCACAGAGGCACTGCCAAAGTGCGCCCCATACAGCGGAGAATGTTTTGTCTCTAAGCCGTCGACAATTGCTGGCCCTCTTGGGCTCAGGTTTTATGGCCTCTGGCCTCCACTCCAAGGCCTGGGCCTTTGGAGAAAGCGCGCGCTGGGTGCCGGCCATGGCGCAACATGCCGGCACATGGGACGTAAGGCGCTCGGCCATGCGGCGCTTTTCCTATGAGGTCCAACGCCGTACCGCCACGGAGGTGGTGTTGGAGCCTGTACCCGTGCCGCCTGACAGCCCCCGCCTCTTTGAGTTGCCCTTCCTCTATTTCGGCGGGCAGGGCGGCTTTGCGCCGCTCTCTGGGGCCGCGCGGCAAAACCTCCGGCGCTACCTGGAGTTTGGGGGGTTTATTTTGGCCGATGCCAACGAGGCAGCCCCCCCCCTCGGGGGCGGCCCCTCCGAGGGCGGGTTTGAAGACAGCTTTAAGCGCGAAATCTCCCTCGTCCTCCCCCAGGCCCCCATGGCTTTGTTGGACCCGGAGCATGTCCTCTTCAAAAGTTTTTATATGCTGCAGTCCGCCGCGGGCCGTACAGGCACCAGCGCTTCCCTGGAAGCCTGCCTCCTGGGGCGTCGCGTGGCCGTTGTGCTGATGCCGCATGACTTGCTGGGGGTTTTTGCGCGCGATGGTGCAGGGCGCTTTGAATTCCCCGTCGTCCCCGGGGGGGAGAAGCAAAGGGAGATGGCCATCCGCCTGGCCATGAACATTGTCATATACGCCCTCTGCCTCGACTATAAGGACGATGCCGCCCACCTCCCCGCGTTGATGAGGCGTCGACGTTGATGGATTCTCCCGCACAGCATACCTCGGAGTGGCTGAGCCTTTCGCCTTTGCCGGCATGGCTGTGGTGGCTGTTGGCTGTGCTGTTGTTGGTTTTGCTGGGTTTGCATGCCCATGGCCTTCGCCGGGAGCGCAATGCCCTCATGCGCCGTTTGTTGCTGTGGCTTCGCGTGCTGGCCGTAGCCATGGTGTTGTTGTTTCTCTTGGAGCCAGGCAAGCGCAGCATGACTTTGGCCCATGTGCCAGGGCGCATGGCTGTGCTGGTGGACCAGACGGCCTCCATGCAATTGCCGGCGCGCTCCGGTGGCCCAACGCGTGCAGCCCTGGCGGCGGAGGTGGCGCAAAACATATGGGAGCAGCGCGGAGAGCGCCCCGAGGGGCTGGAGCTGTTTGGCTTTGGCGAGGGCCTAAGGCCCGTGACGCTGGCTGCTTTGCGGCAGGAGCTTCCGGATGCGCAGCATACGGACTTGTTGGCGGCTTTGAGGGCGCTTGGGGATGCGACTCAAGGCAGCAAACCCCTGGCAGGCGTATTGCTTTTGTCCGACGGCGCGGACAACACGCGTTTGCGCCAGGGAATGAATGCCCAGGCGGCAGAATTTCTCAAGAGTTTGAAAGTCCCCGTTTCCACCGTGTTGATAGGCGAAGAAAACCTTGTGGACCTTTCCATTGAGCGCATTCAAGTCGATGGCTTTGCTTTTGTACGCAGCAAGTTGCAAGTGGATGTCAGCCTGCGCCTGCGGGGTTTGCAAGGCAGGAAGCTGAGCGTTTGGCTCAAAAGCGAGGGGCAGCTGGTGGCGGCCAAGGAAATTCAGCCGGCGCAGGAGGAGGAGGTGCAGACGGTTTCTTTCGAGGTTGTCCCCGACAGGACAGGGCGTTTCGTCTACACGGTAGCGGCGGAGGTTTCGCCGGAGGAAATTTTGACAGACAACAACGAGCGCTCCTTCAGCCTCAAAGTCATTCGAGACCGCATTCGCGTTTTGCTGGTTTCAGGCCGCCCCTCCTGGGAGGAGCGTTTTTTGCGAGGGCTTTTGAAGGAGGATGTCAACATTGAGCTGGTGAGTTTCTATATATTGCGCAACCACAATGATGCGACAGAGGTGGCCGACGAGAGCCAGGAGATGTCGCTGATTCCTTTTCCCATGCGTGAAATTTTTGACGAGCAGCTGTCCAGTTTTGACGTCGTCATTTTTCAGAATTTCGGCTATACCGAGCCGCAGCTGATGGTTTCCCTCTATGAGGAGAATTTAGAGCGGTACCTCTTTCGCGGGGGCTCCTTCCTGCTGATGGGAGGGGACCGCTCCCTGGGCGAGTCCCCGCAGGGGTTGAGGGAGTTGGCGCGGGCGCTCCCCGTTGAAGCTGCCGGGAGGGCAGAGCTACAAAAATTCCACCCCCAGCTGACGCCGGAGGGCTTGCGCCACCCGATTACCGCCCAGGGAAAAGACAGCGAAGAAACCAAGCGCCTGTGGGCCCAATTGCCGGCCCTGCAAGGACTCAACCGCACGAAAGCCAAGCCGACGGCAACGGTGCTTTTGGAGCACCCCACGCTTTGGGCCGGCGCGCAGAAACTGCCGGTGTTTGCCCTCTGGGAGTACGGCCGCGGCCGCGCAGCGGCACTCATGGTGGACTCCACATGGCACTGGGCCTTTGTGGCCCAGGCCGCGGGGGCGCCCTCGCACAGTTATGAGCGTTTTTTTAAAAATACGCTCAGGTGGCTGACAAGGGACCCGGAGCTCACCCCGCTGCAAATATCCGCCGATGCCCCCCGTTTTTCCACGGGGAAAACCGTCAGCGCCAGCATTAAAACGCGGACCGTCGACTACGCCCCTGCCCCTCACACCCGCCTGAGTGTGGAGTTGCTTTCCTCCGAAAACCAGCAGCGCGTCCAAATGCTGGAGATTGAAACCGACGACGAGGGGCATGCGCAGGTGGAATGGAACGGGCTTGAGAAAGGCGCCTACAAACTCCTGGCCCGCAGTGTTGTGGCCGCAGAGCAAGAAAGCCAGGATGCTTTTGTGATAGAGCCTTTGGGCGAGGAGCTTTTGACAGCCCGGGCCTCCGCAGAAACCCTAAGGGCCCTTGCAGAAGCCACCCAGGGGCGTTTTTTCAAAAGCGGCGCTGTTTCTCTGAAAGAAGTGCCTTTGAATAAGCCGGCCCCCATCGAAATTGGCCGCTCCAAAGACGAGCCCATGTGGGACAAGTGGTATTTTTTCATCTGCTTTCTTGGTTGTTGTGTGTTGGAGTGGGTGCTAAGACGGCGCTTAGGTTATATATAAACTCTGGTACATAAGGAGAAGGATGGTTTCAAGGGAGAAGCGCACATGACAGCGCACATGACAAGGAAAGAAGCGTGGACTTTGCTGGCTTTTTTGGGCATCCGGCTGGGCAGGAGCTTGTCTTTGCGCAATATGCCCCCTGAATTCCAAGAGAAATTGCTGCCACACCTGGAAGGCGTCCATTTGTTGGAGATGTGCAAGACGGGGGTGGACATTACGCTATTCTTTACTTTCAGCAAAATAGAGCTTTTGGAATGTTTGCCCGAGCTATCGAGGCGCATGTCGGTAAATGGCAGAATTTGGGTGTTTTTCCCGGTGGATACGGCAACGGAGGAAATTCCAAACGAGGATTTTGTCCGTCTGACGGCTTTACAGATAGGCCTAGAGGATGATTTGCGTTGTCCATCCATCTGGGGCTGGTGGGGGCTTCGGCTTCGTTGGAGGCCCCCATCCAAACGACTGGAGAAACCAAGTTTTCGTTGCTGAAGTCTTTACATGAAAGAAAACTTCTGAAAACCTAGGCACGTTTTCAAGTTTGACGGGAAGGTCTCCCAGGGGTTTTGCTTTAAGCCGTTATTTCAAGCGCAGACTTTTGGAAGGCCACATATTTTGGAAGGCCATCTCCACCCAGGAATGGCCGGGAGCTTCAATGAGATGGCATAGTCATTCAAAAAGACAGGAATATAGGCTCATCAGCTCCGCCCCCCAACACTTTCTATGCAGCGCTGGCCGAGCCCTTTGTGTTTCCCGTCCTGGAGGGTTTCGTTTAAGCGGGCTGCGAACAGGAATTCAACATGAGCAGTATTCTTATCATCAACGCGACAGGACGCGAGACGCGCGTTGCGTTGGTGGAGAATGGACATATTTCGGAGTTTTATCTAGAGCGGAAAAAAGACAAAGGAATTGTAGGCAACATTTATAAAGGCAAAATAACACGCGTGCTTCCGGGCATGCAGGCAGCGTTTGTCGACATTGGTTTGGGCAAGGCTGCGTTTTTATATGTCAGCGATGTTTTCTATGATCCGGAGTTTTCAAAATTCCACTATGAGCTGACCGAAGGCGAGCACGACGAGGAGGTGGCCGACGTCCTGGAGGAGCCCCTGGAGGATTTGCTCCCGGCAGAAGCCACAGAGTCTTTGGCGGAGGCTTCCTTGGAAGAGCAGCCCCCGCTTCCAGAGTCGGCGGAAGCGTCAGCGGACCTTTTATTGCCCCCCCTGGAGGCTTCTTCAGAGGAAGCCCCCTTGCTGTTGTTGCCGGCGACATTTTCCCCCCCCGGCGAGAGGGAAGAAGAGGCCTCTTTGAAGGAGACCTCCCCCACGGGGGCTGAAGTCATCGCCGCCACCTTGGAAGCAGTGCCTGCACTGAGCGAAGAAGACAGTCAGCTTCGCGCACTGGAGCGCCGCGCCAGCTTGCGTTTATTTGAAGACAAACGCAACAAACGCACAGCCAAAATTGAGGAGCTTTTGCAGGTTGGGCAGGAAGTTCTGGTGCAAATCTCCAAGGACCCCATCGGCAGCAAGGGCGCGCGTTTGACTTCCCACATTTCGATTCCGGGGCGTCATTTGGTGTTTATGCCGACCGTTGACCATGTCGGCATCAGCCGTCGCATCAGCAATGACAGAGAGCGTCGGCGTCTGCGGGACATTGTCGAGCGCCTGCGGCCGCCTGGAACAGGCTTCATCGTCCGCACGGTTGCCGAAAATGTAACTCAGGAGAAGCTTGAGGCAGACATTCGTTTCCTTCTGGAAGTCTGGAAGGGGACGTTGCGCGAAAGCGAAGCGCGCAAGACGCCGGGGCTGCTTCATCCGGATTTGGATTTGATTTTGCGTGCGACGCGCGACTTGTTTGCGAGGGATGTGGAGCGTTTGGTGATTGATGACCGCGACGAATACAAGCGCGTCCTTCATTTTGTCTCTGCGCAGGACGCTGCTTTGAAGGAGCGCGTCTCTTTGCACGAAGATGGGGAGCCCATTTTTGATGCCTATGGCATTGAAGAGGAAGTAAAGCGCGCACAACAGCGCAAGGTTTGGCTCAAAAGCGGAGGCTATCTCATTTTTGACCAGGCCGAGGCTTTGACGGCTGTGGACGTGAATTCAGGCCGCTATGTCGGCAAAAAAAGCCTGGAAGAGACGATTACCAAAATCAACGTGGAGGCAGCCAAGGAGATTGTCTACCAACTGAGGCTTCGCAACATTGGTGGAATTATTATTTGCGACTTCATCGACATGGAGAAGTCGCAAAACCGCGACAAAGTTTTCAAAGCGCTCCAGGAAGCCTTGGGCAGAGACAAAGCCAAAACCAATGTCCTGCGTATTTCCGAGTTGGGGCTGGTGGAGATGACGCGCAAACGCGTACGCGAGTCCATCGGCCGCATTGTCTACGAAGATTGTGCCTATTGCGATGGCCAGGGCTATGTGAAAACCATCTCCACCGTGGCCTATGAAATTTTCCGCGAGTTACGCCGCTCCGCCAGCGCTTTGAAGGACCCCACCCTCGTCATCCACTGCCATATGGATGTGGCCAGTTTGCTTTTGGGCGAAGAGCGTGGAGAATTGCGGCACCTCATGGACAGGCTCAACAAGTCCATTTATGTACGCGGGCAACACAACTACCACCGCGAGCAATATGACATTTATGCGCGCTCCACCCTGGGGCCAGAGCACAAAATTGCCTCTTCGAGAGAGCGTTTTGAGACGTCCGGCAGCTATGGTGCGCCCAAGCCCCGGAGCACAGAAGGGCGCTCTTCAGAAGGGCATGAGCGGGGCATGAAGCGAAGCCGTCCCAGTCGCGAAAGGACGCGCAAAGACTCCAAAAAGTCTTCCCGGCATTCCGGGGGAGAGGGCCGTTCCTTTGTGGCAGAAGTGGATGGAGGCGGCACTTCAGGCGACGCTTCATAGAGGCCAGACCGGTTTAGGGTTGCAGCGAATGCGGGGCCCCATCCAGGAGGAGAGGTTTGTTCGTCGAAATCCAGAAGTTCGTTCATGCATTCAGGCGAAGTCCCCTGGAGCGCCGGGGGAGCGTTTCTGCGGGCCATCTCACCTTCATTTCGTTGATGTCGCTGATGCCTCTTTTGGGCGTGGTTTTGGGAATCACCCAATGGTTTTATGGGCCACAGCTTTCTTCCTGGCTTATACAGCTTGTGAAAGAGGGGGTGGAGCCGGGAATGCACGCGAAGTCAGAGGCCATTTTGCAGATGTTTGTATCCGCCTTTTCCTCCGTGGCCATGGGCTCTGTGTCCTTTTTCCTGTTGCTTATATCCGCCATCGCCTTGTTGCAGAACCTGGAAATCGCCTTCAACGGCATGTGGGGTATCTCCTGGCGCCCCAAATTCTTTTCCAGAGGCATTTCCTATCTGGCCGTATTGCTGCTAGGGCCCGTCGCCTTGGGTTTTTTCCTCTCAGGCAGCGTTGTGCTCCAACGCCTTTTGTCCAAGTGGGGCTGGCCCTGGCTTTCTTTGCTAAGCTGGTGTATTTCCATTGTCTTTGCCCTGGGTTTTCTGGTTTTGCTCTACCGTTTTTTGCCCCGGGTGGAGGTGTCCTGGAAGGCCGCATTCCTAGGGGCCCTGGGGGCCGGCATCCTATGGGAGGTTGCCCGCCACCTCTATCAGCATGTGGCCCATGCCTTTTATCAAGTCAATGTGGCCTGGGGCTCTCTGGGCGCCTTGCCCCTGTTTCTCATGTGGCTCTATCTCTCCTGGTATACGGTATTGCTCGGCGCACGTTGTGCCTACGCCTGGGACCACCGGAATTTCCAGGAGGCCTTCAAGCGCCTCCATCAACACCCCCGTGCCCACGAGCTGATTGGTGCGAGGATTGCAAAGGAATTTTCAAAGGCAGACGCGCAAGGGCCCCAGGGTTTTAGTTCGAGCCAACTGGCGAAGCGTTTGGAGCTTCCAAGCCAGAGGGTTGAAGAAGTGGTCCAACTGCTTTTGAAAGCCAACCTTCTGGAGCGAGGGCCCAAGGAAGTGCTTTTGCCCGCCAAGCCCCTGTCGGAGCTGACATTGGCCGATATCAGCCTGGCCGTTGGCGCCATGCCCTCCTTCTATCGACATGTTTCGGGAGAAGCAGAGCCTTCGGTGAAGGAGATAGAAAAGCTGTTTTTTTCTATAGAAGAAGGCAGTTTAGATAGGCTAAGCCAGTTTAGCTGGGAAGCTTTGGCGAATTTATAGAAGCTTCTTTGTTGATTTTTTATGGCTTTTGTGCAGATTTTGCTTCGATTCACAAGCGTTTTGGAAACCCAACGGGAAGAGCAATGCTTAAATCCGATATTGTCAACAAACTAGTAGAAAACCGGAAGATGACTTTGAAGCAAGCAGAGGCCACTGTCGAGACGATTTTTGGTTCGATGCAAAACGCTTTGATTCGCGGCGAGAATATTGAAATTCGAGGTTTCGGTGCGTTTCACACCAAAGAATACGGCGGCTACCAGGGGCGAAACCCCAAAACAGGGGAAACCATTCCTGTAAAGCCCAAGCGTGGTCTTTTGTTTCGAACGGGCAAGGAGCTCAAAGAGCGCATCAATCAAGCAGGTGCTCGGCGAGACGCCGCATCAAAAAGCTAGGGCCCCCTAAAGCTCGCCCAGGGACTCAAGGTGCATCCAAGCCTCCTGGCCGTTGGCTGTGCGTATTTTGGCAAACAAGCCGCTGCGCTCAAGGACGCGGACTTTGAGTCCTCCATGGAGTCTAAAGACAGGGGTGGCCTGCTCTGAAGGCAGTTGCAAGGCGGAGGCGGTTTCCGGAAGGACAATGCCCTCTTCCCAGCGGGAGGAAGCATACTCCTTGGCGGCGAAGGTGAAGGCGCAAAGGCCAAGCAAAGCCCACAGGAAGAAGTCCAGGGTTTTGAAGAGGCGTCTTTTGCGGGGGAAGACCCGAAGGCAGACAAAGCCCACGAGGAGGGCCCAGGCACAGGCGAGCAAAGCCCACGCGAGCAGAGGGCGGGAAATGTTTTGGAGCACCCGGTAGAAAAAAGGCGTTTCCACAGAAGGCACAGAGTCTGCTTGCAAAGAGCGCGCCCAGGCCAAATTGAAGAGAGTGTCTTTGGCGTTGGGGGAAAACCGGAGGGCTTTTTCCAGATTCCAGATGGCGCACCCCAACTCCTTGAGCTCCAGGCAAGTGGTGCCAAGGTTATGGTGAAGCTCCGCGCCGCCCATGTTGGCCTCCAGCAGTTTCTGGTAGGCATTTTTTGCCTGGACATGGTTTTTGGCCGCAAAGTGCTCGTTGGCCTGCTCGAAAATGGCTTGTGCCTCTTGCGGACTGAAACTGCTCAGGCAGCCAAAGAGCAATACAGATAAAAAACTCATGGCCACTCCTTGAGAATATAAAGCGCGGCCTCACAAACCCTGTCTGCACAGAGCAGATGAGAAGGCGCATGTCCGAATTGCACAGCGTCGCACTCCGCAAGCAGCCACAAAACCTGTTGGCATAAAGGCTCCAAAAGCCCCCGCGCTTGCATGGCGGCATGCAACTGCTCCCGCCGAAGCCCTTGGGCCGAAAGCCCCAGTTTGCATTCTAAAAATGCCATCGTCTTTTTTCCAAGCTGAGAAAACGAAGCAGCGCAGGGGTTTTTTTTCAATTCGCCCACACAGGTACGGAGGGCGCGGGCGGCGGCTTTTTCTCGTCGGCGCTGTTGGGCTTTGGCAGAGGAGCCCCTTTGGGAAAGTGCAAGTTGCAGGAGCGAGCCCAAAAAACGCAAAGAGAGCGGCAAAGCAACCCATATCCAATAGGTGTTTTTTTGTACAAACGCAGAGGAAGGAGGCACAAACAAAGCCCGATGGTGAATGGGGCGGAGGTTTTCGTGCTCCAAAGCACCCGCAGGCAAGGAAGGGGGCGCATGTGTCAGGGCGCTCCCGGGGGGACTTTTGGCATCCGCAGGAAGCACAACCCATGTCAGCGGGGGCGTTTGTATTGAGGCTGCCTGCTGGGTTTCCACATGGAAATAGTCGAATTTCACGGGCAAAACAGTGAAGTTTCCGGCCTCTTGAGGAATGACGATGTGCTGCACCGTTCGACTTCCCCACAGCTGCTTGCCCACCATCTGCGTATGGTTTTGAACCGTAGGCTGAAAGGTTTTGAAGGAGTCCGGAAAGAGCAATTCGAGGGGTGGCACATTGCGGATGTTTCCGGTGCCTTGGAGCCTCAGTCCAAGCTCCACAGGCTCGCCAACGGTGAAGGGGCCTGAAGGTGCTTTGAGCTCCAAAGTCCATGAGCCTACAGGAAGGTTTTGGGCAGCGTCGGGAAGGGCTTTGACTTCAAGCGTCAGCGCATTGCTTTCGCGGCGCACTTCGCGTCCTCTGAGGAAGGGCCTCATGCCAAAATCCGCTATGAGGAAACTTGCTTTTGCCGGCTCAAAGGTGAAAGTCCCAGGTTGGATGGCAAAGAGAGCCTGTTTGCGCAGCGTAGTGACATGATAGAGGACGCCATCAACGGATTTTTGCTCAGCAGGCAATGTTCGGCCCAGCTCCAAGTCTTCACTGAAGAAGCCTTTGAAGGTTGGCATTGAAAGGGATTGAATGGGGGCGTGGGCGATTCGAGAATAAAGCAGCAAGCTGAGCAAAACCTGCTCCCCCACATAGACTGAGGGTTTGTCGAGCGTTATTTGCAAAAACAAATCCGAATCCGCGCGGGGGATAGAAGGCAGATTTCCCAAAGCGTTTCCCAAAGGAGAAAGCGAAGGCGGCGCTTGGCCTCGAACGACGTTGAGGGTGAGGGTTTTTGTCGTGTGGGTTTGGTTTCCTGTTTTCAAAAGTGCCGCGGGGATAAGCAGAGGGCCTTCTTTTTTTGCGCGCAAAACGAGAACATAGCGCTGCTCATTTTGGGGCTTTTGGCCCGTACCATATTGAAACTGAGTCGACGAAGAGCGCCCGAGGACTTCGAAGTCCTCGCTGGACGGAAACTCAATGCGAGCGTTGGGTGGCGGATTCGAAATGACAATATTGAGCTCAAAGGGCTCATCCATGCCAACCGTTGTCTTGTTGGCAAACTGGGAAAACCCAAACTCCGCCCACGCTGGGAGCGCGCACAGGAGAAAAGAGAAAAGCCACCTACCAGTCCTGCTCATAGGGCCGCTCCTCCGCCGGTGGTTTTTGCTGAAAACGCCAAGGCTCATAACTTTTCTCATCCACTCCAAAAGCATCCAGAATTTTGTCCGCCTCCTCCCGGCCAAGCTGTCGCTCTTGTTGCTTGGGGCCTTCCTCCTCCGGGCTTCCTTCCACAGTTTCTTCGTGGACCTCCTCCTGCCCGGAATGTTTGTTCAGTTCATCCTGCTCGGAATGTTCGTTCCGTTCATCTTGTACGGAATCTTCATTCAGTTCAGCCCGTCTGGAGTCTTCGTTCAGTGCGTCTTCGTTCAACGCGTCCTGCCTGGAGGCTTCATTGGGTTTGGCATCGCTGGAGTCCAAAGGCCCATTTTCCTTGTTTTCCTGGGTGCGCTTTTCGTTTCTGGAAGAAGTGGAAGTGTCTTGTTTGTCCTGAGTATGTTGTGGAGCAGAAGCGCTGTGGGCGTCAGGCTCTGAAGGAGCGTCCTGGGGGCTGTCTTTTTCTCCCGGGGAGTTTTGAGCCTCCGGAGGAGGCGGCCGGGAGAGCAAAAATTCCAAGTTGTGTCTTGCCATGTTGTCTTGGGGGTTGACTCTCAAAGCCTGGCGATAAGAGGCAATGGCATCGGCATCCTTGCCCATGGCTGCATATGTATTTCCCATGTTATAAAAAACATCGCCCCGAAGCTTGCCATCATCCAATTCCCGGGCGCGTTCCAGCGACTGAAGTGCCTCATGGTATTTCTTTTGCTTAAAAAAAGTGGTTCCCCGGTTAAATTCAAGTTGAGCGTTTGAAGGCATGTGGGCCAGGGCTTCTTCAAAGGCCTTATTGGCTTCCTCAAAACGCTCGTTTTGATAAGCCTCCATTCCGCGTTGAATGCTGGGGGGAATTTTTTGAAAGAGGTTTTGTGCAAAGGCAAAAGAGGAAAAGCTCCAGACAATCCAAAGCAACAGCCAAGCACGAAAAATCATCGAGTCCTCCTTTGGGAGGAAGGCATAAGCATTCCAGACAACAAAAACAGGATTCCAATGGCAACAAAGGGCTGAAACATTTCTGCATAGCGGGTGGTGACGCGAAATTCGAATTCTTCTTTTTGCATGCTGTCAATGCGAGCGCCCACGAGGTTGGCTGCGACGCCCCTGGGCTCATGAAAAAACGCGCCACCTGTCGCGTCGGCGATGTTTTGCAAAAGCTGTTTGTTCATCCGGGAGATGACGGTTTTGTTGTGGGCGTCTTTGAAATAGCCGGCAATGTTTCCATGCGCGTCATATTGGGGGATGGGCTCTCCTATTTCGCTTCCAATTCCAACGGCAAACACTTGGGCCCCTGCGGCTTTGAGCGCTTCAATGCCGCCTTCCACTTCGCTAGCAAGGTCTTCTCCATCCGACAGCAAAACGACGACACGGCTTTTGGAGCCTTTGCCTGCATCTTCAAAGACTTTGGCGGAGAGTTTGAGTGCGGCGCCCACATTGGTGGGGCCGGGAGGAAAAGCGTCGACATGGATGCTGTTTAAAAAAAGTTGTGCAGCCGCATAGTCGCCAGTCAGCGGGCATTGCACAAAAGCCGAGCTTGAAAAAACCACAATGGCAACCCGGTCTCCTTTGAGTTGATGGAGCAGCTCAAAGAATTCCAGTTTTGCGCGCTCCAGTCGGCTGGGCAAAACGTCTTTGGCGAGCATGGATTTTGAAACGTCCACGGCCAGCACAATGTCGATGCCGCGACGTTTGACCATTTCAGTGTGGTTTCCACATTGAGGCTGACTTAGGGCGATGACAAAGAAACTCAAGCCCCCAAAGGACAGAAGGGCTTTGGAAAGAGGGTGCACTCTTGAAATGCCGGGCAGCAGCACATTCAGCAAGTGCGGGGCCACGAGGGTGCCGGCTTTTTGAAGGCGATGCCATGCATTCCACACGCTCCACAAAGTCAATGCCATGACGGGCAGAAGCCAAAGCAACATCCACGGCTTGTGGATATTCATTGGATAGCCCAAAAAATGGAATTGCCAGTCTGTCATGGGAGCACACGCAAGGGGCCATTTTGAAGGAGGAGTTGAGCCAGCTTGAAAAGAAAAGCAGCCAGCAAAAAAACGCCGAACCACTCTGTATAGCCGGCATCAGGGGCGCCATCGAGCAACTTCGAGCGCTCAAAAGCGTTGAGGGCGCTTTGAAGTCCTTGCTCCAGAGAGGATTTGTCTTCAGCGACATAGGAGGAGCCGCCAGAGAGGGCGGCTACATTTTCAAGCAATTCCGGGTTGACGGGGATTTCGATTTCGACCCATTCGGTGATGCCGAACAGGGGGTCCTTTCTGGGGAAGGGGACTTTCCCCCCCCTGCCGACGAGGATGGTGTAGATGGGGATAGGGTAGCTTGCAGCCAGTTGTGCCACATCCAAGGGCGAGAGGCGGCCTGCGTTGTTGTCTCCATCCGTAATCAGCACAATGACTTTGCTTTTGGCTTCGGAGTCGCGCAGGCGGAGCAATGCGGTTGCCAATGCATCGCCGATGGCTGTTCCATCCTCAATGACGCCTGTTTTGAGCTGACCTACCATTTGCTTGAGAATGCCATAGTCCAAAGTGAGCGGCACCTGCGTATAAGCGCGCCCCGCAAAGACGACAAGGCCAATTCGGTCATTCTCCCTTTTGTCGATGAAGTCAGAGAGCACTTGTTTGGCGACGTGGATTCGGCTGAGGGGTTTGAAGTCCGCTGCTTCCATGGAGGCGGACAAGTCCAGCGCAATGACAATGTCAATGCCTTCGACAGAGTGTTTTCTCGGAAGGCGCTCCTGGACTTGAGGGCGGGCCAAAGCCACCACAGCCAAGGCAAGGCTCAGCATTTTCAAAAAGGGAACCAACCACCAGAGGCGGGCGCGCACTCCCCGGGTTTGCACTGAAAAGAGGGCGGTGGAAGCAAAGCGCAATGCGGAGTGTCTTTGTCGGAGGAGAAGAAGAGGAAGGAGCGCCAAAAGCCAAAGCGCATAGGGGCTATGGAAGTGGAGGCTAGACATGGAAGGATTTGGCAGCGGACACTTCGTCCATGGGGGCAGTCTGTTCAATCAACCGGTAGGCAAATTTCAAGTCTGCCTCGCACTTGGCAACACCAGCGCTCCCTTTTGCATATTTAATCAAATCAGCCTCATGAGAAAACTGAGCAAAAGCTTCTATGGGAATTTGAGTCAAAGGCAGCCGCTTCAAAGAAGCAATCAACTCTGTGGTTGTACATTCCAGCGCATCCAACTTGTGAAGCGCGCCGATATAGCCGCGAATAATTTCGGAGAGCATAAAATAATATTCGCGGATTTTCCCCTTCTGCGGGAGCGCCTGCGCCCGAAGTGCATCCAACGCCTCCCGCGTTTTTTCCGCCAGGGGTTTTACAGGCACTTTCAGCGCCCTTTCTTTTTTTCTTCGGCGCAGCCATTTCCAAATGAGAACAAAAGCCAAGGCTGCCGCCAAAGCAGCAGCCCCTCCATAGAGCACCGTATAGTCCGGGACAAAGACAGGGGCAGGAGGGCGGACATCCTCCAGCTCTAAGGACGCCTGGGCGCGGGAGGTGGCAACCAAAATGGTTTGGGCGGGCAACTCAAAAACATCCGTTTGCCCGGGAGCTGTTATTTCAAATTGGAAGGGAGGAAGCTCCAGAGTGCCCAACTCGAAGGCAGCCATTTGAATGGAAAAGGTGGTGGTGTCCTCCCGAGGGCGGCTGCGTATTTTGGAGACAATGTCGAAGCCGAGGTGGTGGGTTGGCTCCAAAAGCTCAAAGCGAAACTCGGCGGGGTGGGTGAGTGTCACGTCGAAGAAGAAGGGTTGCCCCAGCTGCACAGTTGGAGGGTGTATGTGAATTTCAACGGATGCAGGCGCCAAGGAAGGCGCGGGCGGTTTTTCGGCAAAATCAGACAATGGAACTCCACTCAAGTCAGCATAATCTGCTTGCAGACTTTGCATGAGTTCGCTTCACCGTTCAAGTAGACAAGCGGGCAAAAGCTTGTGAGACTGACAATTCTCCTATGTTTCCTTTTTGTATATTGCTTGCCAGCATTGCTTTTGCAGCCGGGCAGGGTGCTTCTGAATCCCCCCCGGCGCTTCCGGTTTTGGAGGGAGGCTCTGCTGTGGCCCCCCCTGTTGTTTTGCCTTCTTCCGGGGAGCCTTCTGCCAGGGGGCTTTCTCCCAAGGAGCCTTCTCCTGCGGAATCTTCTCCCAGGGAGGGGGTTTTGTCGGCCCCCCCCCGGGTTTTGCTGGTGACTTTTGGGCCCGGAGACGAGGTATATGCCTGGTGGGGGCATATTGCGCTGGTCGTCGAAGAGCCCAGGGAGGGCCCGCAAGGGGAGATGTGGATGCGCAGCCAAATGTACAACTATGGCACTTTTGTTTTCGACAACAAAATGCTGGCCAATTTTGCCATGGGGCGCCTGGAGTTTTGGCTTGAAGCGACGGTGGTGGTGCCTGTGTTGGAAGCCTATGCGCAAGACGACAGGGACATACGCCTCTTGCCCTTCCAACTGACGCCTAAGGAAGCAAGAGACATGGCCGCAGCACTGCGGGAGAATGCTTTGCCGCAAAACCGTCATTATTTATACCACCACTACAACGACAACTGCGCGACGCGCATCCGCGACATTTGGGACCGCGTCGTTTTGAATGGGCAGTTTTCCGCCTGGCTCAAAGAGCAGCCTGCCCGCATGCGCATACGCGAGCACACGCGGCGCTATTCCGCAGTGAATTGGCCGATGATGCTGCTTTTGGATTTCATGCAAAACGATGAGCTCGACAAACGGATTACCGCCTATGAAGAGACTTTTTTGCCCGATGAATTGGAGAGGCGGCTTCTTGAATTTTCCGCTTCGCGCGCAGAGCCTTTGACGGCAAAGCCCAGAGACTTTTCCAAAGCCCAAAAGCGAGCTGCGCCGCGCGAAGAGCCGCCCAAGACGGAGCTTTCATGCCTGGGAGCAGGCATGGGTTTTGCCTTTGTAGCGGGGGCGCTGGGGCACTGGGCTTCCCAAAGGCGCCGCTGGGCAAGGAGAGGGCTAGGCCTTTGGGGCATGCTGTGGTTTTTGTTGTGGGGTTTTTTGGGGACGGCTTTGCTTGCCATGCAGTTTACAGACCATACGGTGACGCATGGGAATGAGAACCTCTTTCTGGCAAACCCGCTGTTGCTGTTGGGCGTGGTTTGGGCATGGCCCTTCATGCGCAAAGGCACCCAGCGCGCCACCGAGCGCCTTGCGTGGCTGTGCCTGGGCATTGCAGCCCTCTCTTGGCTTGGGCTTGTGTTGAAGGTGCTGCCGGTGTTTGACCAGAACAACTGGAACATGCTTGCGCTGGTGTTGCCTGTGCACAGTGCGTTGGCGCTTGTCTTTTGGGCCTTGGCACGCAAAAAAGCGGGCGAGCCAGAAGCGGCGCCGCCCGCGTCTTCTCCAAAAGACCTCAAAGCCAGGAAGCCGGCTCCGACAACTTAGGCTGGTTTAGGGTTGAAATTATCTGCCCCTCCCGTCGCCCCTGCGAAAGCAGGGGTCCAGGAGTGCAGCCGGAAAACCATTGACTTTGTTGCATTTAACCACGCAACTCTGGACCCCCGCTTCCGCGGGGGCGACGGGAATGTCTAAGCACTTCACCTGAAATTGCGCTCAGCAAACTCCCAATTCACCAGGTGCTTCAGAAAAACCTCCACATACTTGGCGCGCAGGTTGCGGTAGTCGACATAATAGGCATGCTCCCATACGTCGCAGGTGAGCAGGCAGGTTTGCCCGTGTTTCAACGGCGTATCCGCATTGCCCGTCGTCACAATTTTGAGGCTCCCCTTCTCCGCCACCAGCCAGGCCCAGCCGGAGCCGAATTGGCCGACAGCCGCAGCGGCAAACTGCGCGGAAAAGTCCTCGAAGCTTTTGAAGTCCCTCTCAATGGCTTTGGAAAGCGCCCCCTGGGGTGCGCCTCCGCCCTGGGGTTTCATGGACTTCCAATAGAAGTCATGGTTCCACACCTGGGCTGCGTTGTTGAAGATGGCGCCCGAGGAGGTTTTGACAATGTCCTCAAGGGAGAGGTCCGCCTCGGGTTTCCCCTGGAGGAGGTTTTTCAAGTTATTCAAATAAGTCTGGTGGTGTTTCTCATAGTGGAAGCTGAGGGTTTCTTCTGAAAGGTGGGGCAAGAGGGCGTCTTTGGCATAGGGAAGCGGGTCCAATTCAAATTTCAAAATATCCTCCTTTTTTGTGTGGAAGGCTTATATCTGAATTGCCAGGCCGCATTGTCAGAAGTTTGTCAGAGCATGCTTTTGAGTGTGCGCCCTTTTCGCACCACAAGGAGAAGAGAGCGAATGAGCAGCAACGAAGTGGAAATGCATTTGGCGGAATTGGAAGAGCGCCTCGAAGGACTCCGGAGGAGTCTTTGACATAGAGCGCAAGCGCGCCGACATTGCGCGCATAGAGCAGGAAGCCTCGCTTCCGGGTTTTTGGGAGCAGCCTGTGCAAGCGCAAAACCTGTTGAAGCAGAAGGCAGAGCTTGAGCATGTGGTGAAGACGGTGGAGGAAGCGCAGCAAGCCCTGGAGGACGCCAGGGTGCTGTGGGAGTTGGGGCAGGAGGCCGGTGACACCTCGACGCTGGAGGAGGCGGCCGCTGTGGCAAGCGGGCTTGAGGAGAAAATTCGCGGCCTGGAGCTTCGGCGTATGCTTTCAGAGAAGACGGACCGCCTCAACTGCTTCATGGAGATTAACGCCGGGGCGGGCGGCACCGAGTCCATGGACTGGGCGTCCATGCTGACGAGGATGTACACGCGCTATTGCGAGCAGCGCGGCTGGAAGGTGGAGGTGAACGACATGGTAGAAGGCGAAGAAGCCGGCTACAAAAACGTCTCCCTCCGGGTGGAAGGAGAATTCGCCTACGGCTACCTCAAGGCGGAGATAGGCATCCATCGCCTGGTGCGCATCAGCCCCTTCGACTCCAATGCCCGCCGCCACACCTCCTTCGCGGCGGTGGACGTCTACCCCGAGTTGGATGATGAGATACGGGTGGACATTCCGGAGAAGGACATTGAGTTGAAATTCATCCGCGGCGGAGGCGCCGGGGGACAGAAGGTGAACAAAACCTCCTCGACGGCCCAGCTTCGCCACCTGCCCACAGGCATGGTGGTGACGTGCCAGACGGAGCGCTCTCAAAGCGCCAACAAGGACATGGCCTTCAAAATCCTCAAGGCGCGCCTCTATGACTTGGAGACGAAGAAGCGCCAGGAAGCCAAGGACGCCGCCGAAGCGGCCAAGGCGGACATCGCCTTTGGCTCCCAAATACGCAGCTATGTGCTGGCCCCCTACCGCCTGGCGAAGGACTTGAGGACGGGCGTGGAAACGGGCAATGTCGACAAGGTGCTGGACGGGGACTTGGACGCCTTCATTGTCGCGCAGCTGATGGGCGTCAAAAACCCCAACCGTGCGTCTGCGGAGCCCTGAAAGGTTTTTTGTCCCCGACGCGCAGGCAAAATCCCCGTTTATTCAACCTTGCGTTTGAGGTGGAAACTTCTTTTCAAGCCTTGGAGCTGCCTGGGTTTGCATTGCCTCACCTTTGAAAACCCAAAGCTTTATAAAGAAAGGAGCAGGGTTGAAAGCCCCTCTTTTTCATTTGGACTTGCAACCTTAAGGCAATTCGGTTCTACCGCTGGCATGTCGGAAGAAGGCCTCAAAGAGCAGGAGCTTTATCAGCAGCGTTTGTCTTCGGCCCAGAAGTGGCGGGAGTTGGGAGCCAACCCCTGGGGGAACGGTTTCAAACCCTCGCACACCCTTGGGGAGGTGGCGGCCCAGTGCGAAGGCGTGGGTGCCCAACCCCTGGAGGAGGAGGCCAAAGCCTACCGCGTAGCAGGGCGGGTGGTAAGCCTGCGCTCTTTTGGGAAAGCGGCCTTCGTCGTCCTTGCCGACAGGAGCGGGAGGATTCAGCTGCACCTGAAGAAGGACGTGCTGGGGGAGGCCTATGCCCAATTCCAGCAGCTGGACTTAGGGGACTTCGTCGGCATTGAGGGAACGCCCTTCATTTCCAAGACGGGGGAGCTGACGCTTTCGGTTTCAAAGCTTTTCCCGCTGACGAAGGCATTGCGCCCCTTGCCGGCCAAGTGGCATGGCCTTTCGGACGTGGAAGTACGCTACCGCCAGCGCTATTTGGACTTGGTGGCCAACCCGGAAGTCCGCGAGACTTTTCTAAAGAGGACGCGCCTTATAAAATTCATCCGCCAGTTTTTGGACGCACGCGACTATGTCGAAGTGGAAACGCCGATGATGCACCCTTTGGTTTCCGGCGCTGCGGCCAAGCCCTTTGTGACGCACCACAACAGCCTGGACATGCAGCTTTATTTGCGCATTGCGCCAGAGCTCTACCTCAAGCGCCTGGTGGTAGGCGGCTTTGAGCGCGTCTACGAGTTAAACCGCAATTTCCGCAACGAGGGTTTGTCCACGCGGCACAACCCCGAGTTCAGCATGCTGGAATTTTATGAAGCCTATGCCACCTACGAAGACTTTATGGCGTTGACGGAGGAGATGCTTTCGGAGGCCGCCTGGCACGTAACAGGAAGCACCACCGTCTCCTTTGGGGAGCACCGCCTCTCCTTCGCCAAGGGCTACACCCGCATTTCCATGGCCGAGGCCATTCTCTCCCGCCTCAAAGAGCTTCGCCCAGAGGAGCTGGAGGATGCGCAGAAGCTGAGGTTTTTTGCGGAAAAAAAGCTGCCCCCTTCCGCGAGGGAGGGGCTGGGGTATTTGAGCGCCCACGAGCTGTGGGGGGTTTTGTTCGAGGAATACGTGGAGGAGGAGCTGGTGCAACCCACCTTCGTCACCGGCTTCCCTGTGGCCTTAAGCCCCCTGGCGCGAAGGAGTGAAGACAACCCGCAGCTGGCGGACCGCTTTGAGTTGTTTGTTGCGGGCCGGGAGATTGCGAATGCCTTTTCGGAGTTGAATGACCCGATTGACCAGCGGGAGCGTTTTTTGGCGCAGCTCAAAGCCAAGGAGCGCGGCCAAGAAGAAACCATGGACTTCGACGAGGACTATCTGCGCGCCCTCGAACACGGCCTTCCGCCCACAGCGGGAGAAGGCATTGGCATTGACAGGCTGGCCATGCTGTTTTGCAATGCGGCTTCCATTCGGGATGTCATTTTGTTTCCCTTGCTCAGGTCTCCTTCGAAATGAAGTCGCGCGCTTGGCTCAGTCGTCTGGGAATGGGTTTTGCAGCTGTCAGCTTTGTGGCAACGGCCCTGTGCTTGCAGCAACGAGAATTGCTTGGCGAATGGTTGCAGCACCTGGGTTTGTTTTTCATAGGCTTTGGCCCGTTTTTGGAGCTTGTGTGGGGTTTTTGGGGCGCCCCCGCTTCTCCCGTTTGGAGTGTGGCTGCGCTGTGGGTGGTGGTGTTGCTATCAGCCCTGGCAGTATGGGCGGCGGCGGGGCCTCCTCCTCCCCTTAGAGCACCTGCCCCCACAACCGGCACAGGTTATGTAGGCCTTTTGCGTTTTCGTGACTTCCACTGGAAGACTTTCTTGGTTTATGCCGTCGGCATTTTGTTGGCCGAGCTGTGTTTTGTTTTGCTGTATACCGAGTTGGTATCCGGCGGAGCCATTTCTGCGTGGACGCCCATTGCAGCCGTGAGCCTTGCAGGCGTATTGGCATTTGCCCTGGCCTTCGCCGTCGGCATTTGGGGCGCTGTTGTGGCCAGGCAGTTTGCCATTCCCGAAGCCACCCTTGCCCTTGTCTATTTTGGCCTCCCTCTGCCTTTGTTTTTCATCCGTCTGCATGCGGAGGATTTGAGGTTTTTGGAGTGGCAAATCCGCTTGCGTGAGATAATGCACCTGGCCAGTTTGTTGGGTGAGGACAACGCTGCCGCAAGCTACCTTTTGGGCTTTGCCGTTTTGCTTTTGGGTTTTTTCTTTGGCGTATGCGTAGGCTTTGTCATCGCCTCCTCCGGGAAATGGGACACGCGGGTGGGTTTTGAGTTGTTTGTCGCTTCCAAGCACCTGCAAATTTTCAAGCCGAGGACTTTGTTGGGGGTGCTGGTGGTGTTGCTGACGGGGATTTTCCCGCCCTTGCTCATTGGGTGGATAGTGGCGACGGCCAATTCCCGGGTGGAGTTGGCGCGGATAAAGAAGCTTGGGAAGACAAACCCCTTGGCGGCGGAGGAGGCCCTGGCCAGGCGCAAGTTGGAGCAGGGGAGGCCCTCGGAGTTGATGGCGGCCCTGGCCGTCGGCGGCGTAGGCGTAGGTGTCATGGCGCTGATTATCGTCCTGTCCGTTATGAGTGGTTTTTCAAATGACATGCGCAAGAAGATTCTGGGGACGAACGCCCACGGCATTATTATGGTGTCCGGCACAGACATGCCCAACCCCGCAGAAGTGATGGAGCAGGTAGCCAAAGTGCCGGGCCTGACGGGCCTAACGCCGTTCATTTTCCGCGAGGTGATGATGTCGTCTCAGGCCAACATCGCCGGCGCCATTATTAAGGGCATAGAGCCTTCAACGGTTGGCAGCGTCACGGACTTGCCTGAATACATGTTGCATGGTGCCCAGGTGGATGCACTGCTAAACCCGGAGCAAGCCGAAGCGCAGCTGCTGTTTCCTGGCGCCACAAGTGCAATTCCCAAGGAGTTGGAAGAAGAGGGCCTCATAGAAATTTCAAAGACGGCGCCGAAGGTGGTGCTCCCCGGCATTATTTTAGGAAAGGAGATGGCGGCGCAATTGCGCGTCATGGAGGGGGACCGCCTCAACGTCGTCTCTCCTTTGGGAGGCGAGTTAGGGCCACAAGGTCCCATGCCGAAGAGCCGCGCATTTCGCGTGGTAGGGCTGTTCCACTCGGGGATGTATGAGTACGACTCGAAGATGGTCTACATAGAGCTGAAGGAGGCGGCAGATTTCTTCGATGTAGAAGGGGCGACCGGTCTAGAATTCAAGGTGAAGGACGTAGACGATGCGCGTCGCATGGCCCGAAGAATTCGCGAAGCCCTGGGGGGCTACCCCTATGTCACACGCGACTGGGGGGAGATGAACCGGGCTTTGTTTGCGGCCCTTCGTTTAGAGAAGCTGGCCATGGGGATTATTCTCTCCATCATTGTAGTGGTGGCAGTGGGGTTGATAGTGGCGACGATGATCATGCTGGGCCTTGAGAAGCGCAAGGAGCTCGCCGTATTCAAGGCTTTGGGGGTTTCCGACGGTGGCATTGTGAAGTTGTTTATGCTGCAAGGGCTACAAATAGGAGTGACAGGAGGGGCCCTAGGTTTAATTTCGGGCGTTGCCTGGTGCTGGGCCATAGAAAAGCTGGGCCTGCAGTTGGACTCCAAAATTTATTATATTTCCTCCCTGCCTGTGCACCTGGACGGTGTTCAGGTATTTTTGGCCTTTGTCATTGCTGTGGTGGTGACGTTTTTGGCCTCCGTTTATCCAGCCATCAAGGCTTCGCAGGTGGAGCCGGCCCAGGGGTTAAAATCCGAGTGAGCAAAGAAATTCCACTGTTAACCGTGCGCAATGTTTGCAAGGCCTTCTTCATGCATGAAAGGTGCATTGAGGTGCTGCGCGGCGTGAATTTATCTATCTGCCGTGGGCAAATGCTGTCGTTGGTTGGCAGCTCCGGCTCCGGCAAAAGCACGCTGTTGCACATTTTGGGCACTTTGGACATACCGACTTCAGGCGAGATGGAATGCCTTGGAAAGTCCGTTTTCGGGTTGAACGATGCCGAGCTGGCCGAGTTTCGCAACAGCACCATCGGCTTCGTTTTTCAGGCGCACCATTTGTTGCCGGAGTTTACTGCGTTGGAGAATGTAGCCATGCCAGCGCTGATTCGGCGGGAGGAGCGGCAAAAAGCCCTTGCAAGAGCGAGGCATTTGCTCAAAAAAGTATACCTGGAGGATAGGTGTGAGCACAAACCCGGAGAGTTGTCGGGTGGAGAGTCTCAACGAGTGGCCCTGGCCCGCGCGCTCATGTTGGAGCCTGCGTTGCTTTTGGCCGATGAGCCGACGGGGAATTTGGACCCCAGAACAGGTTTTGGGATTATGGAGCTTTTGCATGAGCTCAATCGTGAGTTGGGCATTGCGGCCCTTGTTGTCACCCACAACGAGGCTTCGGCAAAGGCGATGCCCCATCGCTTTCGCTTGCAGGAAGGGCAGGTTTTGCCTTGTGACTGAGGTTTTTTGTTGTGTGGACCAGGAGCCTGCAAACGCCCCCAAGCGTGGCTTTGCCGAGGATGGAGTTTTGTGAAGTCATCTGCACTGACATATGCACGTTGGCTCCTGGCATGCTGCCTGGTGTCCTTGGCTTTTGTTCAAGTGGCGCCTGCGGCCTCACCGCTTGAAGCCTCGCCACTTGAAGACGTCCCCTTGGATGCGCAGTTGTCCGCAGGCACCCTTGCGGCCATGCGCTTTGAGGGCCTAAGGCGTGTAGATGCGGAAGCCGTGCGCCGGGTATTGCGCCAGCAGCGCGGGGATATTTTTGACCCCGACAAGACAGCTGAGGACATGAAGGCCATTTGGGCCTTGGGTTTTTTTGAAGACATCCAGCTTTCCTTAGAGAGGCTTTCAGGGGGCCAATATGTCTATGTCATTCAGCTTCGGGAGAGGCCTGTCATTCGCGAGGTACGTTTTGAGGGCAATGAGGCGCTCTCTGAGAGCGACATCAAAGAGCTCATCACCCTCAAGGCCTTGTCCATTTTAAACCCGGCCTCGCTCCAGCAGAACGCCAAAAAGATTCAGGACAAATATCTGGAGAAAGGTTTTTTTCTGGCGGAAGTCCAGCACCGCCTGGAGCCTGTAGGCACCGCAGGCCTGGAGGTGGATGTTGTTTTTGAAATCCGAGAGCATGCCAAGGTGAAGGTGAAGAGGATTCAATTTCTCGGTGTAGAGAACGTCCCGGAAGAGGAATTGCGCTCAAAGATGGTGACCCGCGAGGAAGGCCTGTTGTCCTTCCTGACCGGCGGAGGAATTTTCAGGGACGATGGGTTTCAGAGAGACCTGCAAGTGATTCAGGCCATTTATTATGACCACGGCTTTATCAACGTTCGCCTTGAAAACCCTCAAGTCAGTTTGTCGGCAGACAAGCAACACGTTTTCATCAGCTTGCGTGTGGAAGAAGGCCTTCCTTTCGACTTGGGCACCTTGGATTTTGCAGGGGACGCGTTGATTCCTTTTTCGGAGCTGCGCAAAAAGCTGAAGTCTCGCTCGGGCCAACGCTTCAACCGCTCCTTCATGGCAGAGGACATTCAAGCCATCAGCGATGCCTATTACGACTTGGGCTACGCCTATGCCAACGTCATTCCGCTGACGAATTTGGATGTTGAGAACAGGATTGTGGACATTGTTTTTGAGATTACCAAAGGCGAGCGCGTGAAGATTGAGCGCATTGACGTGATGGGCAACACCAAGACGCGCGACAAGGTGATTCGCCGCGAAGTGCGTGTGTATGAAGGGGAATATTTCAGTGGCACAGCCATGAAGCGAAGCCGGGAGCGCGTGCAGGCTTTGGGCTATTTTGAGAAGGTTGAAGTCACGCACCGTCCTGGAAGCACGCCGTCTTCAACCATCGTTTCTGTCGAGGTGAAAGAAAAGCCGACGGGCTCTTTCAACTTAAGCCTGGGCCTTTCGTCGGTTGAGAATTTTATTTTCATGCTGCAAGTGCAAGAAAGCAATTTCCTGGGCTGGGGACAGAGTGTGTCGGCGATGATGCAGCTTTCTTCTTTGCGCAGTTTCTATCAGCTGTCCTACCGGCACCCCTTCTTTTGGGATACCAACTTTATTTTGTCGGCAGACGCCTTCAGGATGGAGATGGACTATTTTGGTTTCCTGCGAAACTCCTGGGGAGGAAATCTCAATCTAGGCTACTTCCTGTGGGAGGATTTTTCCGTCAACCTGGGCTACGGCCTTGAGTGGATAAGCGTGGAGAGGGGATACAATTCTGCGGCCAACATTCCCTTTGCGAGCCAATACCTCAAAGGAACGCTCTCGACGGTGCGCCTAAGTGCCCAGTGGGACAAACGCGACAACCGTCTTTTCCCATCAAAGGGTTTTTGGCAGCATGCGTCAGCGGAATTTGCCCCTGGGTTTTTGGGTTTTGGGAACGCTTTTGTTTTCAATCGCTACTCGGCTTTTTCCAGGTGGTATTTCCCCTTGGGCTGGGGATTGGTTCTCAAAACGAATGCAACCATCGGCTACATTCAACAGCTCAGCTCCAGCAAGCCCATTCCCATTTCTGAGCGTTATTTCCTTGGCGGCATCAACTCGGTGCGCGGTTATTTTCTGCGCTCCATTGCCCCGCGTGTCCTGGTGCCGACGGGCAGCCGTCCGGATGCTGGAACGACATGGTTTCCGGTGGGAGGCGACAAGGAATTCATCTTCAATGTGGAGCTGGAATTCCCCATTTTGCCCCAGGTAGGCATTCGAGGTGTGCTTTTCTATGACGCAGGCAATGCCTTTGCGATGGATGCGAAGTTTTTTCAAGACAAGCAAAACAACAATTTGTTTTTGAATTTGTACCATTCCGTCGGTTTTGGTTTCCGCTGGTTTTCACCCGTAGGCCCCTTGCGCTTTGAGTTTGGTTTCCCTCTCAACCGCCGCCCGGATGACGAGCGCTTTGCCTTTGAATTCAACATCGGCAACTCCTTTTAGGGAGTTTTCGGTTGTCGCCCCCCCTTCACCGGAGGCAGAAGGAGAGGCGAAATAGAAACACTCTAGGGACACCCCCTAGACCGTTTTCTGGTTGAGGTGAGCCTGGCGCGCTCCACAGTTTGAGGCAAGTGTAGGCCCAGCAACTTTAACCCGGTCTAATGGCCATCGCTAATGATGGCTTTGGTCACCATATGAAAGAGTTCTTGCGCGTTGTCTGTACAGCCTTGACCGCCGTGTTTGCGCGTCTTCCTCTTGTGCTCCAGTGAGTTGGAGCATGAATAAAAGAAAAGAGGTGTCTGGTCGCCGTTGGCGCGCATGCTGTCTAGCAACAAATAGCCCGCTCTGGGCCCTTCCTTTCTTGCTATGTCAGAAATAACCGCCGCAAATTTTTGCCGAGCCATCAGCGCTATGGCCTCGTCGGTTGACAAGGCGAGCGAGAGCTTCAGGCCCACGGCCTCAAAGGCTTGTCGCTCATACATGCTGTCCTCTGGACGATTGTTTACCCAGAGGAGATGGTTTTTCCAGCTGTTGGTTGAATTGGGTTTTTGCAGCATGGCTTCGCGCACAACTTCGACTGTGCGGTGGATGTCTGACTTTCCGCCCGTCGACGGATTTTTCGCGGCAGCTGTGGCCAGCGATGCTGCTGCCGCCAGCTGCATTTTCACATAATTGTCTTCGTTCTTGAAATCTGCCGGGGCAAAAAGCTTTCCGCTGTGTGCGCTGACCAGCCAGGCAAATACGCCGAGAACGACGACAGGAAAAAACACCAGAAAATAAATTAAGGGCAACCTCTCGTTTGGCGTGAAAGTCCCGGAAAAAGCTGCCACCAGCGATGCAAATCCATAAATAAGAACGATAAATAGAGCAATAATCCCCAGTGGATTCCTTGCCAGCCCCTTGGCAGCTTCGATAAGATTGAGTTTGCTTTCACTCATGAGTCACCCTCCTCCGTGTAAAACCGAATATGTGACTGCGAGTCTTAGCACAGACAAGCCATTTTAAGGAAATTTGAAAAACATTGGACGCCAAACTTCACTGGGAGTTCGCACCTGCATTTCACATCGTTTTTTGAAGCTGCGCTTAATGAGACCAGATGGGGGTGGCAAAAACCCCACGAGAAAGAGGAAGGGGGAGCTGAACTTTCCCATCCAAGGTGCTTACAAAAATGTGGCTTGTGCCGAGGCGGTTGGAGACAAACAGCAACAAGCGTCCATCCGGGCTGAAGCTGGGCTCTTCATTGTCGCCCTGGTCTTGTGTCACACGGCGCACCTCGCCGGTTTGCAGGTGCGTAAGGAAAATGTCAAAACGGCGTCTTTCATCCCGTGCCGTAAAAGCAACCCAGTCACCCTTCGGAGAAACCTTGGGCGTCTGGTTGTAGTTTCCCTGGAAGGTGAGTCTGCGTACGGCGTTTTTTTCCAAGTCCATGAGATAGAGCTGCGGCCCTCCCGCGCGGTTGGAGACGAAGACGAGGTTTTTCCCGTCGGGCGTAAAGCTGGGGCTTGTGTTGAGAAGATAAGGTGTTTGCGTCAGCTTGCGCGCTTCTTTGCCATCGGCTCTGGCCATCCACAACTGGGTAGATTCTCCCTCGGATTGGGCCCAGGCCATGAACCTTCCGTTTTTGGAGAAGGCCACCCCCGTTGCCATATTCCTGTTGGCAACCAAAGCTGTGGCCGGGCCGCCATCCAGTCCCCTAAGGACAATGTCCGGGTTTCCGCCATCATAAGAGGTGAAGGCGATGGCCTGGTTGTTGGCCGCAAAAGCAGGCAGGAGGTTGATGTTGCTTTGCGTAAGCGCTTTGGCGTTGGCCCCATCCCAGTCAGCGACATAGACGTTGCGACGTTGCCCCTCTGTTTTGACGAAGGCTATTTTTTTGAGAAAGGGCCCCTCTTCTCCCGTATAGTGGCGATAGACGGCATGGGTCAACTGGTGGCCTATTTTGCGAACGTCCTGCACGCTGCCTTTGGCGGAGGTGTCAAGCTCCAGGCGTCCGGTGCTGCTGCGAAACAGACGCAAACGTGCTTCAAGTTGCTGCTCCCTGTTGAGGCTCAGTTGGACCTTAATGACACTTTCTGCGCCGACGTTGAGCCATGCAGAAGTGACAATGCTGTCTGCCGGCTCATTCGCAGGAGCCAGAAAGCTGGCCCTGTTCAGCAGGCGAAACAAGCCTGAGGCTTCAAAGTTGAAAAGGAGCAGTTTGTCGAGCTCCTCCGCAGAGGCTTTGACAGAAGCGCTCGTTTCAATGACGCGCGGGAAGCCCAAAGGCTCCGCGCGGAAATTGGCCCCGCTGATTTCAAGCGTCAAGGCTTGCGCAAAAGCAAACGAAGAAGAGAGCAAAAGCCAGGATAGAAGCAAACGCATGGCAATTCCTTTAGGGGTTGAATTCAAATCCAATGCCGTCTTTTCTTAGCATTTCTTTAAGGTGCTCCGGCGGAGGAGGAAAAGGGGCCGCCTTCTTCGCCGCGCTTTCGACAGCGGAGTCAAAGAGAGGGTTGCCGGAGGACTTGATAATTTTAGGCTCACCCAGGAGTTTTCCATTGGAGGCAATGCGGAGGAGGACGGTGGCCCTAAGCCTGCTGCGCTCATTTTCGGGGATGGAAGCCGACACGTCATAGTGGCGCTGGACGGCAGTCCTAATCAACCCCCAATAGCGGTCCCCCTCCTGGATGGCCGAATCCCCCATGGGGTCGCCGTCGGGCTGTCCCTCCAAGGGGGCGGAGCCGGGTTTGGCCACACTCGCAAAGGCGGAGGCCAGGCTGGCAGAGCCATCGGCGGCCTTTGAAGGAGGAGCAGCCTTGGAAGGCGGCGCAGACGCAGTGGCCTGAGCAGAGGGGACAGAAACCGGGGGCACAGGCGGCGCAGGCGGCGTGGGAGTTGGCGAAGGAGGGGCCTTGGAAGGTGGTGGCGGCGTCTCATGGCGGGGCAGCAAAGTAGGGTCTCTGGGTTTTCCAAGGCGAACCAGGGAGGCGCGGATAGGTGTTTGGATGGGGGCGGCTTTGGGTTTGGGCTTTTCCAAAAAGCCCAGAACCAGCACGAAGAAGAAGAGGTGGGCGACGAGGGAAGCGGCGACAAAAGGCCACAACAGGGGGCCAGAAGCGTTAAGGAGGCTGTTGTGTACATGGGAAGCCATCTCAAACCTCAAGGTCGGCGTTGCTGGGTTGGCCGTTGGGTGGGGCTGCGTTCCGGACGCTGGATGGAGGAGATGGGATCTGTCACCATGCCGAGTTTGTCAACGCCTGCGCGTTGTGCAATGGCCATGACATCCAGCACGACGGCATAGGGCAAAGTCCTGTCGGCTTGCAAGAAGAGCTCTTTTTCTTCCTGCACGCGGCTGTTGGTACGCAGCTTGGTTTCAAGCTCCTCATAGGGGACTTGTGTTTCGCCCAGGAAAATGTGCTCTTCTTTGTTGATGGACAAAATCAGCTTGGCTTCGTCCGCTTCCATGGGGAGCGCGCGTGTTTGAGGCAAGTCCACTTTGACGCCAGGCTGGATGAGGGGCGCTGTCACCATAAAAATAATGAGAAGCACCAACATGACGTCCACCAGGGGCGTTACGTTGATTTCGCTGAGGGTTGTGCGCTGATGACGCTGTCGCGAGCTCATATGCCCAGAAAGAAACTGCTGCGGTTAAAGAAGTTGGACTCCAAAATAGGTTTCAAAAACAGGTTTGGCTGAGGATTCAGTGAAAGAAGTTGCGTTTGACGATGTTTAAAAAGTCAGAAGAGAAGTTAGCCATTTCTGTGTCAAACACGCGGATGCGGCTTAAAAAAGCGTTGTAGGCAACCACGGCTGGAATGGCCGCAAACAAGCCTGCTGCGGTTGCCAGCAGTGCGTTGGCGATGGGCGCGGCAACGGTTGCAATGCTGGCATTGCCCTGTTGGGCGATTTCATTGAAGGCGGACAAGATGCCCATGACGGTACCGAACAAGCCGATGAAGGGCGCTGTAACGCCCACGGTCCCCAGGAAAGACAGGCGCGCCTCCAGCTTTGTAATTTCAGTCATGGACGCGCGATGCAAAGCACGCTCAATGTTTTCGATGCCTTCAAGCCGTTGGTGGGGCGGCGGCGCCGCAGGAGTGGCTTGGGAGGGGCCGGCCTTCAGCTTGGCCAGCTTGAGCATTTCCTCGTAGCCGGCTTTAAAGACTTTGGCCAAAGGGGAGGCCTTATGCTTGGAGATGGAGTGGTAGATGGAGTCCAGCTGCGTAGCCTCCCAAAACACCTCAAGAAATTCGGATGAACGCCGCCGAGCGGACGACAGCTGCAGCCGTTTTTGCAGCATGAGCGCCCAGCTGACAGCAGAGACGGCAAGGAGCAAAACCAGGACGAAAAGCTCAAGCCATGAGGCGTGTTTGATAAGCGCCCAATAGTTAATAGAGGCAAACATTCTTCTTTCGCCTAGCACCTGGCGCATACCCCATCAAGTATTGTGATGAAATCCATGACCTCCCTGAATCAAAGGTGACACCCCCCAGGGGGTGTCCCTAAATGGTCTTTTTGTTCCCTGGCGAACGAAGCCTCGGTTTTGTTCGGGTCATGCACTTGAGTGCACTCCCCTCTCAAAAGCCTCGACTTCGTCCACCAGGAAACAAAAAACCTCATTTATGGACACCCCCTGGAGCGTTTCAAAGTTGAAGTCCTTTTGAACAGAAACCGGCCTGTAGACTCACTTCAACAATGAGGCCCAGGGGTGGCGAAGCCAGAGGCAAGTGTTGTAAGCCATAAAGGTGGTTGCAAGAGAATTTTCAGGTGGAGGAAGGCATGCATCAAACGTCGCATGTTTGGGTGTGGAGTGTGGTAGGGTGTTTGTTGGCAGGCTGCAGCATTGTGCATGAGCATACAGACAGCTACAGTCTGGAATTTTCCTGGAAGCTAAATGGCTTAAGCTGTGAGCAGGAGCCGGATGTCCACGGCATGCAGATAAGGATTGCCGGGGAGATTTTGCAAAACGGTGGTTATTTCCCCTGCGCTGCGCATGGGTTTTCAGGCGTCAAGCTCAAGAATTTTTTCCCAGGCACCTACAGCTACACCGTAGAAGCCTTGGATTCCGAAAGGAACATACTCTATTCGGCCTGGGGCTCTGTTGAAATAAGCCGCGGCAACGCTGCCCTTTCCGTCCCTGTCGACGTCGACTTGTTGCCCGTCCTGTCCGACATCAGCCTCTCCTGGCAGTTGATGGCCAACACCGTACGGGCCCATTCCTGCAAGAGCATTGCCGTTGCGCATGTCCTTGTGAGGATAGACGGAGAAGAGAGGGGCCGTTTCCCCTGCCAGGAAGGGGAGTCCCCCTCGGAGGCCGTGAGCATTCCAAATGTACGGCTGGGCAAGCGTTTGCTGGAAGTGGATGCCGAAGCAGCAGGGGGCGAGCCTTTTGGCTACCGCGGCACATTCATCAACTATGAGCGCAGCATGCAGAAAGTTTCTGTGCAGTTGTTCCGCTAGGGGGTGTCCCTAAATGGTCTTTTTGTTCCCTGGCGAACGAAGCCTCGGTTTTGTTCGGGTCACGCACTTGAGTGCGCTCCCCTCTCAAAAGCCTCGCCTTCGTCCACCAGGAAACAAAAATCCTCATTTAGGGACACCCCCTATGGGCGGGTTGCGGGGCACGAAAGTGTTTTTTGGGCCAAGCTTGTGTTAGGCGGTGGCATGCCCGCAACGCGCAACCACCCCATCGGCGTTTTTGATTCGGGCCTTGGAGGATTGACAGTCCTCAAGGCGCTCAAGGAAATGCTGCCGGAAGAGAGCACCGTCTACTTGGGTGACTTGGCGCGCCTGCCCTATGGGAATAAGTCAGCGGAGGTGGTGCGCCGCTACGCCCGGGAGGCGGCCCAATTTCTTGCAAGCCAGCCCATTAAGCTGCTGGTTGTTGCCTGCAACACAGCCTCGGCTGTGGCTTTGGAGATGTTGCAAAAGCAGCTGCACATTCCCGTGGTGGGAGTCATCCTCCCAGGAGCGGAGGCAGCGAAGAGGGCGACGCGCAACGGCCGCATTGCGGTGCTGGGGACGACAGGCACCATCCGCTCTGGCGCCTACCAGCGGGCCTTGCTGGGCATGGAGCCTTCTTTGGGCGTCATTGCGCAGGCCTGCCCGCTGTTTGTCCCTTTGGTGGAAGAGGGCTGGCTGCAAGGCGAAGTGCCGAGTTTGGTTGCGCGCCACTATTTGCAGCCTGCCTTGGAAGCCGGCGCCGACACCGTGGTATTGGGCTGTACCCACTACCCGCTGTTGCTTCCCACCCTCGCTCAGCAGCTTGGCCCTCAGGTGCAGCTGGTGGATTCAGCGGTAGCCACCGCCCGGCACACAGCGCAATTGCTTGGCGAGCGCGGGCTTTTGGCTCCCAAGAGCGGGGTGGTTTCCCACGCTTGTTTTGTGACGGATGAGCCGGAGCGTTTTTCACAGCAGGCGGAGCGTTTTTTGGGGGAGCCGCTTTCCGGGTTGAGACTTTGCACATTGTGAGTCGGTTTTCGTTTTCCTACTCCCACTTCTCCAAAACCACAAACTCCACCCGCCGGTTTAGCAAACGCCCGCTTCGCACCCTGTTGGGAGCGACAGGCTTGCTGTCCCCCCAATTCACCACCTCCAGGCGCGCAGCCTCCATGCCAAGACTTACAAGCTGCTCGACGACGGCTTGAGAGCGCTGCGCAGAAAGCTGCACGGCCAGCTCCTCTGTCCTCTGAGAGTCCACATGGCTTTCGATGCGTATTTTCCGAATGTGGTTGCGGACAAGCAAGTCCACAAGGTTGCGCAGCTGCTCGTGTCCCTGGGCAGTCAGCTCTGCTTTGGTGGGCGCAAAGGCCAGCGGCTCTACGAAGCGAATGCGCTGGTCTGCAAAGTGCAACACGGGGCTGGCCGGAGTGCTTTCAATGTCCAGCATCAACGCCAGAGTTTGGCCACTTTCCACATTCACTTTTTGGATTTTGGCAAGGCCTTCTGCGGGGAGGATTTCAAGCCAATGCAACCCCGGGGGTACGTTGAAGGTAGGTGTTGTTTCTGAAACCTGAAAGCTTTGTGGACTTGGCCCGCGCAGATGGACTTGTCCGGGGACAAGTTTGCCGCCTTGTTTTTGTTTCAAAGCGAGGACAAGTTTTGGGAGGGCAGGAGGTTCCGGCAGCTCCTCCACCCTGGTGGAGGTGGGGGCAGTTTGTTGAGGAACCGAAACAGAAGCGAAGGGTGCCGTAGCGATGGAGGCACCGATGAAGAAGCGCCACGGAGGAAGAGGGACAACACCGGGGGTGTGGCTGGCTTTGAGTTTGATGTCGCCCCCCAGGGTAACGGTGAGGTTAGGCAGGATGGTAAGCTTGGTTCCAACGACGAGGGACTGAGGGATAGCCTTGTTGAAAGCGGCGTCCTCCTTGCTCCAGAAGGGGAAGCTCGCCTGGTATTCCACAAAGGGTGTGGCATAAGGCAAGGGGAGTTCCAGGGCGAAGTTAACAAACCCGTAGTGGCGGCTGTTGAGGTTCCAGGAGAAGGTTTTCCATGTGGCGAAGTCCTTGTTCTCATTAATGATTTTTCTATAGCGTCCAAGGTGTACGCCCGCATTGGAATGCAAAACCAGCGGAACGCGGGAAGAAACTTCCTGGATATTCCACGTCAGCGCAAGGGCCGGGCGAAAGGCAACGCGCATAGAGTTATCGACTTTAAGAAAGCGCACTCCCGAGTCCAAGCCCGCATAAAAGCTGGGCGCAAGCCCATAGGCGGCTTTAAGGCCCAGGTTGACATCCCCGAGAATTTGTCCGGTGACTTTTTTGTTCGACGACGGGCGAGGCTCTCTCAACGCGGAAGAGGCGGAGGCTTCATAGCTGGCATAGGCCTCCAGCCAGGACAGGAGGGTATAAGTTGCTGAAACAACAAGCATCATCTGACGGACTTCGTTATATTTATATTTAGAGTCCCCCCAAGAGAGCTCCGGAAATGTTCCGGTATCCGACAAGCCAAGCAGCGCAGAAAGGTGCAAAAGCTCCGGCGCCCCCAGCTGCGCGCTGCGCGTATGCAGCAGTCCCACACCGCGTTGCACAGCCGTCATGCGGACATTGCGCGCATCCCCCACCTCCAGGTTGATGGTACTTGGGGTATGAGGCACCCAAGCGAGCTCAGCCTGTGGCGGGGGAGAATGGCCAAAGCCCTGGGCCTCGGAGGGGGAGCTGGCCAGCAAAGTTGTCAGGAGCGGGAATACAAGAGAGGAGAGAGAATGCATAGGCGTGACACACCAAAAAAGAGGGGGCAAGCATCTGATGGCACAGTATACTCACAAAGGCGGGTGCGGGTGAGTGTGAATAAATATTTCAGCGGTTCTTTTTGTATGCCGGACAGTATACACTAGCTCCCGCGGGAGGTTTGTGAAGATTAAGCTTTATTTTTATGCTTGGGGCCTATGTGCCTTGTTTGCCTCGGAAGCGGGCGCCACTGGGCGCCCGGAAGTCTTGTCGCGGTTGGCACCTTCGCACATGCATTATCTCAAGTCATGTTTCGCCCTGGAGAGAGGGGATGAGGCGAAGGCCAGAGACGAGTTACGCCTGGCCCGGCTGTTGGACGAAGGCAGTCCCTATTTACATTTGGAGATGCAGCGTCGAAAGGCTGCGCCTTCTTCCGCGCAGGGGCGGCCAAGGAGAGAGCTTTCAAGCATTCACAAGGACGAGCATTCCCGGGTAGCCAGTGCGGACCCGATGACCGAGCAATGAGCCAGGAATCCTTTCCATTTTCGTCGAAAGACGGAATTTTGCTTCAGGGGACTTTTGAGTTTCCAGCCCAGCCCAAAGCCGCTGTATGCATTGTCCACGGCTATGGGGACCACCAGGGGCGCTATGGGGATTTTCGCCGTTATTGCAAAGAGCAAGGCTTGGCGACGCTGGCCTTTGACTACAGAGGCCATGGCATTTCTGCCGGCCGGCGTGCCAGTTGCAGCCGCTGGCAGGACTATCTCGATGATTTGACGGCATTTTGGCAGCAGGCCCAGCAGCGTTGTCAGGGTTTGCCTCTTTTTTTGCTTGGATACAGCCATGGTGGGCTGATGGCCTCTGTCTTTGCGAGCCAGGCGCCCGAGGACTTAAAAGGCATTGTTTTGGTTTCTCCTTTTTGGAAACCGGGCTTTAGGGTTGAGAGGTGGAAGCGGGCCCTGCTTCGGTGTTTAAACGGGCTTTGTCCGCACATGTTGTTGAAAACAGGGGTTTTGCTGGAGCAGTTGAGCAGAGACCTGGCGTGGCAACAGGCCACGGCAGCGGATGTGCTTGCGAGCCGGCTATTGACACCGAGGTGGTTTGTTGAAACACAGCGCATGCAGTCCACCTTGGCTGAGGTAGCTGTTTGTGTTGTCTCGCCTTGCTTGTTGCTGATAGGCAAAGAGGATACGGTTGCAGCACCGGCTGCCATGCAGTTGTTTTTTGAGAAACTGAAACTCAAGGACAAGACGGTGCATTGTTTTGAGCAAATGCGGCATGAGCTTTTGTGTGAGCAGGACAGGCAGGAAGTTTTTCGTTACATCTTCGAGTGGATTTTAAGTCGTCTGTAATGCAAGTTCCTTCATCTTCCTATATGAGGGGGTTTTCTGTTTATGGTGCACAACAACCCGATAAACATCATCCGAAAAGGCATCACCATCCGAGGAAGTCTTTCAGGCGGAGGAGATTTGGTCGTCGAAGGTCAAATAGAAGGGCAGGTGGATTTGAAAAACCATCTCACCATACAGACGACAGGAAGGGTTCAAGCGGATATTCGAGCAGAGCAGCTTACCATCAACGGTGAAGCGAGCGGGAACATCGACGCTTCTTCCAGGGTGGCTATCAACGCCAGTGCTTCAGTCAACGGCGACATCCGCGCCCCGCGGATTGTGATTGAAGACGGTGCGATTTTCAATGGTTCCATTGAGATGGATGTCAAATTGCCGGACGACATCTAAGGTGTGTCAACAAACAACGGGGAACGAACATGGCGAATACCATCATTGGTTCAAGCATTGTCATTGACGGGGAGATTTCAGGCGACGAGGACTTGGTCATCCAAGGAACCGTCAAAGGAAGAATCTCCCTCAAAGAGAGTTTATTTGTGGAGGGCTCAGGCGTTGTAGAGGCCGACATTGAAACGCAGAATGTGGAGATAGCAGGCCGCGTGACAGGCAACATTGTCGCCAGCGACAAGGTGGAGCTGAAGACGGATTGTCGCGTCATAGGAGACATTAAGGCGCCGCGGATTTTGATTGCGGACGGGGCCGCCTTCAAGGGCAATGTGGACATGGACATCAAAGATTGAGGTTTCCATGGTTGCGAAAACCCGGAGTACATTTTTAAGAAACACTTCAACCGTTGTAGGCTCTTCCATCCTCATCAACGGGCGGCTTTCAGGTGATGAGAATTTGATTGTCCGAGGAAGAGTCGAAGGTGAAGTCACGCTTTCTCGCACGTTGATTGTGGAGAGGTCCGGCATCGTCAAAGCCGATGTTTGTGTCAAAAACGCCATTGTCTCCGGGGTGGTGGTTGGGAACATTCGGGCGAGCGCCTGCGTGGAGTTGACTCCCGGGGGAAGAATGGTTGGCGACATCAGCTCCCCGAGAGTAATTGTAGTGGAGGGGGCCAGTTTTCGCGGGCGCATAGACATGGGGGATGCGGTGCGTACAAAGCGAGAGCACCCCGAGGAGAAAGCCATAGACGCGGGGGGCCTAAGCCGCTTCTCCCCTCAACAGTCGGCGCCTGTGCAGGGAGTTTCGGTGCCGCCCCTTGCTTTGCTGGCTTCAACACCGTCGGATTTTGACGACGGAATTACCACCGACAAACCTTTGCCTCCGGAGCCGCCCATGTTGATGGATGAGAGCAAAAAAAGGCTTGTCCTTAAAAAGAAGGACTAGGCCATGTCGAACTACGACGATGGAATGAAAGAATTGGAAAGGTTGCTTGCAGAAGCCAAAGAGGCTTCCAAAGCCCTGGCTTCTTTGGAGGTGGAGATACCTCCGGAGCTCCAGGCGTCTTTGGGCGCCCGCGTCCCGGCAGCGCAGGCTTCAGTGGTTTTGGCGGAGTTGGCTTCAGACAGCGTGCTTGCCGTCAGTACTTTGTCGGCCGTGCGTACTGTTGAGCAAGAGCCACCGTTCACCTCACTGCCTGAGGCATTGCCGCCTGCGGATATGCCGTCTGCAGATGTGTTACCTGCAGATGTGTCGTCTGCGGACGTGCTGCCGGAGGAGTTGCTGCCGGAGGGGGAGTTGTTGTCCGAGGAGGAGTTGCTGTCTGAGGAATTGACGCCTGCGGATGCGTCGTTTGCGGAATTGCCGCCCGAGGAGTTAATACCTGAGGAGCTGCCGCCGGAGGATGTGCTGTTTGAGGATTTTCCGCCCGAGGCGTTGCCGTCTGCGCAGTTGTCGCCCGAAGAAGCGAAGCTGCAAGAAGAGCCGGCAGCACAGGTTTTAGAAAAGGAAGCGCAGACTTCAGAAAAGGAAAGGCCGGCACCCGTTGCTTCGGTAGAGGCTTTTGTGTCGAGTTGGCCAGCCAGGCAACATGTCTCCCCGTCCTTGCTGGATTTGGACAGCATTGAAGCGGACAACACTTTCAAGCTGCGCAAGCAGGACGACAGCATTTCTGCCTTGGCGCTGGAATTGGAGCGCCTGGGCCAGCTGATGCCGATTGATGTAAGGCTGCTTCCCTCCGGACGCCTCCAGGTGATTGCAGGCTTTCGACGCGTGGAGGCTTTGCGGTTTTTGCATAGGGACAAAGTGATTGCGCGCATCCACCGGGACTTGTCGGATACGGATGCATGGTTGTTGGCGTTGGCCTCCTCCATCCACGCTACGCCGGCCTCCCGGAATGCTTTGGAAGAGCTCAAAAACACCCTCGAAAAAACCCAGCAACTGAAGCCCGTACTTCGCGACATGTTGGAGCGCGCCCTCGCTCCCTCTTCCCCTGTGAAGGAACCTGAGGAAGTGGATGCCGATGAGCTGGCCATGGAAATTGCCATGCGCATGGCTGCACTCAACCAGGACTTGTCCCTGGTGGCAGATGTGTTTTTGGAATTAGAGCCCAGCCAGCGCGTTATGCTGCTCAAACAGCTGCGCTATGCCTGTGCCATGGTTTCCTACCTTGAGAGGTTGGAGTGAGTGTGCTTGAAGAAGAAAAACGTCGCCTGTTGCAGCTTTTGGCCACTCAGTCCGTAGAGCGCCGCCCGGTGGTGTTGGCCTCAGGCCGGCAGTCCGACTTTTATGTGGATTGCAAGCGCACAGTGTTGACAGCGGAGGGGCACTGGCTGACAGGGCGACTGTTGTTTGCGTTGACAAAGCAGTTGGATACGCAGGCGGTGGGGATAGGAGGGATGACCCTGGGGGCAGACCCCTTGGCCTCCGCCGTAAGCCTCATGAGCCATTTGGCACAGCAGCCCCTGCATGCGTTTTATGTGAGAAAAGAGCCCAAAGGCCACGGCACCAACCGTTGGCTGGAGGGTTTGTTTGGGGTACCAGAGGGGGCGCGCCTAGCCATGGTGGAGGATGTAATAACGACAGGAGGCTCCACGCTGAAGGCCATTGAGCGGGTGGAGGAGGCCGGCTACGTCGTCCAAGCGGTGGCGGCCCTGGTAGACCGCCAGGAAGGCGGAAGAGAAGCCCTGGAAGCCAGGGGCTACCGCCTGGGCGCCCTGTTTGTGAAGAGCGATTTTCCATGAGAGGTGTGCTTGTCGTCTGCTGCATGGCTTTGCTTGGGTGCGTCTCCATTCGCATGGCGCGCGAGGCTGAAGCGCCGCCGGGGGACCCGGACTTGCGTGCCGAAGCGGCCTACCAGCGGGTGTTGGAGCAGCATACGCTGGAAAAAGCGGTGCTGGATGGGCTGAATATGCAGGCTGTGCTGGCGGCGACGCTGCAGCAGCCCGCTTTTGCCCAAGCGCGCATTCGGCGCATAGGGAGCCTGCGCGCCTGGCCGGAGGACAAAATTCAGCTGGAGTGGGAGAACGAAAGCCGGCGCCTGGAAGGCCTGACGGAGTTTTTTGTCGGCCTGCAGACGGCCTCACTCAGGCACAATGACTTGGACATGCGCAGCTCCCTATGGCAGCTGAGTTTGCGCGTAGGCAACCAGGTATACTTCCCCAGCCACGTCCGCCGCCTGGGCCGCTCCACCGTCGACATGCGAAGCCTCTACCCCTACATGGGCCTGGCCTGGGTAGGCTACCGCGTCCAATTCCCCGTGGAGTTAAAGCCGCCTTTTGGGGCCACCCTGGTCATCTCCTCCTCCCTGGGGAGGGTGGCCTTCCTCTACGTAGCCCAAGAGGAGGGGCAGGTGGCCGCCCAGGTAATAACCCCCTAGACCGTTTCTAAGTTGAGTTGAGCTGCCCTTACCGTCGCCCCCGCAAAAGCGGGGGTCCAGAGCATGTTTTAATTGCCTTGCCGAGGAGCACAATCCGTCGCCCCCGCGAAAGCGGGGGTCCAGAGCTGCGTGGTTAAAGAAAATAAAGCCAATGGTTTTCCGACTGTACTTCTGGACCCCTGCTTTCGCAGGGGCGACGGGAATGAGGGCGTTGTGCTGTTACACCCCGCAGATGCAGAGCTCCGCTTTCGCGGGGGCGACGGTAAGGGCAGCTCAACTCAACTTAGAAGCGGTCTAGGGGGTGTCCCTAAACAAGGAAAGCCTCCACGGGGGCCCCCGCCTCGTAGTGGGGTTTGTCCAGCGGCACCAGGGCATTGCACAAAGCCAGCGGCAAAATGGCCCCCGAAGAGAAGTGCGGCGCAAGCTTTGCCTGTGCTTGGCCCCCCGCCCACTTCAGTTGTGCGCAGTGGATTTCCAGGCGCTCCACAGAAGCCCTCGCCGCATGCGAAAGCCTCGCCCCCACAGGCTGTGGGAAAGCCGGCTGCTCCCCCTGGAGTCCGCGCAGCAAAGGCGCGAGGAAAAAGACAAAGCCTACAAAGGCCGCCCCGGGGTTGCCAGGCAGGCCCAGCACGTAGCGCCCATGCAGGCGGCCCAGGCACAAGGGCTTGCCGGGCTTCATGGCTACCTGGGAGATGGCAAAGCGGCAGCCCATTTCCCGGAGGACTTCTCTCACCCAGTCGTAGCGGCCTGCGCTGATGCCGCCGACGGTGACAATGAGGTCCGAGTCCGGCAGCAAGGCTTCCAGGCGGCGGCGCGTCAAGGGCTTGTCGTCTGGCAGGTGCTCACAGTGGACTTGGGCGCCCAGGCTTTGCGCCCAGGCCGCCAACATGGGGGAGTTGGAGTCAAACACAAAGGCCCCCCCCGGGGAGGCCCCCCCCAGGGAGGAGGTGGCGTAGCCCACAGGAGGCGGGGCCCCCAGCGGGGGACACAACTCATTGCCCGTAGAAAGCAAGGAGAGGCGGGGCCGCCGAAAAACCGCCACCTGGGCAGCGCCTACAGCTGCCAGCGCCGACAGCGCCCCCGGGCCCAGGCGTACCCCCGCGGGAAGCAACAGCTGCCCGGCCCCCACATCCTCCCCGGCCCTGCGGATATGCTGCCCGGGTTTTAAGCCCTCGGGGAGTACCACCTCCCCGCCTTCTTGCGCCGCCTTCTCCTGGGGGACGACGCAGTTGGCGCCTTCGGGCAGCTTCGCCCCCGTAAAAATACGCGCCGCCTCCCCCGGGGCCAGGGGCTTTGCCGGCTCCTCCCCTGCGGCAACCTCAAACGCCACCCTCGCGCGCCGCTGTACACTGTGCGTATGCACCGCAAACCCGTCCATGGCGCTGTTGTCAAAGCGCGGCAAAGCCACAGGCGAGAGCAGGTTTTCGGCCAGCACGCGCCCGAAAGCCTGGGCAAAGGCGACGGTTTGGGTTTCCAACGGCTGAATTTCGCTTTTTAAAATGCGTTGAGCTTCGGCAAAAGAAAGCAAGGCAAGCCCCTTGACCGCTTTCACTTGGGCGGGTGAAACGAGCTCAATTGAAACCGGTCTGTAAAACCAAATGAAAACAGGCTAGCCTTGAGCGCATGCACAAGTACAGCTTTGAAACAGAAATAGGCGAGGACTTGGCGCTGATGCCTTTGGGCCTGAGGCGGAAATTGGACATAGCGGGCCTGTGGGTTTCCCTAAAAACCTGGCAAGCGCTGAGTTTTGAGGAGCGCTGCAGGCTATGTGAGGGAGAGCCGGACACCATGGGCGTGGAAGCCTACACAGCGCTTGTACGCCTGTTGGCGGAGGGCCGCCCGGGGGAGCTCCGGGTTTTGCCGGCTTTGCCAAGCCCAAGGCCCTGGGAAACCCAGGAGGCGAAGGCACGCGTATTTTGCAGGAGCCAGGAAGCAGGCCTCCCCCTTTCCGAGGAGGCGTGGGAGGCTTTGGACGAGGAGAAGCGCTACATTGTATGGCGGCTCTCCGAGGAGCGCCGGGGCCCGCAAAAATTGCTGGCAGCCTGGGCAGCGTTTTTGGGGGCGCCTTCGTGAGAGGCGTCGTCGGCCTGTTTGTAGGCGGAAGCGCCCGCCGGATGCAGGGTTTCCCCAAGGGTTTGCTGAAGGGGGCGAACGGGCTTTTTATTGTAGAGCACCATTGGCAGATGGCGACAAAGCTAGGCTGGGAGACCGTTTTGGTGGGGGCGCACCCGGCCTACGCAGACTTTGCAAGAGAGCGCACACTGGAGTGCCTGGAAGACGTGCCTTCCGGCATAGGCCCTTTGGGAGGTTTTGCCTCGCTTTTGGGTTTTGCAGGGCGCAGGCTTTGCATTGCTTTGGCTTGTGACATGCCGCATGTGGTTTTTGAGGATTTGGAGGCCTTGGCCCTCTCACCCAGCCGGGCGGCGGCCCTCGTCCCCCGAAGGAGCCATTGGGAGCCGCTGTTTGGCAGGTATGACGCCCATGCCCTCAAGCCCGCGCTGGAGGCCTATTTGGAAGCGGGCGGGCGCTCCTTTCAGCGTTTTTTGGAGGAGCTCCGCCCGGCGCTCCTCCCGGAGGTATTCTTCCCCAAGGCCCCCCAGGCCCTGGAAGACTGGGACAGTTTCGAAGATGTGAGTTTTAAGGGGACTTGGGGATAAGCCTTTGAATTCAGCCTCCATTCTCCTGGAATTGGAAACAAGCTGTATTTTTTTAACGAGAATGGATATACAGTGCACGGATGTTCACACAGGTGACAGGTGATGCGAATTTTTTGCGGCAGATTTGAGGCTACATTTTCGGGTCTGCATTGGCTGAAGGCTTAACGCTTGACTTAGCTTGAAAGTCCCCATTTTTGGAGGAAGATACACATGGGAGAAAACGAATCGGGAAGCAAACTCGATCGACGTGAATTTCTAGTGGGCCTTGGAGTCATCGGCGGTGCAGGCGTCGTCGGCGCAGGCAGCTGGGGGGTTTTGGAGAGCATGGTCCCACAAAGTGTCGCAGGCTTTGCTACGACATGGCACAAGAGTGTTTGTCGCTATTGCGGAAACGGCTGCGGTGTCCTGGTAGGCATGAAAGACGGGAAGGTGACGGCCATTCGCGGCGACTTCAAAGCGACGAACAAGGGCTTTATTTGCGTCAAAGGCTCTTTGCTCAACATGCTGAACCTTGTCGGCCATGGCGGCAATGGAACGGGCAGAGCGCTCAAGCCCAAAATTCGCGTCAGCGACAAATTCCAGGACAAAGCTGCTGGCAAGGAGCCGACCTGGAGAGAGGCTTCCTGGGAGGAGGCCATGACTTTGGTGGCCGAGAGGTTTGCGGCGGCCATTAAAAAGAACAAGCACTCGGTGGCCTTCTATGGCTCCGGCCAGTTGCTGACGGAAGAGACATACACGGCCAACAAGCTGTTCAAAGGCGGCATTGGCACCAACAACATTGATGGCAACCCGCGGCTTTGCATGGCTTCGGCTGCTGTGGGCTATACGCAGGTTTTCGGCAAAGACGAGCCCATGGGCTGCTATGAGGACTTGGACAAAGCCGAGGTGTTTTTCATTACCGGTGCGAACATGGCTGTTGCGCACCAGCCCAGCTTTGAGCGCATCAAGCTGACGAAGAAGAAAAACCCCAACTGCAAAATTATTTTTGTAGACCCCCGGGCCTGCGAAACAGCGGCCTATGCGGATATCCACCTGCACATCCACCCCGGCTATGACTTGATGTTGATGAATTCCATGGCCTATGTCGTGCTTGAAGACAACCTGGACGACAAGGCGTTTGTCGCGGAGCACTGCCAATTTGCAGACAAAATGGTTCCTGCCATGAATGCGGATGGCAGCCCGCAGCTAGACAAAGTGGGCAGGCCTGTGACGGTGCCGAACAGGATTACGCGCGAGGAATATTTCACGCATCTCAAAGAAGACGTATGGGGGAAGGAAGAGATAAAAAACG
>Ga0209737_10000224_pt1 | contig 51525 bp, 44 predicted proteins | sample TergutCu122P3_FD_187284 | JGI IMG/M metagenome (GOLD analysis project Ga0209737, IMG submission 187284) | Cubitermes ugandensis P3 segment gut microbial communities from Kakamega Forest, Kenya - Cu122 P3 (SPAdes) (version 2) | ecosystem: Host-associated > Arthropoda: Insects > Digestive system... | reverse complement strand
TGGCAGCACCGCGTTTGCCGGCGCACTTTTTGGTGGAATGCGCGGAATGAACCGTGTGTTTCAGGGTGCAGCAACGGTGGAATCTATTTTGCGCGGCGATTTGATTGAAAAAGCAGCAGAGGCAGGTTTGCGCAGTGTTTTTGTCGGTTTTGAAACTTTTTCGTCCTCAAATTTGAAACAAAGCAACAAAAGTCAAAATCTGGCAAAAGATTACTCGGAAGCCGTCAAACGCTTACATTCGCTGGGAATTATGATTAACGGCAGTTTTGTTTTCGGATTGGACGATGACGACCGCGATGTTTTTCGTCGCACGGTTGATTGGGGAATTGAAAATGCCATTACCACAGCCACCTACCACATTGCCACGCCTTACCCTTCAACGCCTTTTTACCGCGATATGGAACAGCAAGGCAGAATTTTAACGCAAAATTGGGATTTGTACGATACGCGCCACGTGGTTTTCCGCACAAAAAATTTGTCGGCAGAAGAATTGGAGACAGGCTATCATTGGGCATACAAGGAGTTTTACACGTGGTCGAATACATTTAAGGCAAGTTTCAAACACGAATCGCACAAGCATAAATTGAAACACCTTTTCTACACCGGCGGTTGGAAAAAATTTGAGCCTGTTTGGAATTTTATTATCAAAACGGGACAATTGAATTATATGTTGCCGCTTTTGGAAAGTCTTTTATCAAAAGTCAAAATTTAATGTAAAACCGGAAAAAATAATTAATTTTAACAAATCATTTAAACACAATTTTTATGAAAAAACATCATGTAATTTTCCTGACAACAGCCATTTTTACAGTGCTGTTTTACGAACAATCTGTTGGATTGAATTTAGCCATTTTTGGCTTGATACTCACTGCGTTAGTGTATTTTACGAGCAATCATATAGTAATGAACCGAACGTTTTATGTGCTTATGGCGGCAAGCATCGGTAGCTGCGTGGCATTTGCGTGGTATGGCGATTTGACATCGTTTTTTGCGGTGGTTTTATCGCTTTCGCTGTTTGTTTTTCGTTCTCGCTCTGCGAATTTGAAGCCTGTTTTTGCGCTGATTGTTATTCCTATAAATGCTCTTTTTTCTGTTTTTAGCATTTTTGCATTCAACAAATGGCTGCCAAAATCACAGAAAAATACCAATTTTTGGAAAAAACTTTTTGCATATTTTGTTATTCCATTGGTGTTTGTAATTATTTTCTTTGCCGTGTATGCAAGCGGTAGCGAGCATTTTGCGAATTTTATTGCAAAATTGGAATGGAATATAAATATCGGGCAGGTAATTCTTATAGCTCTTTTGGGCTTGTATCTTATGTACAGTTTTTGGAATCATTCGGGTAAATTTCTCGAAAAACCAAGCCGGCTTTTCAAAAATGATTTTACAAAAACACCTGATACCGAGAAATCTACATTTTCATTTATTGATATACAAATGGAACGCACAAGCGGCATGATTTCATTTGTGTGCCTCAATGTGTTGTTGCTCATTTTTGTGATAACATTCAATTACGAGCAATTTTTTGAACAAAGCATAAATTTAAAAACTGAAATACACGAACGTGTTAATACCGTAATTTTCTCAATTATAATGGCTATTGCGCTCATACTGTTTTATTTCCGTGGCGGTTTTAATTTCGACACCAAAGCAAACCGAGTGAAAATATTAGCAAAAATTTGGATTGTATTGAATGCAGCGTTGGTATTTTCCGCTTTTGCAAAAAACACCGAATATATTTACAAAACCGATATGTTGACTTACAAACGTTTGGGTGTGTATGCTTTTCTTATTTTGTCGCTTATCGGACTGATTTACACGTTCTTAAAAATTCAAAAACGAAAAACGAATGCGTTTTTGTTTAACAAAATGTTTTGGTATTTTTTCGGAACTTTGCTTGTGTGCAGTTTTGTGAATTGGGGCGGAATAATTACACGCTATAATATGTCGAAAGAAAAATTTGATTTTTCGTATCATCTTAACAGTGTTGATTATAACGAAAAAATTCTATTGCGCTATGCCGAACAAAATAACGATACAATAGAAACATATAAAAACAAACCAGCTGTTGATTGTGTGTATCAGCATCTATGCTATCGGTATATTTTCGCAGATAAGCGTTCTCAATTGTTGTCGAAATTGCTGTATTTTGAAACCTTGCCTATTGATAAAAGCAAGGCAGAGTATATATATTGGAATACCGAAGAAACGAAAACAACAGATGAAACAGATACGAAATCGGATAATCGTAAAAATATTAATTAAACGGCAGAAAATAAGCAAGAAAAATATATATTTGTGAAACACAAAACAGATAGATTTTTAGACACAAGACAAATCGTAAACAATGTTTGATTATTCAACAACTTCTCTCCCCATACACGAAGTAATCCCCACAATTTTACAGCAGCTTTCGCAAAAAAACACCTGCATAATACAAGCAGCGCCCGGAGCCGGAAAAAGTACCATTGTGCCTTTATGTTTGTTGAACGAAACGTGGCTCGAAGGGCAGAAAATCATAGTACTCGAACCTCGCCGGATAGCCGCTCGTGCTATTGCCGAACGTATGGCTGATTTGCTGGGCGAAAAAGTTGGCGAAACCGTTGGTTACCGTATACGGTTTGAAACGGCAATTTCCGAACGCACTCGCATAGAGGTTGTTACCGAAGGAATTTTAACACGAATGCTGCAAACCGATAGCATACTCGAAGGCATTGGTTGTGTGATTTTCGACGAATTTCACGAGCGAAATCTTCATTCCGAACTTGGGCTTGCCTTGTGTCGCAATGTGCAATCGGCTTTGCGCCCCGAATTACGCCTTTTGATAATGTCGGCAACGCTCAATGCAGTAGAGCTGAAGGAAAAATTACAAGCACCTTGCGTGGAAAGCGAAGGACGGCAATTTCCAATAGATATTTCATACTCAAACGATTGCGATAGTTTTTCAATAGCGCAACATGCTGCTCATGCGGTGCGAAATTGTTTGCAAAAGCACGAAGGCGACATGCTTGTTTTTTTACCCGGCGAAGGCGAAATTCGCACTTGCGAAGAAATGCTGAAAAATTTACGAGATACCTGCACAATTCACGCCCTGTACGGACAACTGCCATTTTCGCAACAACAGACCGCTTTACGAAAAAACACAAGCGGCAAACGCAAAATTGTACTCGCCACCAACATAGCCGAAACTTCCATAACCATAGAAGGCATACGAATAGTGATTGACAGCGGACTTGAACGTGTTGCAAAATTCAACCCCGTAAGCGGACTTACACAATTGGAAGTGCGCCGAATTTCGATTGATGCCGCCGACCAGCGTGCAGGAAGAGCTGGAAGAACTAGCGCAGGCGCGTGCCTGCGTTTGTGGTCGTTGGGAACGCAACATCAGTTGCAGGCGCACCGCACGCCCGAAATTGAACAAGCCGATTTATGTTCCTTGGTGCTTGAACTTGCACAATGGGGAACGCTCGATTACACGCAGTTGCAATGGATTACGCCGCCGCCAAAAACGCAGTATTATCAAGCGTTGCGCACACTCGAAAATCTTGGCGCAATAGAAAATGTCGTTTCGACTCCGCTCAACGACCGGGTGGCGGTGGCTGAGCGGCGGTTACTGAGCGAAGCCGAAGTAAGCCGAAGCCACATTTCTATAACGGCACACGGAAAAGAATTGCAAAAAATTGCGGCACATCCTCGTTTGGCGCAAATGATGCTTAAAGCTCGTGCAAAAAACACGGTTCACATAGCCTGCGATATTGCCGCTCTGCTTTCGGAGCGCGACCCGTTGGCAAATGAAACGCAGGAAACAAATATCTCATTACGCATTTCAGCTTTGCGGCGATTTCGTGCGGCAAAAAAAGGCGGTAAACAATTTGCCCGCATTGCAAAAATTGCCGAACAATATCGCAGTTTTTTCAAAGAACCGGAAAACAACGATGTAGTTGATGAATACGACCTTGGTTTATTGTTAGCATACGCCTACCCCGAACGAATAGCAAGTGCAAAGGCGGGTAATAACGCGCAGTTCTTGTTGGCAAACGGCAGCATAGCATCAATGTCGCACACCGACGAACTCGCCAATCATTCATGGATTGCCGTAGCGGCAGTAAGCGAGCGCGAAAGCGGCGGAAAAATATTTTTAGCAGCACCGCTCGACCCGCTCGATTTAAAAGATTTGCTTACAAAAAAAGATGTAATTACATGGAACAGAAAAAAAGGCGGCATTGTGGCACAAACCGAATTGCGCATTGGTTCTATTTTGCTGCAAGCAATTCCGTTGCAAACTGTTGATAAAGAAATAATTATAGATACTATTATTACCGCCGTTGAAAAAGAAGGACAGTTTATTTTGAATTGGGACGAGCGCAGCACGCAACTGCAAAACCGCATACAATCGCTTGCCGTGTGGAACGCCCATCAGCAATGGGCAAACATGAGCACCGAAAACCTCTGCGCCACTGCCAACACATGGTTGCGCCCCTATTTAAACAATGTAAAAACCACCGATGATTTGCAAAAATTACCCCTTTACGATATTTTGTTTTTTTCTTTACCACCGGAACAGCAAAATTTAGTAGAAACCCTTGCACCCGAAAAAATAGAAGTACCAAGCGGCTCAAAAATCACGCTCAATTATTTTGCCAACGGCGCAGCACCCGAACTTTCGGTACGATTGCAGGAATGTTTTGGTTTGCTCCACACGCCAACAGTAAATAATGGAAAAGTGGCAGTTGTAATGCACTTACTTTCGCCCGGTTTTAAATTGGTGCAAGTAACAAGCGACCTGCACAGTTTTTGGACAAAAACCTATTTCGACGTTCGCAAAAATTTACGTATTCGATATAAAAAACATCAGTGGCCAGAAAATCCTTTGGAGGCGAAGGCAAAGCCCCCTAAATCCCCCTCAAGGGGGACTTTCTGAAGATATAAATAAAGTTCCTAAATAATTGTATAGAGAAAATATATTGCTATATTTGCGGAGATAAAATCGTTATGAAAAAATCAATAAATTAAAAGAAAATGAATATCATAAATCGTATTGGTAAATTATGTTTGGTTGTATTAAGCATGTTTACACTTTTAACGGCTTGTAGTAAAAATGATGCACCATATTCTTATTCAAGCGAATCTACTATTTATTCAACATCGGGCAAGCGTGTTTTGCGTGAACTTATGTTTATTTTAAAGCCGTATGTAATACACGAAAACACAAAAAAATACATTGTTACCTCTTCAATCACTAATGTTAAAATTTTGATTAATGGGCAAGAATGGGGTGTGTTTGAGTCTTTTAAAGTTGATACTTCCCGTATCAACAAGCAAATTGCAGACAACTTTTACGTTCGTCAAGAACCTGTTAAATATGTAACACAGGCTCTATACACGATTTCAAATGAAATATTAACCACAGCGGGGGAATATTCCGAATTGTTGGAACGGTATATTTCATTGCCGCCGGGCGGCTATGTTTGTCAAATTGAATACATTGAGTTGACGGACAATGATGGAAATACACACCGAGCATATCCTTTGACTACCGAATATTTTGAAGTAAAAGAAAATATAGTAAGCGCGTATATTGGCGAGTTTGAAATTTTAATTGATTGATAAAACAGATGAAAAAGATTATTTTACCATGTTTGTTATTTTCCTTGACGCTATCGTCGTGCTATGAAAAAGCAAAAATAACTATTCAAAACAATGTGCCCAATGCTGTTTTACAACGGATTAATTGGGACGATTACCCGATAGCATCATCACTTCTGCCCGGAGAAAAAAGGACATACACAGTAGATGATGCTAAATCCAAGTTTCCAAAAGAATCAGTCGTGAAATTTTATATGAAACGCGGCGACAATCAAGTATATTTGGAAACAAAGCAGATTTTTACACTAAATATAAATGATGATATATTGATTGTGATTTCCGATACTACGCAAGTGGTAAATCCTGCGTTGCTGAAATGAGAATGATTGACATTCAAAACCAAACCTTCACAAAAACCGATTTCACAAAAATTCCTCAAACATTTTTGAAGTATTACAGAATGTTTTAGCTCAAACACCACCTCAATCTGGCTCAAAAATCTACATTTGTGCATAAAAAACAATATCTTTGTGAGCTAAAACAACAAATTGAAAAGCGACAATGGCGAAAAAAGAATGAAGAAGTAAATAAAAATTCTTACCTTTGCATTTGTAAATTCGTAATTTTTAGAATTATGACAACATTAGATAGAGAAACTAGTAACAAAGTCAGTTTTATGACTTTCATCATTACGAAATTTGCTCGTGCTTATAAAATGAATAGCCAGCAAGCCTATTTGTATTTGAAAAAATATGGCGGTTTGGCGTTTTTGAATGAGCATTGGTGGGCTTTGCATACCGATAATCCGTTTTGGGCTGTTAGAGATTTATATGAAGTTTGTTATGATAATGGAGGAGTGCGATAATGAAAGTATATCACGGAAGTTATACCGAAATAGACACTATTGACCTATCGCTTTGCAAAACAGGCAAAGATTTTGGGCAAGGATTTTATGTAACAAAATTACGTGAGCAAGCAGAGGCTTTTGCACACAAAAAAGGGGGTAAAAAAGCCAAAGATGGATTTGTAACCGAATATGATTTTGATGAATTTTTCTTTGAAAACGGCAACGAAATAAAAGTTCTTCGTTTTGACGATTACAACGATGAATGGCTTGATTTTGTAGTGCTTAACCGAAAAAACAAATCAAGAAAGCAAGCACACGATTACGACATTGTAGAAGGACCTGTTGCCGATGATAGAATTGCCGAAGATGTGGACAAATATTTAGAAGGAGTTATTTCCAGAGAGTTTTTTTTGAGCGAATTAATTCGCAATCCTTCGCATCAAATTTGTTGCTGTACACTGCAATCCTTGCAAGCATTATCGCAGGCAAAAGGAAAAATAGATATTTCTATTTATGATATTGGCGAAAATGTTGTGCAGTCGCTGATGACCGATTACGACCTGAACGAATTGGAAGCAACCGACAAATATTACACATCAAATATTTACGCTCAACTTGCCGATGAAAGCACGGAACTTTATAAAAAATCGTGGCAAGAAATTTACGAACTCTTAAAACAAGAACTAAAATAAAAAAGCGGAGTGAAACGCCAGCCGATAACGGGCGGAAATTTTATGTTTCCATAAGAAAAACCATTAAATAAATGCCCCAAACCTACACCCAAAACAAAACCTTCACAAAGACCGATTTCACAAAAATTCCCTTAACAAAAGGCGAATACGAAAACTGCATGTTCGACAACTGCAATTTTTCCGAAACCGACCTTTCCGGGTGTGCATTTACCGATTGTGTGTTTACTGCCTGCAATGTGAGTTTGGCAAAGTTCCACAAAACAGCATTTCGCGATGTACAATTTAACGGTTGTAAAATGTTGGGACTTCGTTTCGACACTTGTAATGAATTTGGACTTTTGTTTTCGTTCGATGCGTGTCAATTAAATCATTCTTCGTTTTACAAAACCAAAATCAAAAAGACCACGTTCAAAAATTCACAATTGCAAGAATGTGATTTTGCGGAAAGCGATTTGACAAGCACCGTATTCGATAATTGCAATTTGGCGCAAGCAATTTTTGAACACACAATTCTTGAAAAAGCCGATTTTCGCACTGCGTACAATTATTCCATTGACCCCGAAAGCAACAGAATTAAGAAAGCGCGGTTTTCAATGTGGGGAGTTGCAGGACTTTTGGAAAAATATGATATTGAGATAGAAAAATAAATTTTATCTTTGCCCCCAAATATGAGACACAAGATACAAGACTGTTAGACACAAGACAAAAAAGTCTATTAGTCTTGTGTCTAATAGTCTAAAAATCTAAAAAAATGAAAAAACACATTCCCAACCTCATAACCCTCTGCAACTTAATGTGCGGAGTCTTTGCCGTAATAATCGTAATTTCGGGCGTGATGCCCTACACGGCGGCGGCAATTTTAATTTTTTGTGGCGCAATTTGCGATTTTTTCGATGGATTTACAGCGCGTTTGCTTAAAGTTGTTTCGCCCATAGGTAAAGAATTGGATTCTTTTGCCGATTTGGTAACTTTTGGTTTTGCTCCGGCTGCAATGCTTTCGGCGCTTATTCAGCACATATTGTTTGGCGGAACGTTTTTTGAATACTATTCAGGCGGCGCACAATTGGTGTGGCAGGAATATGTGTTGATTATCACCCCTTTTATAATTGTACCGTTTTCGGCATTGCGTTTGGCAAAATTCAATGTCGATGAACGTCAACACCATTCATTTATTGGTTTGCCAACGCCGGCGTGTGCTTTGTTTTTTGCTTCGTTGGTATTTAATCCCGACGCACTTCCACCACTACTCTTAGCGTTTTTAAGCATAATTTTTTCGTTACTGCTCGTTGCCGAAATTCCTATGTTTTCGTTAAAATTCAAAAACTTTTCGTGGCACGATAATAAACTGCGTTACATGTTTCTTTTGCTTAGTCTTGCAGCTATTATTGTGTTCAGCCTTGTTGCTGTTGTTGTGTTTCAATTGGTTGCACTTCGGGAAATTATTGTGTTTCAATTGGCGGCATTACCATTTATTATAATTGGGTATATTTGCACTTCGTTGGTGGTGTATGCTGTGAGTAGGAAAAAGAAGCCCCTCCCAACCTCCCCTCAAGGGGAGGAGAAAGAACAGAAAATGATGTAATCATTTTCTTAAAGTCCCCCTTGAGGGGGATTTAGGGGGCTGGTTTGTATTGAAACGCCGCCTTTTTCATTCTGTCCATAATGGCTACGCCCAAACCGTTTTCGGCAACTGCTTGAATATAAATATGTTCAACACTGTTGTCGTCTTCCATAGTGTGGAGCGATGAAAATAATTGTGCTGCTACTTCCACCAAATTTCCGGTGTGTGATGTAAAAATGCAACGTTCAACAATTGGTGTTTCCATTGTTTTGTGAAGAATTAATCCACTGTGAGGCGGAAAATTTTCGGGTAATGTATCGAAAATAAACAATGGTTTTTTCGGCGAATAATGACTTTGTAATAAGCCCGGAGCTATTATCGACTCTATTTTTTTTGTAGTAAACGTATAGCCTTCGGGCAAATATTTGGTAATTTCTTCGGGCGTAATAATTCCCGGACGGAGCAGCGTACATTCTTTGTCATTGAATGTTATAATTGTAGATTCTATGCCAACTTGCGTATTTCCGCCGTCGAGAATATAATCAACATTAGGTAACTGTTTGCGCACGTGCGCTGCCGAACTTGGGCTTAGTTGCCCGAATTTATTGGCACTCGGCGCAGCAATTGGGCAACCCGACAGACGAATTAATTCACGGGCAATGTCATTGTTTGGCATACGAATACCCACCGTATTAAGTCCCGATGTTACAATTGGCGGCACAATATCTGATTTTTCCAAAACCACGGTTAATGGTCCGGGCATAAAATGCTCCAAAAAGGGAATAATTTCGGGAGCTGTGTTTTTTGTGAGTTTTTCGAGCCAATCAAACGTATCAATGTGCACAATAAGCGGGTCGAACGAAGGTCGTTCTTTGAGGGCGAAAATTTTTGCAACAGCTTCGGCATTGAGCGCATTTGCCCCCAAACCATACACCGTTTCGGTGGGAAAAGCTACTAATCCGCCGTTTGCAATTATGTGCGCTGCTTTTTGTGTGTTGTTTTTGTTGTGCATAAAAACAGGTAATCTATTCTTGGAAACAATCCTAAATGTTCCCCGTCATTCCTGCGAAAGCAGGAATCTCCTCAAAAAAGGCACTATTATTAAGAGATTCCTGCTTTCGCAGGAATGACGGAAAATGGAGGAAACCGTGCAAAAATAACAAAAAAATGTGGCAAAATTTATGTAATAAAAAAAAAACAGTAAAAATGAATTGTCGTTTCACAAAATAACTACATTTGTATAAAATTTACTCGTATGAAACAGTTACTAATTGCAATCGCATTGTTGAGCTTAACAACAGTAGTTTCGGCACAATCGAACAAAACCGAAAAACGACAAAATACTTCGACAAGCTCAGCAACTAAGAAAAATATCGGACAAAAAGTAGAAAAAAGCCCCTTCGCTTTCGATTCTTTGGTTATTGATTATGGTGTAATCACAAAAGGTTCATCGGGCGAAACGGTTTTTCGTTTCAAAAATACAGGTAACACCCCCATTGTGCTTACCAAAGTAGAAGCCGACTGTGGTTGCACTACACCGGAATTTACAAATCAACCGGTATTGCCCGGTAAAACGGGCGAAATAAAAGTGAATTACGATACCAGTAAAATGGGGTATTTCAATAAAAATATTTTTGTAACATCGAACATAAACCCCGACAAACCTGTTACATTGGTAATAAAAGGAGAGGTGGTTAATTAATACTGTTAGACTATTAGACATAAGACTATTAGACACAAGACAATGAATAATTAATAATTAACAATGAACAATGAATATCAACTGAATATCTATTGAATATCAACAAATAACCAAATAACCAAATAACCAAATAACAACGAATATCAATCGAATATCACGAAGTAAATATCAATTAATATCTATAAATATCTTTAATATCTAAAACCATGAAAAAATTAAGTTTCGCAATTGCATTGTTGTTTATGACAACATTAGTTTCGGCTCAAACCGAAGGTAAAGCCGGAAAACAAAAAAAATCAAAAACAGTAGAACAAACAGCTCCGCCGGCAACAGTTCAAATTGAATTTGAAACGCAGATAATAGATTTCGGTAATATTCAAAAAACGAACTCATCGGAACCGGTAGAAACAGTATTTCGTTTCAAAAATGCAGATAAAATGCCCATAAAATTAACCTCTGTGCGCGCTACTTGCGGTTGTACTGTGCCGGAATGGACAAAAGACCCAATATTACCGGGAGCAACAGGTGAAATACGGGTAAAATACAACAATACGCACATTGAGGGTACGTTTTCTAAATCAATTACGGTTGTTGCGGAGGTTGATTTTGATAAGCAAATAGAAGCAAATCAAAAGGAAGCAGAAGAACTACAGAAAAAATTAGAGGCTAATCCTAAAAAAGCAAAAGCTATTCAAAAGAAGTTAGAAAAAAATAAAGAAACTTTGGAGGAACTTAATAGGAAAAAAGCCACAACCACGCTTTCTCTAACTATAAAAGGAAATGTTGTGAATACGCAACCGGCACACGACCATAGCGACCCTAATCACACTCATTGAGAATTGATGAACACTATTTGCATCACACTGAACGACAAAGTATATAAATTGGCTGCACATACAAGTGTAGCCAATTTTATTGCATCGCTCGAATTGCCCACAAAAGGAATTGCGCTTGCTATTGATTACGAGGTAATTCCCAAAGAGCAATGGGCTGACGTGCAACTTTCCGATGGTAATGAGTTGATGCTTATTCATGCTGTTTCGGGAGGGTGAAGAAGCCCCTCCCCAGCCCTCCCCATAAGGGAGGGAGTTTGGAATTGTGGTTAATTAGTAATTCAATATGAAATTAATTATTGTTAGCACCGAAACATTTTTTGCACAAGAGGCGACAGCTGTTTGCTCGCTTTTTGAAGCCGGATTAGAAATTTTTCACTTGCGAAAACCGTATTCTACCATTGCGGAAATGCGAAATTTTGTAGCTCAAATTCCACAAGAATATCGTGGTCGTGTTGTATTGCATGACCATTTTTTGTTGCTTAATGAATTTGCATTGAAAGGTGTTCATATTAATAGACGGAATCCAATTGTAGAGACGCAATGCATTGCGTCTCTACGGCACACCAGCAAATCCTGCCATTCATTGAACGAAATAAAAAATATTTCACAATTCAATTACGTTTTTTTAAGCCCAATTTTCGATAGTATTTCAAAAAACGGTTACACCAAAGCCTTTTCGCACGAAGAATTATTGCAGGCAAAAAATGAGGGAATTATCAACGAAAAGGTTATTGCCCTTGGCGGAATTACGCCGGAAAATATTCCGCAGGTTGTCGAATATGGTTTTGGCGGCATTGCAATTTTGGGTGGTTTGTGGTCGGATTTTGAAAAAACGGGCGATGTGCAAGGATTGTTGCAACGGTTTAAAAAATTTGTATATTTGTAGGGGCGAAAAATAACAACAAACAATTTTTTACAAACATTTTTAATTTTACCATTATGAGAAAAAAAATCTTAAAACTCAGTTTGCTTGCTGCCTTAGGCTTTGCAAGTGCAATGTTTACCTCGTGTGCAACCGCTCCAAAAGACTCCGATGCCGGCGTAGTAATTAACGGTGTAAAATGGGCAACTCGCAACGTAGATGCCGTTGGCTCTTTTGCCGCAACGCCCGAAAGCGCAGGAATGTTTTACCAATGGAACCGCTCCGAAGCGTGGAATACGACTGATGCCGGAGTAAGCAATTGGAACAAAACAGGTGCCGCTGGCGCCACATGGGAAAAGGCAAACGACCCAAGCCCCAAAGGTTGGCGAGTGCCTACCATAGCAGAACAACAAACGTTATTCGATACGGAAAAAGTAACAAGGGAATGGATTACTCAAAAAGGTGTAACCGGCTGTAAATTTACCGATAAAGCTACCGGAGCTTCTCTTTTCCTTCCTGCTGCGGGGTATCGCCACAACGACACCGGCGCGCTCTACAGCGCAAGTACGCTCGGCTACTATTGGAGCAGTACCGAGAGTGGCACTACCCTTGCCTACAGCGTGGCTTTCAACAGTGTTAACATCGACGAGAGCCCCCTCAACCGCACGTTTGGATTTTCGGTTCGGTGTGTGTGGGAATAATCTATTTATTTGATTGTTGTCTGAACCACGATTTTCACAAGATTTAAAAGATTTACAGGATTTTTTAACCGTAGCGAAGCGGAGCTTAACGAAGTTAATCTTGTAAAAATCTTGGTTCAAGACAAATAAATAACAGATAAAACCAGCAAGAATAGAACGGCAGCTTTGCCTATAATAAGAAAAACAAAAAAATATTGCAAATGCAACTAAAAATAGTTACATTTGCATAAATATTCAAATAAATGACAACAAAAGATAAATTAATTGAACGGTTTAAGAGCCAACCAAAGGATTTTACATTTGGGGAATTGACAAAATTACTAAGCGGATTTGGTTTTGAAATAAGTAACAAAGGAAAAACATCGGGTTCTCGTGTACGATTTATAAATAAGGAAGAAAAAATGATTATTGATTTGCATAAACCGCACACACAAGGTGCTCCAATTAAAGAGACGGCGTTGAAAGATTTGCATAATACCTTAAAAAATAATAATTTAATATAAAAGCTATGAATAATCTTGAATACAAAGGCTACTACGGTAGTATTGAATACAACAAAGAAGAAAAATGCTTATATGGTAAAGTTCTTGGAATGGCAAAAGATTTAATTTCATACGAGGGTATTACGGTTGAAGAATTAGAAAATGATTTTAAAGCCGGAATAGACAGTTATTTAGAGGGTTGTGCCGAATTGGGAATAAAACCACGAAAAGGCTACAATGGTGTGTTTAATGTTCGCATACCGCCTGCTATTCACAGCAGAATAGCAATCTTTGCCGAAACACACGGCACAAGCATTAATGCGGTAGTTCGTGAGAAATTAGAACGGGAATTTGCATTATGACCGGCTTAATTTTCATAACCCACCAAACCGAAAAATATTCTTACGCACAATCTGCCGAAATTGCACTGCGTGGCGGTTGCAAACACATACAATTGCGCATGAAAGATGCGCCATTTGCGGAAATTAAAAAAACTGCCGTTGTTGTAAAAAAACTATGCGACCAATACGGAGCGTGTTTTTACATCGACGACCATGTGGAAATTTGCAAAAACGTTGGCGCAACGGGCGTACATCTCGGAAAAACAGATATGCCGCCTGCCGAAGCGCGTAAAATTTTAGACAATGATTTTATAATTGGCAGCACGGCAAATACGTTTGACGATATTGTAAATTTACACAAAGTCGGCGTTGATTATATTGGTTTGGGACCATTTCGATTTACCGAAACGAAAAAAAATCTTAGTCCGTTGCTTGGATTGAAAAGATATACAACTATTTTGCAGCAATGCAGAGAAAATAAAATTGATTTGCCTATTTTTGCCATCGGTGGAATTGCCAAACGTGATATTCCGGAATTGATGAAAACCGGAATTGCGGGCGTTGCGCTTTCGTCCACAATTTTGCGGGCGAAAAATCCGGTGGAAGAAACGAAAAAACTGATAAAAACAATCCAAAAAGAAAGCAAAATTTGGGAGTTTTTTGGAGATTTTCTTTTTGGAGGAGTTGTTACTGATATATGGTGAAAAATATAATAACATGAAAAAACTAACAATAGCAGGCAAAGAATTTTCGTCTCGATTATTTCTTGGAACAGGAAAATTCAGTTCTCACGAAATGATGCAAAAAGCAATTGAAGCATCGCAAACCGAAATGGTTACGGCTGCCATGAAACGCTTAGACCCCACAAATGCGAGCGATGATATGCTTATGCACATAAAAAAACCGAGTATTCAACTTTTGCCCAACACATCGGGCGTGCGCACAGCAAAAGAGGCGATTTTTGCTGCACAATTGGCGCGTGATGCCTTTGAAACCAATTGGTTGAAACTCGAAATACACCCCGACCCTCGTTATTTGCTGCCCGACCCAATAGAAACTTTAAAAGCTACCGAAGAATTGGCAAAATTGGGTTTTGTAATTTTGCCCTACATTCAAGCCGACCCGGTGTTGTGCAAATTGCTTGAAGCGGCAGGAGCGGCAACCGTTATGCCTTTGGGTGCGCCAATTGGCAGCAATAAAGGTTTGCTCACGCGCGATTTGTTGGAAATAATTATAGAACAAAGCACTATTCCTGTAGTGGTCGATGCCGGCATTGGCGCACCGTCGCACGCTGCTGAAGCTATGGAAATGGGAGCCGATGCGGTGCTTGTAAATACTGCAATTGCCATTGCCGGCAATCCTGTGGCTATGGCAGAAGCATTTGCTTTGGCTGTACAAGCCGGACGAATGGCGTTTGAAGCGCAATTGGCAGAGCAGCGAAATACTGCTGAGGCGAGTAGTCCGCTGACGGCTTTTTTGGGGTGATTTTTTTTTTTGATATTTTCTAAAATATATTTCGGTGCGCTGCACCTAATACTGAATTATTTAATTTCTCTCTACAAATATCGGTGGTGCGCTGCACCTAAAAGCTGCATAGCAGCGCAATAGTTGTAGTACAAGATATTGACCGTAACGCAAGGTGCAGAGCACCGAAATATTACAATTTGATTTTTTAAAATTTCCTTATAAAAATAAAACGCCATGAAAAAACAAATTTTTATTCTATTTGTGCTATTGGCAATATTCTCTTGCCAAAGAAATTCACAAAGTGATATTGCGTGGAAGATAAGCGATAGTATTATTGTGGTAATGAAAGATACTATTGTTGCCGATACCATGAGCAATACGTATAACATTGCACCTCCTGTGGCAAAGGAAAAAACTATTCAAGAAAAACAGACCGCTCTTGCGCAGGAAATTTTTGGAAAAACGAAATTTACTCAGAAAGAAGAAGATGTTTTTGTCGCCAAAGATAACGGTACAATTGTTGTTTTTTCTCAGAAAAAATATGAAAAATATGCCGAAGAATATCGTGCAAAATTCAAGTATGAAGCAAAAGATTATTTTACCGGCAATAACTACGTAGAAAGAGAATATCCTAAAAAATGGGCTAAAAAATATGCCTCATTTAAGTTTGTAGGCATTATATATCACTATGAACGCGGTTGTGATTTTTATGAATTTCAACATAAAAAAGGGAAACGGTTTTTCAAGAGTAATGACAATAAAGTTTTTTTAAATTGCGAAAATTGTCCGGTTTTTGATGCAGGAAAACATATTACAACTAAAACAATCGTAGAAGAATAACCCCCAACCCCCTAAAGGGGGCTCCAAAAACTACGAAAAAGACATGAACAACAGAGTTTGCACGGAGCAAAAGTCCCCTTTAGGGGATTTAGGGGTATAAATTTCAAACAAAAAATCAAAAAAATCATCGCCACTTACACGAAAGATGTATATTTGTGCCCATATACAAACTACAATCGAATGAAACATCTTACCATAGGTATTACCCACGGCGATTTCAACGGCATAGGCTACGAAATAATTCTAAAAGCTTTGAGCGACCCACGAGTGTATGAAAATAATACAATCGTAATTTATGGCTCTTCAAAAGCGCTTTCGTTTTACCGTAAATCGCTTGATATTCAGAAATTTAATTTCACAACTATTCAAAATGTTGCCGCAGCTCATGCCAATAGCATTAATTTGATAGATTGTGTGTCCGGCGAAATAAAAGTAGAACCCGGAACTTCGACCATAGAAGCAGGTAAAGCGGCGTTTGCGGCTCTTGAGCGAGCAGTTGCCGACCTGAAAAGCAATGCCATTGACTGCATTGTAACAGCACCAATCAATAAGAAAAATATAAATGATGCCGGTTTTCATTTCCCCGGACATACCGAATATTTGGCGCAAGAATTTGGCAACCCCAATCATGTAATGTTGCTTATGAACGATTTTATGAAAATGGGTGTTGTTGCCGGTCATGTGCCGATAGCTGATGTGGCAAAATATATTACCAAAGAACGTATTCTACAAAAATTGGAAGTGCTCAACGAATGCATGAAACGTGATTTCGAAATCACAAAACCACGCATAGCAGTTTTTGGACTAAACCCTCATGCCGGCGACAATGGCGTGATTGGAAACGAAGAACAAGATGTTATAATTCCCGCAATAAAAGCCGCTCGCGATAAAGGGATTATGGCACTTGGTCCCTATGCTGCCGATGGATTTTTCGGTTCGCACGAATACACGCAATTCGATGCAATTTTGGGAATGTATCACGACCAAGCGCTTGCACCCTTTAAAGCTACCGATTTTGAATCGGCAGTGAATTACACCGCCGGTTTGCCCATAGTGCGAGTGTCGCCCGGACATGGCACTGCCTATAATTTGGCAAATCAAAATCAGGCTTCGGAAAGTTCGTTGCTTCAAGCAATTTTTACTGCTTGCGATGTGTGTCATGCGCGGGAGGAATATGATAATTTGGTAAAAAATAAATTGCGTTAAAATTCCTACCTATGTTAGAATATATTTCAGGAACAGTAAAAAAAACAACCCCAACCTACGTAATTATCGACAATGCGGGGATTGGGTATTTTATAAATATTTCGCTTTTTACTTGCGAACAATTACACGAAAACACACAGGCAACACTTCTTGTGCACGAAATTATTCGTGAAGATGTGCATGAACTCTACGGTTTTGTGCAAGAAACGGAACGTGCGCTGTTTCGTCTGTTGATTTCGGTTTCGGGTGTGGGCGCAAATACGGCGCGAGTGATACTTTCAAAACTTTCATACAGCGAAATTTCACAGGCAATTGCTTCGGGCAATGTGAATTTAATTCAAAGTGTGAAAGGAATTGGCGCAAAAACCGCGCAACGAATAATTGTAGATTTACGAGATAAAATGGTGCTCGTATCAGCATTCGATGAAAATGTGCCGATTCAAAGCAATATAATACAAAACGAAGCGTTATCTGCTTTGTCTATGTTAGGTTTTGCAAAAGCGACTGCCGACAAAGTTATACAAAATATAGTAAAAACAAACCCTCATGCAAGCGTGGAAGAGATTGTAAAACAAGCTCTTAAACAAATGTAAGTGTAAAATTGGCAGAAATAGAATACGTGAAATTTGCAAAACGAACATATCTTTTTTTCCTTATTCTCGGGGCGGCTATTTTTATAGCGTCGGCTTCGAATACTATTGTTGCAACGTATTATTCTGTTCTCAATTCTCAAAAATCGGCGCAAAGCGCCGCAGTTCTCGACGGCGACCCACCGGTTGATTTGCCTTATCCAATTCCGCCGCAGAACCCCAATCTATTTGAGGAAAATGCACAGCAAGGAAATACGCCCTTTCGCTTGAACAAGTCGCCCGGATTGACATATCAAGTAGATTATAATCCCGAAACGGGCGAATATGAAATCCAACAAATGCTTGGCAATGAGCCTATTGGTGCGCCATTTTCTATGTCGGCGCAGGAATATTTCCGTTTTTCGGGACAGGAACGCCGTGCCGATTATTGGCAAACACGAGCGCAGGAATCACGGGGAAAATCGGAGGGCGGCGCAGCAGCCGGGTCGTCATATTTGCCTAAATTGGATTTCGATGGCGATGGAACAGGTTTTTTCGATGAAAATCAGCTTGATATAAAAATGCAGGGTGCTGCCGAAGTTAGTTTGGGTTTTAAATATTTGAATAATCAAAATCCACGGTTTTCGAGAAGTCAGCAACGTTCGTTGTTGTTCGATTTCAACAATAAAATTCAAATGAGTTTAACCGGAAAAGTGGGCGATAAAGTGTCGCTTACGCTGAAATACGACACCGAATCGCAATTTGAGTTCGACAAAGAAATAAAACTGAAATACGAAGGCGACGAAGACGAAATTATTAAAAAAATAGAAGTGGGCAATGTGCAGTTCCCGGTTGCCAATTCACTTATAAGCGGTAGCCAGAGTTTGTTCGGGGTAACTACCGAATTGCAATTCGGCAAATTGTTTGTCAACAGCGTTTTTTCACGCCAGCAAGGTGAATTTTCGTCAGTCAACGTGCAAGGCGGCGCGCAAACCGAGAAGTTTGAGGTGCGTTCCGATAATTACGACCGCAACAAACACTTTTTCTTGGGGCATTATTTCCGTGAGCATTACGAAGAGGCGTTTCGCACTACGCCTCAAATTACCAGCGGTATTGTAATTCGCCGGGTTGAAATTTGGACTACGCAGACTTCAACCGGACGGGAAAATGCCCGTAACATTCTCGCACTTACCAATTTGGGCGAAGAGTATGTGCCAACTGCCGGTGGTGGCAAAGAATATAATTTACCAACAAATGGAAAATTGTATAACACCATTCGCAATTTGCCGGGCATTCGTAATATCAATAATGTTTCGAGTGCGTTGAGCGGCAGTTATACGCAGGGGCATGATTACGAAAAATTAGAACAAGCCGTAATGCTGCAACCCAATGAATATGAGATAAATAACAAATTGGGTTACATTTCGTTACGTTCGGCGGTTAATCCGGCGAAAATACTTGCAATGGCGTATGAATACGAATATAAAGGGCAGGTGTACCAAGTAGGGGAATTTGCCAACGAAAGTGTGGCGCACCCCGATGTGTTGATTGTGAAATTGGTGAAATCAACGCAAAATACGCCTTCGTTTGCCAACTGGGATTTGATGATGAAAAACGTGTATGCCATTGGCGGTTACGGGATTAGCAGACAAGATTTCTTTTTAAATATTTTGTACGAAGACGACCGCACCGGAACACCAATTCCCTATATACCCGAAGGGGCAATAAAAGGGAAAAACTTGCTTTCGGTAATGAATTTAGATACTATTTCAGTTGATAATTTGCCTTACGCCGATGGAATTTTCGACTTTATAGAAGGTTTTACCATAAATCCTGCACGGGGAATTATTTATTTTCCGGTGCTTGAGCCCTTTGGTTCGCATTTGGCAAAGAAAATAGACAACCCCGAAATTGCACGTAAATATGTATTTCAAGAATTGTACGATTCTACGCAAAGTGCCGCACGGCAAATAGCCGAAAGAAATAAATTCTTGCTTGTGGGAACTTACAAATCGTCGGTGCGTTCGGAAATTTCGCTTAATGCCACGCAAGTGCAAAAAGGCTCGGTAAAAGTTACCGCCGGTGGTAGGCAATTGGTCGAAGGCGTTGATTTTACGGTTGATTATATGGGCGGAACGGTACGAATTATCAATGAAGGTTTGTTGCAATCGGGCAGTAATATTCAAATTAATTACGAGAGCAATCCGCTTTTTAGCATGCGTACCAAAAATTTGCTGGGAACTCGGCTCGAATATCGCCACAATCAAAACATAAATTTTGGTGCCACGGTTATGCGGTTGAGCGAAAAACCAATGGTGCAAAAAGTAGGTTTCGACGATTACCCGATTGTAAATACTATGTGGGGGCTCGATGCAAAATACACCACAGCGGCGCCTATTCTTACCCGAATTGTTGATAAGTATGTACCTTTTGTAAGTACCAAAGAAGCATCGAATATAGCGCTTTCGGGCGAATTTGCGCAGTTAATTCCGGGGCAATCACGGTTTATAACCGATGCCGTAGCAATTGATAATTTTGAAAATACCGAAGGACGCATTTATTTGCGTGAGCCTACTTCGTGGCGCATTGCAAGCACACCGCAAGGGCAACGCCGCAACTTCCCCGAAGGTTCGTTGGTAAATGATTTGGCTTTCAATTACAACAAAGCGCTTATTTCGTGGTACAATATTAATATGAGTTTTTACCAGAATAATTCGCCTGTGAGCAAGGCGATACAGCAGATGACTTATTCCCGTCCGGTTTTTCGCTCCAATTTGTTCCCTTTTACCGATTTGACCGTTGCCGAAAATATGCCGATGACGATTTTGAACATTGCGTATTACCCGTATGAACGCGGGCAAAATAACTACGACGCTCGTGGACATGCCGGAATTTCGTTTGGTTTGGATGAAAATGGCTATTTAAACAATCCCGAAAAACGTTGGGGCGGTATTATGCAAGCGCTCACAACCACCGATTTTGAAGAAAGCAATGTGGAATACATAGAATTTTGGTTGATGGACCCTTTTGCCGAAGATACTTTAGGCGTTCAGAGAGGCGGCGATTTTTATCTAAATCTTGGTAGAATTTCGGAAGATGTGTTGCGCGACGGTCGCCGTGCGGCGGAAAATGGTTTGTTGCCCGACCCACGCCGGTACGATGAAACCGTGTGGGGGCGTGTGCCGAATTATTCGATAGTAGAAACCGGTTTTAGCGTTGATGTTCCTCGTAAAATTCAAGACGTAGGACTTGATGGTTTGAATGATGATGCCGAGCAAAATCACTTTGCCGCCTATTTGGATTCAATAAAAACACTGTTAACTCCCGAAGCCTACGAACGATTTTGGAATGACCCATCGGGCGATAATTTTTCGTCGTTCTTAGACAATCGCGGACAAAATATTGATATTCCGTGGCTATATAAATATTTCGCAGGCACCGACGGCAATACTCCGATTAACACCACGCAAGGCGTTTCTTCCTACCGACCTGATAGTGAAGACTTGAACAATGACAATACGTTGCAAGAAACCGAATCCTACTATCAATATCACATTAGTTTGCGCCGCGCCGATATGGAGGTTGGGCGAAATTTTATAGTCGATGAATTGACAGAAACAGTGCGTAATACGGGTGCTCCAACCACGCAAACGAAATGGTATCAATTCAAAATTCCTATTCATACCGATGCCAAAGAGCGCATTGGCGATATTTCCGATTTTCAAAATATTCAAAATATGCGTATATTTTTGCGTGGATTTTCCGATTCGGTAATATTGCGTATTGCTGAATTTGCACTTGTGTACAATAGCTGGCGCAGTTACAACGAGCCTATTTTCGAAGCCGGCGAATACGATATTTTCAACGATTCCGATTTAGACATCAGTTCGGTAAGTATTGAGCAAAATGCTATGCGAACACCGGTAAATTATGTATTGCCTCCGGGTGTCGACAGGGTTATTGACCCCACAAATACCTCCATTCGTGAACTGAACGAATCGGCGCTGCAATTGATAATAGTAGACCTTGACGATGGAAATTCAAAGGCAGTGTTTAAACAATTTAACAAAGATTTTCGCCAATTTGGTAAATTGGAAATGTTTGTTCACGCCGAAGCTCTTATTGGCGATATGAGTTTGCACGACGGCGATGTGTATGCTTTTATTCGTCTCGGTAGCGACTTTACCGAAAATTATTATGAATACGAAGTGCCTTTGACCCTTACCGAACACGGACGATACAGCAACAATAGTTTAGCCGACCGTTACCTTGTGTGGCCCCAAGCGAATAATATATCAATAGAATTTGAGGTGTTGAGAAATTTGAAACTTGAACGTGATAAAATGATAAGCACCGGCGCAAAGCCGGATTTGCAACCCTTTCATGTATATCCTAAATATATTGGGAATAACCGTATTAGTATAAAAGGTCGTCCGAATTTGGGTAATGTGCGCACAATTATGATAGGGGTGCGTAACCGTAAAAAAAATGCCTCGAACCCCAACGACGACGGGCAGCCAAAATCGGTTGTTGTGTGGTTCAACGAAATGCGCCTAACCGGTATGAACGACCAAAGCGGTTGGGCTGCCAATGTTTCGACCCGTATGAATTTTGCCGATTTTGCCACACTTTCGCTTTCGGGGCAAACCTCGAAACCGGGCTTTGGTAGTATAGACCAAAAAGTGTTTCAGCGTTCGCAAGAAGACAGGTACCAATATAATGTGGCATCAAACGTGTCGTTACACAAATTTTTCCCCGATGCGTGGAATCTCAATTTACCCTTTTATATTGATTTTTCGGAAATTTATATTCGCCCGCAATACGACCCTACGAATCCCGATATTTTGCTCAAACAAGCACTCGATAATTTAGACTCGCAACATCAGCGCGATTCGCTCCTGCAAATGGCTCGCAGCTATTCACAGAATTTTAATTACAATTTTACCAACGTGCGCATAGGCAAACAGCCTAAAAAACTGCGTCCGTGGAGTTTGCCCAACTTTTCTACAAGTTATGCCTATAGCCGCTTTTTTGCCCACGATATTGATTTTGAGCGAAATTACAATCATCAATACCGCGTAGCGTTTAATTATACTTACAATTTGCAGCCAAAAAATTACCAGCCGTTTAAAAATAGTCAGGTTAAATTTTTCAAAGATTTCAATTTCTTCTTATTCCCAAATTCATATAGCTTTGCCAATAATTGGGACAGGAGTTACCGAGAACAGCAACGCCGCAATTTGTCGAGTTACGGAAATTTGCCAACCACGGCAAGCAAATTATTTACATGGAGCCGGGCGTATAATGTGAATTATGCACTTTCCAAAAATTTGAAATTATCGTATTCGGCACTCAATGTTTCACGAATTAACGAGCCTTTTGGCGTGATAAACCGAGAAGACCCGAACGAATGGAGCGCATACCGCAGTGAATTGATAGACGGTTTGTTGGGTTTTGGCGAAAACATTTCATTCTCGCAAAAATGGAATTTGACCTATCAATTGCCGCTTGATAAATTTAAGGCAACCGATTGGATTACATCGAATTACCGTTACAACGGTAACTACGATTGGTTGATAGGCTCGGAATTGCGTGATGATATAAATTTTGGAAATTCTATAAAAAATAGCAATACGCACACGATTGACGGAACATTCAATTTTACGAAATTGTACACCAAATCAAGCTATTTGAACGATGTAACAAAACGTATGCGCAATGCGCAGCGTGCAACTCCGGCGGGGCAACAACCACGCCAAGAAACCGTGAAGTTCGATAAAGCAGGTGTGAAATTACAGGCAGACAAACCATTCCGCTTGAAACATAAATTGAAAACCGAAGATGTGCGCCTAATTGTTACGGACGAAAACGGAAAAGTGGTGCAAGGTACTACCAACGTGGTTTCAAAAGATATTGTGGAATTTACTCCAAATGCCGATGTCGCAAAAGCGAAAATTTCGGTTTCGGGCAAACGAAGTACCGAAGTTACGCGATTGACACAAACCACCGACAAAGTGGTAAATACGCTTATGATGATAAAATCGGTAAACATAAGCTACTCGCAATCGGAGGGAACGTACATTCCGGGTTACAAATACGGCTCACAACTTTTTGGAATGAATGCCCCATTCAGTATGGGAAATCACACACCAATGCCGCCATACGTAATAGGTTTGGTGCCAAGCAATCTTGATAATTATTTGAACACCGCGCATTGGATTGTCGATAATGATTTGCTGACCGATAAATACCGCCACCTGTATTCTACACAGTGGAAAACGCAGGCAACGTTAGAGCCCGTGCAAAATATGCGTATTACACTCAATTCCGACAGGGCGTATTCTCGCAATCACTCACGATTTATAGTGGGCGATTACTACACAAACAGGCAAAATGCCTTAGTGAACGGTAATTTTACCATGACCTACAATGCGCTTGGTTCGTCGTTCAATTCCGATAAGGCGTATATGCGTTTCCGCCACAATAGAGTTGCGGTGGCAAACCGCTTGATACGCGAGCAATTTGGCGATAATTACGAGATAAATCCCGATAACGGATTGCCGGTATTGTTCAAAGAAACTTCGCAAGATGTGCTTATTCCGGCGTTTGTGTCGGCTTATACTCGTCAAACACCCGAAAATGTGTACACGAAAGATTATTTTATACCAATGTTTGCCTCGGTTGGCGACTTTTTGCGCACGCTCAATTGGCGCGCATCGTACAATGGTTTGGCTCGATTGAAATTGTTTAAACCATATTTCAAATCAATCAACTTAAACCACGCCTACACTTCGACTTACAGTATGGCTTCGTATCAAAATTTCTCTTCGGACAACATGATTGACGAACGCTTTTTTATAGACCGGGTTGATGGCTTGATATATCTTGCGCCGCAGTACGCAGTGGGAGCAGTGAGTATTTCCGAGCGTTTCAATCCGTTGATTGGAGTCGATGCCCGTTTGCAAAACGATATTACTGCAAAATTTGAAGTCCGCAGCAATAGAAATGTATCGCTTTCGTTCCAAAACACCGAAATTTCGGAAACCGGCGGCTACGAATATGTATTTGGAATAGGCTACGTGTTCAAAAATTTCAAAATAAAAATCAACACCGCTCGTGGCGGAAAAACATACGCCAACGACCTCAATGTTCGATGTGATATTTCAATCCGCAACGACCAAACCATTCGCCGCAATATTGTGGAAGACATTACTCGTAAAATTTCGGGCAACCGCGTGTTTTCGTTTAAATCCTACGCCGATTATATGATAAACAACCGCTTTACGGTGCGCCTTTATTTAGACCACAACATAAATCGACCGCTTACTAATGGGTATCCAACTTCGACTATGAGTGGTGGAGTTAATTTGCGGTTTACGCTGATGTAGGGGGGGGATTCACATTCCAAGAAAGAAGTTATACCAATGTGAATTATTTTTCATTCCGAAGTAATAATAGATTGCTTTGCTCCGCTCGCAATGACGCTCTTTTGTTGATTTGTGCTAACTTTCGAAAGAGCGTCATTGCGAGGAGGCACGACGAAGCAATCCAGCATGAAATATAAATCACTTTGGTATTAAACTATTCCACCAATATACTCCAAAATCTCATCACGCCCCAATTTATGTGCTGCCGACGAAAGAAACAGGGGAGGGAGTTCTTCCCAAAATTCAAGTAATTTTTCTTTGTAAACTTCAACATTTCGTTTCAAAGCAAGTGGTTTCATTTTATCGGTTTTTGTAAAAATTATGGCAAAGGGAATGCCTTGTTCGCCAAGCCAATTGATAAATTCCACGTCGATGGCGTGTGGCTCGTGGCGGCTGTCGACAAGTACAAACAGGCAGGTAAGTTGTTTGCGTTCAGTGATATAAGCTCGTATATATTGCTCAAAATTTGCACGGTCTTTTTTGCTTACTTTGGCAAATCCGTAACCGGGTAAATCCACCAAAAACCATTGATTGTTGATAAGAAAATGATTGATTGTCTGCGTTTTACCGGGTGTTCCCGACACTTTTGCCAATTTATTATTATTGGTCAGCAGGTTTATAAGCGACGATTTTCCCACATTGGAACGTCCGATAAATGCAAATTCGGGATTATCGGATTTGGGGCATTGCGCTTCGGTAGTACTGCTTTTTATAAATTGCGTTTGTTTAATTATCATTGCGTACAGAATTAAGTTTTTTATAGCCAATCACACGGTCGTAGCCATACATTTGGTCGTAAAAATAGACAAAAATTTCGTAATCATTTTCGGTTTGATAAAAACTTCCTTCAATATCGGCACTATTAAATTGTGCTGTTTTTTTGTCAAAATGCGCTAATAAATAATCGTAATAGCCTTGTTTTAAGAGAATTGTAGCTTCGTATTGCTGTAATTCTTCGTTATATTGCATTTTGTACGCATTGCTCGGCTGCCACATTGAAAAACCGCCAATCACAAAAATATCGTTGTTGTTATAGAGCGATTTCGGTTGCGCGTATGTAAAAACCACATTGGCATAATCGGCAAGGGTGTTTGCCTGCTCCAAAAAATCGTGCGAAATGGTAAATCCCCCATTCAAATCGCCGGTTTTGCTGTATGCTTTGTAACTCCTGTTTTTGTTGGGGTACAATAGTATATTGTAACGCCGTTGCTGTGGATTATACTCAATAGTGCGCACCACGCCGCCCGGATACATAAAACTTTTGAAATTAAACTGATGAAATTCCGAATTGCCCAAAAATAACAGGTTTGAGCCTTGCCAATAGCGAATTTCGTCGCCGATAATGTGCGATGGTTTTTGCGCAATTATCATATTGTCCCACCGGTGGTTTTGCAAAATTTGCACCGAAATATCGCCCAAAGGATTGCGAATAGGAAAGCCTAACGGAAAGAGCGTAACCAACACTTCTTGGTATTCGTCCAAAAACTGCACTTGGTCGGAACGTTGCACCGATGCGTCCATTTTAACCAATTGCTCGGTTACAATTATTCGTTTTTGAAACAAAATTTCATCGTTTTCATTATCAATCACTTGTAGCAAATAATTGCCGGAATAGCGAAATTTCAAATTCTCATTCGGAAACCGTGCGCTGTAATGAATATAATCGGTATTGGTATTTACGGAATGTTCGATTGTTTCAAAAATCTGAGTACCAAATTGTTGCAAATATTCGCTTGTGTGCAAATTGCTTTTATTCCAATTGCGGTCGCAAAGTATGAGTTCGTAACGAAAATCGTGAATATCGGTGCTGAGTATATCGAAACGCACGTCAAAAGTTTCTTTATTGAGTAACGAAATCACCGGATTGTTGAGCGGATTACCGGTTTTGTAAACTTCTATGGATTTTGCGAAAACGCTGAAAACGGCGTCTTTTTGGGGTTGGGCAACGAGGGTTTGTGTAAAAAGTAGTAGTGTTAGGATTTGAGTTATTTTTTTCATAATATATTTTTCTATTAAACAATTCTTTTCATTTGTTTCACAACCTCATAAGTTACAATAGCCAAAGCCACAACCACATTCATAGAAGAACCTTTTCCCACCATTGGTATATGCACAACTTCATCGGAACTGTCCAAAATTTCTTGACTAACGCCGTGTCTTTCAGAGCCTGCAACTATACATATTTTTTTCGATGTATCGAAAACACACTGCGACAAATCTTTTGAATTATCGGTAATTTCGGCTGAAACGATTGAATAACCGTCATTTTTTACTTTTTGCAAAGCGTCTTCAACCGTTTCATAATATTCCCACGGAATTTCTTTTTCTTTGCTTCGTGCCGTTTTTGTTATACGGTTATTTGGAGGACACAGCGTTTTACCCACCAAATACATTTTTTCCACTCCCAACGCATCGGCAAAGCGAAACGCAGAACCAATATTATTCGGACTTGTAATATTATCAAGCATAAATGCCAATGGGTGTTTTTTGCCCGAATAGGAGTGATTTTCGTATGTTAATTGCGTGTGTTTCATTTGAATAATTTCTATAAACCAATAACGACACTAAAAATAACCCCAATAATAATAACAATAAGCCAACAAATACTAATAGCTACTATTATAGTTCCGTGCATCCTCGACTTTTTATCATAAATATAGACTTTTTCTCTGTTCGGCAATGTTTTTTTCGATAATAAAACCCAACCGATTATTAATCCGATTGTTATACCAAATAAAGCAAGTACATATCCTAAAATAATTATTACAAGTGAAGCTTTTTTAGGTTCTGTCAATTGTGCAATATACTGTTTTTTTCTGTTTTCAATATCTAACGCATGTATGTTGTAGCCTCTTTCAGTCAAAATTTTGGGAGCGAGCGTTCTATCCACAATTCCCCATTCATGGGGTTGTACCAATATTTCTATCAGTTCTTCGTCGGTAAAATTATTCAAGTAAGCACTTGTTTCTATACCCGATATTTCATCGTCGTGCAACACAAATTCATTTGCTTTATCAAAATCTTCCCCGCGAAGTTTTATCAAAATTTCTCTGTCATTATTACTTACATTGCTAAGAAACGCCGGAAGTACGTTTTTTTGATACTCTTCCAATTCGTAAGCAATTCCCATTTGTTCTATAAATTCCACGAATTGTTGAGCTTCTTGCTCAGTGCTAAAACTACGGAAGGGAATAAATTTTTTCATGTGTATATAATTTCGTAAATTATTGAATTACAATCATTTCGCTTGGTATGATTTTTCCAAAAATCTTATGGAGATTTCATATTATATTTTTAGCACGTATTGTAACTGCTTGCGATTAACGCAAGAAAACTTAATGTAATTATTGTTTTTTTCATTAGGAACTCGTTTTTTGCTAAAAATAATTTTCCACCGCAAATTTGAACTGATTTATAAATATTTGCTTGAATGCCGATATGTTATTTTGCTCGTAGAACAACAACATTGCTTTTTTATAATCAATGGAATTTACGGTGCGAAATGAAATAGGACAATATTTGTTAGCAAACAAAACAGCATTTGCCGTAATTCTCGCCACTCGCTTGTTACCATCTGTAAACGCTTGAAGATATGAAAGCAACACCAAAGCAAACAACGCTTTTTCAAAAATATTCTCTCGGTTGTTTATTAAATCGCACGTTTGTTGTAACGCCTCTCGTATTTGAAATTCATTTTCGAGCGGTCGGTAATTTGTTCCTGTAATACCCACTCGTCGTGTTCTGATATTCCTGTCAACACCCAATTCTTTTATCAAAATGCTGTGCACTTCTTCTATTTTTGCAACGCTCAACGAAAGGAAGTAATCAGAGTTTTCAACCACAAAATCAATAGCGTCTTTGTGGTTTAAAAGCATAATTGCTTCGTCTTTTGTTTTTCCCTCTGCCGTTTGTTTGTCTTTCAAAAGGCGTTCTGTTTCGAGCAGCGAGTAGGTATTCCCCTCAATTTGCGAAGATTTCCAACTTAAATCAATCGCTAAACGCTCCATATCTTTTTTGTATTCAAAATCAGAAAGTTGAGCGATATTTTCGGAAAATTTATTTTGTAAATTATGTAACAAAGTCAATTCTTGGGAAGTAAAAAGCGGAACATTTTGCAATGTTTCGGGAATAAGCGAAAAATTGTAGCCTGTCAAAATTTCTCTTTCGTCAATTTCTTTGCTGTAATATTCGTCTAAATTTATTGGGTAAAAAAGATTAAAAGTTGGCGAAAGAGTGTAACGGCTGTTTTTGGCATTTCCTTGTTGCACAATGTGATTTTCGCTTAATAACTTTGATAAAGAGCGTTTTACGGTTGCGTAACTGACAGCGGAATGTAAACCCTCAAAAATTTCTTTTGACGATGAATGTGCGTGATTTTTTAGGTAGTTTAATAGTAATTCTTGCGTTTCCATTTCTTTCTATCATTTATTCGGCTCACAAAGGTAGTTATTTTTTGACAAAAAATATTTTTTTTGAGCCGAATATTACTTGCATGTGAGCCGAATGTTTTTCTTTTCTTTATAATTGTAAACCACCCTCGCACAAAATCCCGTATACTTCTTTGGGTGTTTCTCTAAGCATTAGCAATCGGCGGTATTCGTCGTTTACATATCTGCTCTTTGTGGCGCAACTGCTTGCGATTAATGCAAGAAGGCTTAATACGATTACTATTTTTTTCATTGGCTTTTCTTTTGAATTATTGATTTTTTAATTAAAAGCTATAATACAATAAAATTGCAATAGGCAGTAAAATAGGCAGTAAAAGAAATAAATAGAATAAAATTTCAACGTAATGATTCTTTTGTTGCAACATTCTATGCAGTATTACAAAGTAAATATTGTAAAAAACAAGAAAAAGCAATACAAATAGAGAAAATACTCCATTCGTATCGCTTACGGGGTCAAAAAAATATGCTTTGACGACGAGCGTTATTAATAAAATATTAATTACTATTATTGGGTATTTTCTGTGTTTCATACATTTGTATGGTTGCGTATTATTTTGCTTGTGTTTTGTCATTTGTTAGTGTCTCGCAACATCGTGCTAAGATTATTATATACCAAATCAACAACACCTAATCTAAAAAGTAGTATAATTGCTACTGTTATAACAGTAATCACTGCTATATAAACCAAGATTTGACTACCTCCCACATCTTGAATTAATTCTTGCATTTTGTTTCGCAAATCACGAGCGTCTGTGTAGTCGTCAGCAGCAATGTTATTTAATTCTTTTTTATCATCTTCTGTTAGGAAATACATGTCTGTGGCTATAAATTCCCGTAACTCCGAATGTGATTTTCTTTGAAGAAAATAAGCGTCATTTTTTAATTTCTTTCTAATTTTCGACTGTTGCCGCGCTTCCCGATAACCTATTAAAATAACAAGCAAACAAAAACCGCCAATGCTAATTGCCACATAGTCAAACCCTTTCAATGTTTTTTTAGTTTCAGGCTTTGCAGGAATTTCCTCTTCGACAGAGACATTTGCACTTCCGGCTAATTTTCTTGTTATGATTTTAATTTCTACTCCTGTGGTGTAATTATAGTTGTCGCCGTCAACTATTATCTTCGCTTCATTTGGTTTCAACACTCTATTTCCCGTTAAAATTTCGTTGTTTGCATTTTTGATTTTGTAATATACCGTTACAGTCGAAGTATTATAATTGGTAAAAACAATCTTCGTTCCATTCGAGAGTTTTGTTGTTTCTACATCAACGCCGCCAATATCTTCTTTTGAGCTAATCCCATTTATCCAATAATACTTTGAATCATTGGCATTTTCGTTTATTACCGCATCTTGCGAAAAAGTGCTAAAACCAAAGCCGATAACGGCTGTCAAGATAAAAAAAAGTTTTTTCATATTTATGTTATTTATACCGCTCATATTTATTTGATATTTAATTAATTATAATTGACTTTATCAAAACTTTGTGTTTTTAAAAGTTTTGATAAAGGTAGTATTTTTTTATAGAAAATCTGCGTAAATCTGTTTAATCTGCGTGTTTACAACTAAATTACGACACATTTACCCCAAAAATATACCCAACCGTTGCCGACACAACCATTGCAATAGTCCCCCAAAAACAAATCCGCAACACTGCTTTTCCCATACCGCAACCGCCCAATTTAGCCGTTACAGCACCCGATAGAGCTAGAAAAACAATCGCAAATCCGTACTGAAAAAATATCATTGATGCCACCGGAGCAAATACAGCCACCAAAAAAGGAAACAACCCACCCGCAATAAACGAAGCCGCCGATGCAAGTGCCGCTTGCAGAGGACGAGGTTTTGTGGTATCGTTAATCCCCAATTCTTCTTTTGCGTGAGCTTCCAGCGCATTTTCGGCGGTAAGTTGTATGGCAACTTGTCGAGCTAAATCCTCAGTTAAACCTCTTTGCACGTATATGTTGGTTAGTTCTTCCAATTCCCCTTGCGGATTATTTTCAAGTTCACCTTTTTCCCGTTTCAAATCGGTGCTTTCCACATCGGTTTGCGAACTTACGGAAACATATTCACCGGCAGCCATTGAACACGCTCCGGCAACCAAACCGGCTAATGCCGTCAAAATAACCGCCTCGCGCGACACGTTTGCTGCCGCCACGCCAATAACTAAACTTGTTGTCGATAAAATGCCGTCGTTTGCTCCTAATACGGAGGCTCGCAGCCAATTTGTGCGGTTTACATAGTGTTTTACCATATACGTTAGTATCTAAATTTAAACCACAAAATTACACTATTTTTTAGGGCTTACAAGATGTAAACCAATAGAAAACGGATTTTTTTGCGCATCTCAATTTTTTTTATTAAAAAAGTTGTTATCTTTGTATTTGGAATTTTAACGAAATTTAGTATGATATTAGAAATAGATGACAAAGTAAGTGCAGTTGATTTTAAAAAATCGTTGCAGTTGATTAGAAAAAATAGAGTGCAAAGACAACATCGCAATTACTCTAAATTTTTCGGAGCATTGCCCAATATTGCCGATGGTTTAGAATTTCAAAAAGCCGTCCGCAATGAATGGAATTGATTATTTGATAGATACCGTATTCTGCTCTTTTTGTAACCAATCCCTCACCAAACGCAATTCCCCATACGAATATTCCTCGCCAAGCACTTCACGAGCCGCGCCAAGCGCAGGGTCGTCCACATCGGTAAAATATTCCGTTATCACAGCCAATTTTTCCGCAGACACCAATTCGTGAATATCAATTTCGCCCAACATTACATAATGCGACAAATGTCCTTCGATGGTAGAGGCTACAAGTCCACGTTCGGCGGCAATTTCTTCAATGCTTTTGCCCTCTTTGTAAAGCGTGTACGACACCAATTTTGTATCTTCATCTTTTGATTTTTTCGGGGCAATTTCTTTGTCGGTAAACAGCACCGGTGTTATATCGTTTTCTTGACAATACTCTCGAATTACCGCAGTAATTTCCTCGCCGAATTGCTGTGCTTTTATTTTGCCGAAACCTTTTATTTGTACCAATTCTTTATTGTTTGCAGGCAAATGCGTAACCAACTCATACAATGCTTTTTGCGAAAAAATAGCAAATGGCGGCACATTCAATTCTTTCGATTTTTCCATTCGCCACGCACGCAATTCATCGAAAAGTGCACGATTTGGAAGATTGTTTTCGTCAATTTCGGCAGTAACTTTTCCTATGCTTTTTTCGGTTGCTGAGCCTGTCGAAGTATTCTTTTTCTTGGTTGCTGAGCTTGTCGAAGCATCTATCATTGCCACCGCTTTGGCGTTTTGCAATTTTGCAAGCGAAAAACCTTCACGGCAAGCTGTTAGACTTTCACATTTTACCCGCAGTTCTTCTGCCAATTGACTTACGGCGTTAGTCATTTGTTTTTTCACTTCTTTGTTGTCAATGTCCAAATCCATTTTTTCAAATGGAATACCAACAATATTTACAACCGAATTTAAAAAATACTGTGTTGCTTTGGCAATGCGTTCCTGTAATGCGGCGTTTTGTTCCACATCGGGCTCGGTAGGCAATAGATAATTTATGTGTTGATGAAATTTATCTGCCACATCAATAATTTCCGTTTGCAACGCCGGTCTATCAAACAGTTTGAGCATAAAATCGGGAAAACTGCCTTTGTTTTCGTCAATTATTCTTAGCATATAAAACAAACGCCTTTGCAAATTTTGGAAAGAAAACATATCTCGCAAAAGTTCGTGTTGATAGGCAATCCGGGCAAGATGTAACTGTTCTTTATCGGGACGGTTTTCTTCAATATACTGTGTAAATCCACGCACGGTGTGGTCGTTCAAAATATTATCTTGGCGAATTGGCGCACTCAAAACCATTCCTTCGAGCGTTTTACAACGGCTCAAAGCAACATACACTTGCCCGTGAGCAAACGAGGCTTCGGCAGAAATCACAGCCTTTTCAAAGGTCAAACCCTGACTTTTGTGAATGGTAATTGCCCACGCCAATTTAAGCGGAAATTGCGTAAATGAGCCCTCAACATTTTCCGTAATCGCATTGGTTTCGGCGTTGAGCGTGTATTTCACGTTTTCCCACGTGAGGGGCGTAACTACAATCGGTTCTTCCTCGTCGGGACATTGCACAAAAATTTCTTCTTTGGTAATTTCTACAATTTTTCCGATTTTTCCATTATAAAACAGTTTTTCGCGCGAAGGGTCATTTTTTACAAACATTACTTGTGCGCCTTCCTTCAAAGTCAGTTCAAAATCTGTTGGGTAGGAATATTCGGGGAAAATGCCCTGTACCGTTGCTTTAAATGTTTTTTCCTCGGTTTTCAAAGCATTCAATTTTCCTTCGTTTATACGTTGCGCCTGCGCGTTGTGTGTGCAAAGCGTAATGTAACCATCTTCGTCTTTCGGCTGAAAATTAGGAATATAGCGTTTATTGAGCGCGGCGAGCGTTTCGGCATCAAGGCAATTTTCACGTACTTTATTCAAAATCGAAATAAAATGTGTGTCCTGCTGGCGAAACACTTCCAACAGTTCGATGCCCACAAACGAAGTTTCACGTAGGGCGTGGCTGCTGAAAAAATAAATCGTATCGTAATGTGGGCGCAGCAGTTCCCATTCGTTATCTTTTGCCACAGGGGCAAGTTGTTGCAGGTCGCCAATCATAAGCAGCTGTAAGCCGCCAAAAGGTTTCGAGCGGTCTTTGAAACGGCGCAAAACCGTATCAATGCCGTCGAGCAAATCGGCGCGCACCATACTGATTTCGTCAATCACAAGCAAATCAAGGCTTTTGATAATATTGATTTTTTCTTTGCTAAAACGCTGTTGGTCGGGTTTAAATTCACCCAAAATCGGACCAAAGGGCAGTTGAAAAAACGAGTGAATAGTAACCCCGCGAGCATTAATTGCCGCCACGCCGGTGGGCGCAACTACTGCCATACGTTTGGGCAAGGTTTCTTGCAATTTGCGTAAAAAAGTGGTTTTTCCGGTGCCTGCTTTTCCTGTCAGGAAAATATGTTTGCCGGTGTATTGTATAAAATCGAGGGCTAATTGGAGTTCGGGGTTGGTTTTCATTTTTTTTATTTTTTTGCACGCTGATAACGCGGATTGAGCGGATTTACACAGATTTTTATTTATTGCAAATTATTTCCCCAATAAATACCGTTTCAACGCCTTCCAATTGTAAATAATGTGGAAAATACCCAAAACCACAAACAGAACACCGAATATAACGTGAATGTGCAGCCATTTATGCTCAATTGCTGTCCGGTGCGAAACATGAATAATTGCCCCTGTAACAGGCATCATAATTAAAGTTACCGCAAGCAGTAACGCCACTGTTTTTCGTTTGTTAAATGTCATATTGATTGTTTTAATTGATTACTTATTTTTTATTTTAAGACTGCAAAAATAGCTAAGTTTATGAAAATCCAATACCCACAGAGGCGCATTTTTTTGAATTATATAATACGTTAAAAATGGACGTTTTATGCGAAACAATAAGCGCACGAGAGGAGTAAGTTTATATTTTTTGCAGCGACAATACATTCTATATATTTTTATAAATTGCAAAAAATCAGCGTCAACAGTATCAGTATGAACAAGTTGCTGTAAGGTGTACAAACTTTCTTCTATCTTCTGTAAAAAAATCTTGTTTTCGTCTAAACCCGCGTGAATGGCTGCGTTGTCAATATGAGTAATTACGAAATTCTGTTTTTTTAGCGTGTATTCCAGCAAAGTATCTTCGTAGCCATACGTGCAAATAGTTTCGTTAAAAGTTATAGATTGGAATAAATTTTTGTCAATCAACATATTAAACGTAGTCAAACCTTTGCCGGTTTTGGTGCGCATTTCGGCAGAAAGCATTTCACGTTGCACTCCGTATCGCCAGCGCAAACGTTTGTTTTGCTCCGGTTTTTCTTTTTGGTAATCAACGCCGCCGCAAATCACGCAATTTTTATATGCAACTTTCAAGTAATTTTCAATAAAGTGCTGATTTTCAATTTCCGCATCGCAATCGAGAAAAAGCAAATACGGAAATTTCGCTTGCCGAGCTAATTCATTGCGATTGGCTGCCCGTCCGATATTTTTTTCGTTTCGCCAATATGAAACTTGCGGAAGTTCGCTCAATTTTTTGTTTTCTTCGTGAAAATACAAATCTGAACAATCATCGGCAATAAAAATTTCAAAATCAATTGCAATTGCATTACATTGTTTGTGAAGCTCGGTTACAAGTTTCGTTACATTATAATTATATGTTGCTATGCAGATTGAAAGCATAAAAATTACTGTTTTTGTCTTTTCTGGATTGCTTCGTTCCTCGCAATGACGCTCTTTTGTACGTCATTGCGAGGAACGAAGCAATCCAGTCATTATATTTTTGCTGAATGTTCTTCTTTATACTCCATAATTGTATTCGCCAATTCCTGCGCCCGCACCATCACATCAAACGCATCAATACCTTGAAATTGCTTATGCAAATACACACATTTTCCATTAATAAATACCGTATCGACATCGCCGCCCTGCAAGGCATACACAATGTGTGAATATATATTATATAAGGGCACTGCGTGAATTTGGTTGATATTCACAATTTGCAAATCGGCTTTTTTGCCAATTTCAATAGAACCGCACAGGTGTTCAATTCCCAAACACTGCGCTGCGCCGAGAGTTGCCATAAATACCGTTTGCTGCGCGTTCAACGCTGTGGCATTTCCGCTGTGGTATTTATGCACCAAAGCAGCGGTTTTTATTTCCGTGTACATATCGAGCGAATTGTTGCTCACGGCACTATCGGTGCCAAAACAAACTTTTACGCCGCTTTCGAGTAAGTCGGGAACAGGCGACACGCCGCATACAAGTTTTAGGTTGCTTTGCATATTATTAACGGCGCTTACTCGGTTTGTTGCCAAAATTTCACGGTCGTTTTCGCTTACATATACACAATGACCGGCAATAGTTTTGCCATCGAAACAAGCCAAATCGTTGAGGTATTCAACCGGTGTTTTGCCGTGTTGTTCCATACAATTATTATATTCTTCCATAGTTTCCGAAAGATGCGTATTCAAAGCCACATTATATTTGTTGGCAAGCGCACGCGCTTTTTTGAAATTCTCTGCCGAACACGTATATATACTATGCGGAGCGGGAATAATTTGTACTAAATTGTGATTTTGGTATTGTTGCATCAAGGTTTCAAGACCTTGCAAAGCCTCATCGGGGGAATTTGCATCAGCTACCGCAAAATCTACAATTGGCTGTGATAAAAAGGCTCGCATACCAATTTCTTCGCACAATTTTGCAGTTTCTTCTACAAAATAATACATATCGACAAAGCAGGTTGTGCCGCTTGCAATCATTTCTAAAATAGCCAACGAAGAGCCGATTTTCACATTTTCACGGTTTGTAAATTGCGCCTCGACCGGAAAAATATAATCGAACAACCATGTTTTCAACGGTAAATCATCGGCATAGCCTTTAAAAATATTCATTGCGGCATGCGTGTGCGCGTTGATAAAACCGGGCAAAAGCAAATTTCCTTGTGCGTCAATCACCGTTCCGGCTTCAATACCATGGCTTTCGCAGGTGTCGCATATATGTACAATTGTGTCATTTTCAATACAAACACAGCCATTTTCTATGATAGAAAATTCCGGATTCACGGTAACAATATAGGCATTTATAATTTTGTAATCAATCATTTGCAGAGTATTTAAAATACAAAGATACGGAAACATTATAAAATTACGGTCATTGAGCTTGTCGAAATGTAAATTTTGAAACATAAGTTCGACGAAAGTAAATTATAATTGACTTTATTTGAAAAATAATAATTTACATAATTTACTTATTATCAATCAATTATACTGTTTTTAATAAAAAATAAAACATAATTTTGCAAAAACTTTGCGTTGCAATGGTTGTTTCTAAAAAATAATATATTATATTTGCCGTTATTGTAGTGATTGAGCTAAATAGGCAAAGATTGACAATAGGTAAAAGTTTAAATGTTTCAAACGTTCTGATATGAAAAAAATATACAAATTTACACCTCTCATAATTTCCTTATTTTTTTTCGTAAATGCCTTTGCGCAAGACCCTAACTTCTCGCAATTTTACTTGAAAGAAATGTATTACAACCCTGCTTTTATAGGCATCAATCCGGGTTTAAGAGGAACAGTTACCGACCGCCATTTATGGACAAACGTGCCGGGCGAATGGGGAACTCAAAGTATTGCAGTTGATTTTTTTGACCAAAAGTTTGCGCAAGGCGGTTTGGGTGCAATTATTACCCGAAATTCACAAGGCGAGAATTTCATTAACACATTTACCGGAGGTATTGGTTACGCTAAGCAACTTCGTTTCACTCCCGACTTTTTAATGCAAATAGGTGCTTTGGCAGGCTATATTCAAAAGTCTTTGGATTATTCATCGCTCACTTTTGTCGATGAATACGACCCTCGTTTCGGACGAATTTATGAAACAGAATTTGTGCCGCCCATAGACGGAAAATATAATGTAGGTGTATTCGATTTTAGTGCCGGTTTGGTTGCCCGTTTCAATATTCGCAAAAGTCCGATACGTTACATTGCTGCAAATACGGTTGGTATAGCATTCCACCACTTATCGCAGCCCGATGTTTCGTGGCTTGGCAACGACGAAGCGGCTCGCCTGCCAATGAAAGTGAATGTTCACGTAACTTCATCACTTCGTTTCGACCGCAAAGGCTACTACAATAAATATTTCTTACTTACACCGGGTTTCTTGTACGAAAATCAAACTCCTACCCACGCATGGTTCAAAGGTACCGAGGTGGGATTTCAAACAATTTCGTTTGGTTTAAATTCTGTAATTCCTACGAAAACTTCGTTTATGTCTTCATTACAAGCCGGTTTGTGGGCACGTAAAATGTACACCAAAAAAGAAACTTTGGGCGATGTATATTCATCGTTGAGAAACAAAACTTTTGATTCTATGATATTTACGCTTGGCTACATTAAATATTCCCGCGATAACAAACGTTCATACCAAATAGTATATAGCTACGATATGACGATTTCGCAAGCCGGTTTAGGCACCGGAGGTACGCACGAAATTACGCTGAATTTTGAAATTCACGATTTGGCATTACCAAGTTCAAGAAGTCAACCGGCAGCAATACCGCACCCTAACGACCGGTTTTCGCGATATTAAATTTTATAAAAGAGACGCAAGTCTCTTTTTTTATAGAATGAATACCTAAACAGAAAATGGATTAACTTCGTTGAGCTCCGCTTTGCTCCGGTTGCTTCACTTCGTTCGCAATGACGCTCTTTCGAGAGTTTGCGCGAACCAACAAAAAAGCGTCATTGCGAGCAGAGCGAAGCAATCCAGAAAATATATTATTAATTATTTATGTATAAAAAACTTCTTTTCATTCTTTCCCTTTTGTGCTCTATAACCCTTTGCGCTCAACAAACAACTTTCCGTATGGCAGTTGTAAAATACGGCGGTGGCGGCGATTGGTATGCCAACCCTACTTCATTGCCCAATTTAGCTGCGTTTTGTAACCGAGAATTAAAAACAAACATTCAAGCCTCAACAGTAGAAGTTGGTAGTCCCGATATTTACAATTATGCCATGCTGCACCTTACCGGACACGGCAATGTGTTGTTTTCAAATTCCGATGTACAAAATTTACGCAACTATCTTTTAAGTGGCGGTTTTTTACATATCGATGATAATTACGGACTTGACCCTGCAATTCGGCGAGAAATGAAAAAAGTATTTCCCGAATTGGATTTTGTAGAACTTCCGGCAAACCACGAAATATATCAAAAACCCTTCAATTTCCCCAAAGGATTGCCCAAAATTCACGAACACGACAACAAACCGGCACAAGGATTTGCCTTGCTATGGAACGGACGCATAATTTGTTTTTACTCCTACGAAAGCGATTTGGGCGACGGCTGGGAAGATGCCGCAGTGCACAACGACAGCGAAGAAACTCGTATGAAAGCGTTGAAAATGGGGGCTAATATTGTTAGTTTTATGAGTACTAATTAATAACTGAGTAAATAACTAATCGTTAAACTCTAACCACTAATCACCCTGTCCTAACTTACCGTTTTTTATTTTATTTCACAGCCTTGGGCGAACTGGGTAATTTTACTTCCAATTGTTTGGACGACTAATTACTGTGCCATTTAATAAAGTTACATTTTCCGGCAACATAGATTGATTAAAACGAGACTTGTAATCCAAAAGTTTACGTTTAGCATCACAAGAATTGGACAGACTTACCGAATGCCGTAGAGGTGGAAAATAAACAAATATTTTATGTGCCGGATTTATCTCTCGTATCAATTCAATGGAAGGGAGCATATCACTATCAGCCGAAACAATAATGCTTATATCGCATCTATGTTTGTACACATCATTGATTATTTGAGTTGCTATGCGTACGTCAGTTTCTTTTTCTTCGTAGGTATGTATAATATTTTTGCAATTACTACACCGAATATCTTTTTTCAAATATTTTCCTAAAATTAAACGAAATTTAGTATTCAGTTTATTGGCACTAAAAAACAAATCTTGTCTTTTTGATGCGGAAATATCGTGAGGACGAGCTGAAAAATAATTACTTTCTACTAATTCTTGATTGTCTGTAAGCATTTTCTCAAAAAATAATACAATATCAAGCCAATAAAACTTTTTCCATTTACTATCTTTTAATGCTATTGCTTTTAATCCGTAATAGAAGTTAAAACCATCAACATAAACAATTACTTTCTGCTTTTCCATAGACAAATTAAGTTAAAAAAAAACCACCTTTCCGGTGGTTAGGGTCTTGGCATTTCTCATCCAAGAGGGGCTTGTGTTATTTCTAACACATTGCAAAGGTAATGTATTTGTTTGCAAAATGCAAATTTGAAGAATGTTTTTTTAATAAATTATTTTAGGCAAAGCCTCGTTCGGCGGCGGTTATACCGCCGTCGCTCTATTCGTACAGGTTTTGCCTGTTATTTGTATTAATAAATTTCCATCTCATTGTTAATTTTATAGGCAAAGCCTATTTTGATAAAGCCGACTTAGGCAAAGAGCAGAGCCTAAGTCGAACAAGGGGGATATTTATAGCAAAAAACAACCTATTTCAATGCATCAATTTCTTTTGGCGAAAGTCCTGTTATTTGAGAAATAGTTTCTACCGATAAACCGGCTCGTAAACTGTTACGAACTATTTTGATAGATTTTTCGGCTTCGCCCTCGGCTTTTCCCTCCGCCTTAGCCGTATCTATACTATTTTGCAAATCCCTAAGTCCTTCTGCTTTCCCTTCTGCTTTTGCCGTATCTATACTATTTTGCAAATCCCTAAGTCCTTCTGCTTTCCCTTCTGCTTTTGCCGTATCTATACTGTTTTGCAAATCCCTGTACGAATTTAAACTGTCAATATAATCTTGATATTCATCTTCGGTTAATTTCGCAATCTCGGCTACTGAAAACATTTTCTCGAAAATGCGTTCGCGAAGTTTGTCGGGAATATTCTCTAATCGTTTCAGATTTTTCAATACATACATCCACTTCTCAAAACGTGTTTCCAACTCTTCGGCTTGTTTGACAAACTTCGGCATTTCCAAATAAATAAACGTCAGTTTGTCGTAAAAAATCTTGTGCGTTTCAATGTCTGTAAGCATCACATCGTAACGGTATTTTTGCGTATTATGCTTGTCTTCATCAAACACAAAATTCAAAATCGCAACCGTATATACCGCCTTTAATTCAAAACTCCAATCGCCCGGAATTGCCTGTTGTACTATTGGGAAAGTGCTGTAATACAACGTCCTATCTTTAAAAAATGTCTGTTTTGTTTTTTGAAGTTCTACGATAAATTTCTCGCCCTTTTCATTTTCGCAATAAAGGTCGAAAACGGCTTTGCGCGATTCTTCCGAAACACCCAATCGCTCTGTTTTTAAATACGATAACGATACAATTTTACCTTCTTCTTTATGAAGCAGTTCATTCAAAAAATCCAACAATAATTCTTTATTACACTCCTCACCGAATAATTTCTTGAAACCAAAATCGGTAAAAGGGTCAATATATCTGTCTTTCAATCGTTCTTGCATGATTGTTATGTTTTATTATACGATGCAAATATACAATTATTTGGAAATCTAATTCATAAAATTCAAACGAAAAGAAAAATGAAAGGCAAAGCCTTGTTTGTATAGAAGAGCGGGCGGTGCAACCGCCGCTCAACGGGGTTAGTTTTTAAAACTTAACAAGTCTAAAAAATTACCGAATAAGCACCACCGACCCAAATTTAGAATACCCGCCAAGCGACTTTTTCTGCCCTGCCCACGTAGTGCCGTTCAAAAATTTTGCTTCCATTTTCCAAATATACACATCGGATTGCAGGAGTTCACCGTTGTGTGTGCCGTCCCACGCGCCGGTAAATGTGCCGTTTTGTACCTCATTGGAATACCATAGCAAATTCCCCCATTTGTCGTAAATCCATACTTTGCAATATTCCAAATTGTAAGCTACCGGTTTAAATATTTGTACCGAAGCGGCGGCGTTTGTTGGGCTGAATGCGTTGGGAATGTATATGCCGTTCAATATATCAACAAATATTTCGGTTGCGTAGCTTGCTCGACAACCGAAATTGTTGGTTACGGTCAAAATTGGGTATTTGAAACCGTAGGTGTAATCGTGTATTTGTATCGGTTTAAATCTATCGAAATAGTTTACAAACATATCTACCACCAAAGTATCACGATTGTCGGCAGTATCGAAAAACCATTCCATAGTATAGGTTAGCGGAATTTCTATATAAGTACCATCGGGATTTTTTACTACAATTGGGGCTTGATAGGAATTGTCGGTAAATTCTATTGTTGTGCTTGCACTCGGCAAACTCCATGTGTAAAATGGCTGTGGGTAATCGGCAATAAAAACCACAAGCGTATCGTAACCCTCGCAACCTGCATAAGTACGTTCATATACGCTTAAAGTATCAATTCCCACGCCGTACCAATCCACGTAACGATTGGGCGAGTACGGATTTCCGTCTTTTGAATAATTATAATGCGTACCCGATGTTTTCCAAAAATACTCGCTCCCTTGTGCCGCAGTTTTTATTGCATACTGTTCCTCAATTGCCTGTAAGCAAAATTCATTGCGCCCTATAATTTGGGAATTTGCCGCAGGCGTAACTTCAAAAGAAGTTTGCACACGCTCACTTTTGCAACCCGAAACGGTATCAATATCGTAAAGTTCAAATTCGTAAGTGCCGACCGGAATATCGCTTTGCCCCAAACGGTCGAAATCATACGTTTCGCCTGTCCAATTGTGCAGTTTTTTATCGCTGCTAATCCATTGAATTAGCGGACTGCCGAATGCCTGCAAAGATGTAAGTTCGCCTTCGCACATAGTTTTTTGAGTTGCGACAATTGGCGAATGTGGCGGGTCAAACACTGCATAATCGACAATGGTTGTTGCGCTTGCGCACACTCTGCCATTCGACTGATATTGATACAACGCCTCAATGCGGTATGCACCCACGTAAGGAAACAGCGCAGTATCAGCAAGCAACGTTTGCAGTGTTTTGTCCGGTAGTGTATAACGGTCGCCGTTTTCATATATAATCGTCCATTGTAAACTTGCGCTTGCATTAAACGGCGGCGAAAAATTTCCGGCAACAATATTTTCATACTCCGCATTTGTACACGAAATTATATCGGCACCTTTCAAAATCGTATTGTTATTATTGCCGTTATTGTAAATAGCGGTATCTATTGGCAATTGAGGACGGGTGTAAAGCATTTTTAAAATCGCATCGGGATTACCAATTGTAAATTCCGGCGTAGGATTAACCGTTAAAATCAATGTTGTCAAACCGTTATCTACCATATATACATCGCTCTGCGTTCCTTGCGGAAACCAAGTATCACGAATAAAGGTTGGCAATTCACTTTCGCAGATTGTTTGACGCAGGATTTGATAAATTGTAAGATTGAGATGTATAATGCTATCACAGCCGGAAACTGTTTTTCGAGGAAACACATAATCGCCGCTGTACGACCCATGTGAAAATGTCATGCCAAGATAAGTAAAAGGCAAATCATCATCATACAATGTAATAGTATCATACGTTGTAAAAGTTTCGTTTACCGTAAGTTTAAGCGTTACAATACTGTCGCAATTATACAGCGATTTTCGCGTGAAAACATAATCGCCGCTTTGCGTTCCTACTTCAAACGTAATATCGCGAAACGTAAAGGGCAATTTGCTATCACACAGGGTAATTTGTTCGGTAAAATTGGTGTTGTAAGTAAGATTAAGCGTTACCGTGCTGTCGCAGCCGGTTACGGTGCTGCGGTTAAAAACATACGTACCCTCTGCTGTTCCTGCCTCAAACGTAATGTCGCGAAAAGTAAATGGAAATATGGCATCGCACAGTATGATAGTTTCCTGTAAGTCAAACGTAGGATTTACCGTAAGAATAAGTGTTGTAATGCTATCGCAGCCGTTCACGGTTTTTCGGTTAAAAGTATATTGACCGCTTACCGTTTCGGTTCCAAACACAATATCACGGAAAGTAAAGGGTAATTCGTTTTCACAAATCGTTATGCTTTCCTGCAAATCAAACGCAGGATTTACCGTAAGTTTGAGGGTTACAATGCTGTCGCAACCGAATGAAGTTTTTAAGGTATCGGTATAAATTCCTGTTTGGTTATAATTGGTGCCATTGAAAAAGTAGCTTTCGTTGGAGCAAATTACTTTGGTTATGGTTTCTTGTTTTGTGGGGTGGACGGTTACGGTGTCTGTTTGAGTATCTTTTACACAGCGGACAGGTTGTGCGCAATACATCCACGACCCATTAGTCGCATGTACTTGATTAAGAATTCCTAATCCGATATAATGAGCAGTATTGTCCTCGGGTGAAGTCCTCGTATTACTCCAGTAGCGAGTTGCATCATAATAACTATCACTTGTTAGAAAGTTACTACCGAAACGGAAATAACAATTGGGAAGAAAAACAGTATTGTCGCCGTTACCAAAAAGTAGTCCCCTTTTGCCATTTCGAGTTTGCCAAGTGCTACCTGCGCTAACAAGACTTTCTTGTTCAGGCGGAGTTGGTATTCGCCAACCTTCGGGGCATATATTGTTGGCGGTTTCCCACGTTGCTGCATTATTACCGTTCCAATCCCAATCCCAATCGTCATTCCAAACACTTCCATCGGTAGAAATAGCTGGGTTTGTTGTACTCCACCCCACCTTACTATTCCACTGATAAAACATTCCCGCATCTTCCGGATTTTCCGCAAAAGTATTCGGCGCATCAACATTATATTTTGCCCAAATAATTCCATTAATTTTTACGCCGTTTTCATCTGGAGTTCCTGTTGAACAACCTTTGCCGTCGACTAATTCATTCACAACAAACATATTTGCGCCAGGTTGTGTTGCCGCAAGTGTTGTACTCATACCCGAAACTGTAACAGTTCGTCTTGTACCATTGAAAGTATAATCTAATGAAAAAGGCGGTGTTCCTGTGAAAGTCAAATGAATGTTTTCGTTTTGGCAAACAATTTTTTCTAAAACCGTAACAGTTGGCAGAGTGCACGGTTGCGCCTTAGCAAAACAAAATACACAAAAAAAAGAACATATACACAGGAGCTTTTTAGCTCCGCTGCGCTCGTACGTTGTACTTCGGTTCATGGGGTTGGGTGTTACCAAATAAAATAAAAACATATACAGCGTTTTATTCAAAATTCTGTTTACAAAGCAAAATTATTAGGGCAACCGCACGAAATTTAATCGTTACCGCAAAAGGCTGAAAGCCTTATATAATCCAGCGTAGGGCATCGCCCTACGACAATGAACAAACCAAAACTACGCCCTGAAAGGGCAAAATCAGAAAACAAAATTATTGATTTTGCCCTTACAGGGCGTGTTTTTGTGTGGTCGTATTTCACACAGGGCGATGCCCTGTGCTAGTATATATAAGGCTTTCAGCCTTTTTAATGTAAACTCAATACTGAAAATAAATAAAAGGCTGTATCTCAGATGACTTCATTTGTATCACAGCAAAAATAACAAATACCAAAAAGAAAATTTTCAGTATTAACGGTGATTTGATAAGGCTTTGTTGAGCAAAGTCTTCATAACGCTTCGGCAGGAAGTGCATTACATAACCTATAGCCATCAATGCCAAAACCATTGGATAACCTTTCACAAAATCAAAAAGTATTTCCGAATGGAATGCTGTACCTATTTGTTGTAAAACTTCAACAACAACTGTCATATTGTCGGCACGGAAGAATATCCAACAGAAGGCTACAAAATGGAATGTTACTACTACGCTAATAATACGTGTCAGGCGGTTTCCTCTAATTTTCACGATGCTTTTTACATATTTTTCTACTACAAGAGCCGTACCGTGCAGTGTTCCCCAAATAATATAGCGCAACGCCGCACCATGCCAAAGTCCACCCAACACCATTGTTATCAGCAGGTTAAAGTACATTCGGATTTTGCCTTTGCGATTGCCGCCAAGCGAAATGTAGAGGTAATCGCGCAACCAACGCGAAAGAGAGATGTGCCACCGCCGCCAAAATTCGGTGATATTACCCGATTGATAGGGCGAATCGAAGTTGATAGGTAGCCGAAAACCCATCATTAGCGCAATGCCGAGTGCCAAGTCGGTGAGACCCGAAAAATCGCAATAAATTTGCAAGGTGTAGCCATATACGCCAAACAGATTTTCGAGTCCTGTGTAGAGTGTAGGATTGTCGAAAATCCTGTCCACAAAATTGAGGCTGATATAGTCGGAAATAATCGCTTTTTTGAATAAACCTGTGCCAATCAGGAAAATAGCCTTTCCAAAATCTTCACGACTTACAAAAGGCGTTTGGCGAATTTGTGGTAAAAATTCAGATGCCCGCACAATAGGACCTGCCATAATGCGCGGAAAAAATGTAAGGTAAAAGGCATATTCCGTGAAATTTTGTGCCGGCTCGGTGCCGCGCCGATAGAGGTCAATAATGTAACTTACACTTTGAAAAGTGAAAAACGAAATTCCTATCGGCAGAAAAATATCAAAACCGTTAAACGGACGACTAAAAATGTCGCTAAACGTTGCCGCCAAAAAGTTGGTATATTTGAAATATGCCAATATTCCCAAATTTGAGAGAACACTCATTAACAAGAGTATTAGTCGTTTACGTTTTTCCTGAGTGATAAAAAGTTTTTTCCCGATATGGTAATCGAAAACGCAAACAAAAATGAGTAAAGCAAGATACACGCCATTTGACTTGTAGTAAAAAAACAGCGAAAATGCAATAACAAACCAATTTCGCAATTGTTCGCGCCTGTAAATAAGGCAATAAATCCCCATAAAGGCTGTAAACAGAAACAGGAAAAATCCGCTGTTTACCAACAGAAAGTCGCCGCTGTGGTATTGGAACAACTCTATAAATTTATGTAAATCAATGGTTTGCAACATATTTCAAATAACTGTTTATAATGGCATTAAAAATCAAATCGCCCTGCAACCGGTATCCCTCAGCCGAAAAATGTACGCCGTCGGGACGCAACAATCCCTCTGCTTTCCATAGCTGACACGAACCGTAACCACCACCCACCGCATAAAGGTCAATAATAGCGGTTTTGGTATCGTTAGCCACTTCGAGCAATGCCTCGTGAACAAGCTTCATTCTTTGATTGAGATACTTTTTTTGATAATAATTATGTACCGGTGTAGTGAGCAAAATCGGCGTTTCCGGATTTGTGGCGCGAATATTTTCTATCATTTGACGGGCATTTTCATACACTTCTTGTTTGGTAATATCGCGTGCTGCACCCTCATTTGTTCCCAAGGAAATAATGATTAAGTCGGGTTGCAAACAGGGTAATTGTGTAAAAAATTCGGGTGAGCGGTTATATTCGGTAAAATGTGCGCCGTTTGCCCCCATCGAATGGTAAAGAATACCGCTCTTTGCATCGTTTTGTAGTACGATGCCATTGAGGCGAAACTCCTTTTGTGTTGCGGCGGTCGGCGTTATTTTGAGAGAAAAGGAATTGCTTAAAACGCTGAAAGTAAATACATTGTCCGTAGATTGTGCCGATAAAAATTCTTCGCCCAAGTTATTATTTATGCTAAAATCGAAATAATTTTCAGCTTTTGGCGAAAAAACAGTCAATTTTTTGAATGGATAAAACAATTCGCCATCTTTTATTTGAATATCAAACGATGCACTACTGTCGGCAGTAAAAATGCTGCGCGTGGCGAGCCCCGGCTCCGATTCGCGGTTTTTGCCGATAATGGACACTTGCTGCCACTCGCCTGACGCAGACGACCGAATGTTGTTCGGTTCGTTGGAACGAGCAATACGGTGTGGAAATATCAACCCGCGCCCTGCATTGCCAAAGCTTTCTTGCAACAAAATGCGTGTTTTTTCCGTCATCATATCGGCTTGAATGTGCGAATCGCCAAAATGCACAATGTTGATAATGCCGACGTTGTTTTGGGCAAGGCAGTACATTTTTTCAAAAAACGGCGCTACTATTTCGCTGCCTGCAATGCTATCCAAAGACAATTTTAAAAATGGATATGTTGCTTTCAATTTTGCCTGTAACGCGGCTTGTTTCTCTTTGAGCATCTGTGTATTATCGGTATTATCGTTTTGGCAACACACTGTTTGTGTACTCATCAGCAAAACGGTCAACCATGTTATTGTTTTTTTCATTCTTCTTTTTCCTTTCTTTTTTTGTAAATATCTACTTCGTGAATAAAACTTTCGGCAAATTTCAAGGCAACTTTTTTGCTGCCGGCGAAATTCAAATGCGTGTAATCTTTGTTGGCAAGCGGCGGTTTGGCATCTACAAAAGCCGCCATAGAGTTCATTCCGCCCATTGCCTCAAACAAATTCCAAAAAATAATTTGATTATCGGCGGCTAATGTCCTTTGAGCTTCCAACAAGGCAGGAATGCCCGCCATAGTTACGTATTCGCCCTGCACTCGACGGCTTCGGTCAGAAACGGACAATATCAAAATCGGCACATCGGGAAAAGCATTTTTCAGTTTTTCGATAACTTTTGTCATAGATTTTGCATAAGCCGAATAATCTGTTCTCGTGGCTTCGGCAACGTTCAAACCAAATTGCAACACAATCAAATCGTAGTGCAGCATATCGTTAAATTGTTTCAAAAAATCCTCGCGAACCGTCAGTAATCCCAAACCCGAATTGCCTTTGATAGCAAAATTATCAAAATAAATGCCGGTTGTATCTTCGAGCGATGCTCCATAAAAAGCCGTATTTCCAAGGGTGTCGGGTATATAAATCGACACGCGCCATATATCGGGCGTTGCAACAACTACTTGCTTTGGCAACGCAGTTTGCCGTATGGAATAGGATTGCGATTGCCCGCCATTCAAGCGAATGCTAACTGAACTTTCATTTTCGGAAGTATAAAATAAACGCAGTTTGCCGAAATTCTGTGTATGCTTAAAAAATTTGGCTGTACCTTCGTATGCCACAAAAGCCGCCGAATCGGGCTTGTAAATTGTTCCGCCGATACCATAATCTTTCAAGCGTGGATTGCTAATAAACGAGCGGGTGTGCCAACCGTTAAAATGATGAATAACCGTGCGCCGAAATCCTGTTGCCTCAAACGTAATAGGCATAAAACCAACGCCATTGCCGCCATAGAGGCTTTGTAGCGTGTCGCGCAAATTGCCAACCACAATGTCGGCTTCGGTAAACGAATCGCCAAACCATGCTACACGAACTTGTTTATCTTTAGACAAAAGTTTGGTAATTAAGCTATCAAGCGGGTACTTGATTTCAGTATAGTTTTCAAAACATTGTATGCTGTCGGGGCAAGGATATGTTGCTTCAACCACAGGTATTTTTATTGTGTCGCCGGTAATTGTTTCCGGCTGCGAAATAATATCTGAAAAAATATTAAACGGTTTAATATTTTTCGCGAAACGATAATCCTCTATCAACGATAAAATGCCAAATATGGCAATGATTATCAACAGAAAAGAAAAAACATTGGAAATATAATTTTTTGGCATAAATAATTTTCAAATGAAAATGAGTGCGCAAAGGTAAATTATTATTATTTTATAACATTTTATTTCTTCAAAAATAATAGGGCAATGCTCTTGTTTCCATTGCAATATCATTTATGGTGTGCAAAATTATTCTTTTTGATTTGTCTGTTTTACAAATTATAAGATTTTTATTTTACAAATTATCAAACTCCAAGTGAGGACAGTGAAATCACATTTATTCCATCGTTGCGGGTATAACTTACGCCTGTTCCTGTAATTATATTTAATGATTGTGGCGACTGAATTTTCTTTGTGTCCAAAATTGAGGCAAATTTTTTAAGATTTTCGGCGGCTTCGTCTATTTGTCCTGTACCAAGTTTTACTTCAAAGGCAGCCCATTCGCCGCTGTATTTTTGCACGATAGCATCAACCTCCAAATTCGTAGAATCACGATAATGAAAAACACTTGCATCGTTTGACTGCGCATATACTCGCAAATCGTGTGTTACAAGCGATTCAAAGAGGAATCCTGTAAATTTTAAGTCATTGAGTAGGGATTTTTCCGTTGCACCGAGAGATGCCACAGCGAGCGAAACATCTGTCAAATGGCGTTTTGGGGCTTTCCGTAACATTGCCGAAGAACGCAAATGCGTGTTCCAAGCGGGTTGGTTTTCAATAATCATCAAGCGTTCAAGTGCGTCTAAATAATTGTAAATGGTTGGACGGGTAATAGAAAAACTGTCTTTTTCAAAAATGTCAGTTTCCAAAGAAGTTGTCTCAATAGTTGTGGCGGTGTTTCTTGCCAATGAACGCAAAAGATTTCGTACTTTTACAGGGTCGCGTTTTACATTCGATACACGGCTCATATCAACTTCTGCAAGCATTTCAATATAAGAACGAAGAATGTCGTTTGCATCTGAAACAGTTTTGCCAATCAATGACGGATAGCCGCCAATAATGATTTTTTCAATGATAAATTCTAATTCGGAATGGTCGTTGCCGGCATCAAATTTCTTGCCTTCCAAAAGATTTTTCAAACTGATTTTTCCGGACGAATGACCCAGTTCCTGCCAACTCATAGTTCGCATATCAAGCGTTGTGAAACGTCCTGCGCCTGAATGTTTTTTTACTTTTTCGTCAGGATTTGCCGAACCGGTTAAAATAAATTGAGCAGGCGATTTGCGTTTATCAACTTCGCGCCGTACCATATTCCAAAGTTTTGCCTGCTCTTGCCATTCGTCAATCAGGCGTGGTGTGTTGCCTTCTAACAGCAGTTGCGGTGCAGTGTCCATTAAAAATTGTACATTTTCGTCAATATCAACTTCCAAAACACTTTTAGCAAACTGACTTGCCGATTCTGTCTTGCCACACGCTTTACAACCACGAATGAGTACCGCCCCGCTTGCATTTAACTTGCGCTGTAACTCTTTATCGGTAATTCTGTTAATATATTCCATATCCTTACGCTATAAATTTTCTGCAAAGGTATAAAATATTTTACAAATTACAGGAATTTTATTTTACAAATTACAAGAATTTTATTTTACAAATTACAAGGGTTTTAAATGTTCAATGATTTTAAGTTGGTAAGTTGATTAATAATTTATTCTTTTACGCAACGGTGCGCAAAGGTAAATTATTATTTATTTTATAACATTTTATTTCTTCAAAAATATAGGGCAACCGCATGAAATTTTACGAATGTAAAATTGAATTAAAAAGGCTGAAAGCCTTATATATACTAGCACAGGGCGACGCCCTGTGTGAAATACGACCACACACAAACACGCCCTGAAAGGGCAAAATCAATAATTTTGTTTTCTGATTTTGCCCTTTCAGGGCGTAGTTTTGGTTTGTTCATTGTCGTAGGGCGATGCCCTACGCTGGATTATATAAGGCTTTCAGCCTT
>Ga0209737_10000223_pt1 | contig 51831 bp, 37 predicted proteins | sample TergutCu122P3_FD_187284 | JGI IMG/M metagenome (GOLD analysis project Ga0209737, IMG submission 187284) | Cubitermes ugandensis P3 segment gut microbial communities from Kakamega Forest, Kenya - Cu122 P3 (SPAdes) (version 2) | ecosystem: Host-associated > Arthropoda: Insects > Digestive system... | reverse complement strand
GCGTATCGCGCTCGCCGAAATGTGCATCTTCGTCGTCAGCGGCGTCGTTGTGGTCGGTCACGTACGAAGTACGCTCCCTTCCACGCCTCCTTGCTTCCTGGAATCTGCACCATTTCGACGTCGCGACAGGCCGCCAGTGATAAGGCGAGTGCGATAGCGGCGCAGGGGGCGCGGCCCCCTAAGCGTTAATTTAATGGTGAATATTTAAGTTTGATTTTTCAGAACACCAATCATTCCTTTGCTAATTCGTTAATTGATAGCAGCTTGAGCTTGAGCTCATAGCTACTAGCTAATAGATCGTGATTAAGAGCCATAAGGCAAAAGAACAATAAAGCTAACAATCAGATTAACGTCTATGGGGCGCGGCCCCCTTCAAAAAAACGTCACAGGGGCAATGTTTTTATCCGTAGAGACAAGGCATGCCTTGTCTCTACTCATTGGCTAACGTCTTGCGAATCGGACGCGTCTGAGGAAGACGTCGAGCAGGATGAGGGCCAGGGCAATCCAGAGGAATCGCGGCCAGGTGGGGGAGAAGGTGCGTATTTTGTGTTCGCCGGGATCTTTGAGTTGTTCGAGGGTTGGGTTGATGAGGCCATGGGTGGCGCGTGCGATGGCGTCGAGGAGGGCTGTGTTGGGTTCGGTCTGGGCGTATTCGCGCGGGTAGGGGAAGGGGAGTGTGGTTTGTGCGAAGCCCTGGATGGCGTCCGAATCGCGTTTGAGTTCGGCGCGCAGTTCGTAGGTGCCGTAGGTGGGCAACTGGAAGCTCGACTGATAGAATCCCGGTGCGATTTGCGGCAGGGGGATTTGGAAGGGATCGGCGCCCGGCGGGGTGACGCTGAGGGTGACCGTGAGGGCGTTGATGAAATTGTCGTTGTCGTCGATGGCGTCGACGGAAACGATGGCGCGTTCGTTTTCGATGCGCGTGGTCATGGCGTAGAGGGTTTCTTCGTCATTTTTCATGGTGGCGCGCACGACCTGGGTCCAGAATTTTGCGAAGGCGGAGGATTGGCGGATCCAGTCGGTGGCCCAGCGATTTTTGGCATCGCTGGTGAAGACGGTAGTTTTGCCGGTGCCAAAGCTCCAGTGTGCCAGGATGGGAGCGCCGCTGGGCGCAGTCAGGATGACCTGGGCACCGGGTTTTGCCTTGGTGGCAACGTAGCCAAGCAGGGTGCCGCGCGTCACGCCCTGGATCATGGCATGCTGCCTGGCCACGGTAGGGATGAAGGGGCCTTCGATGACGGCGTTGTTGATGACGCGGTTGGTTTCTTCGATGAAGATGCGCGGCAGGGTGCTTGCGTCGTTGACGATAAAGGTTTTGCCTTTGCCGAGGCTGGCAATGCGGCCGAGGAGGACCGTGTCGGCGCCCTGCAGTGCAATGGTTGAGATGGTGATGCGGGCCCGGGCCATTTCCCGGACGAGGGCGTCGATGCCGGCATAGGAACTGTGGCCGTCGGTCAGCAGAATGACATGTTTGACGCTTGCAGAGATGAGCGATAGTTCGAGGTAAGTCATCTCAAGGGCATTTCGGATGTTTGTGCCGCCGTTGGCGGCCATTCGTGAGATTTTGTCGTTGATGCTGTGGCGATTGACGGCGCGCGTGGCGGGGACAACGATGTGGGGGACATCGTCGAATCCTATGACAAGGACGCGGTCCTGAGGGTTTAGGCTGGATACGGTTGCTTTGGCGGCAGCTTTGGCGAGTTCGAGGTTTCGGTGGGCCTGCATGGAGCCGGATTTGTCGATGACAAGGGCAATGGCGGCAGACTGATTGTCTTTTTTGACGTCAGCCTTAAAGCTGACGGGGAGAATCCTTTCGATGGGCGTGTTTTCGTACCCGCCCAGTCCAAACGCTTCTCCCCCGCCGATGGCGATGAATCCGCCGCCCTGGCGCCGGACGTAGTCCTGCAGGAGCAGCATGTTGTCGGTGGTGACATTGATGCGACCGGTGTTGGTGACGCGCGGTACATCGCCCAGGATGACAGCGGCATAATTCATGAGCTCGCGCATTGAGGTGGGCAATCCGCCGGCAGTACGCACTTCAACCTCGAAGCTCTGCCCCTCGGTGCTTCCCCAGCCGGCAAGGGCTCGCTGGAGGTAAGCGGCTTGCGTGGCGTTTTGTTCGATGTAGAGGACTTTGGGTTTGCCAAGGACGACAAAACTGTCGAGAAAGACGTTGTTTTCTGCAAAACGATCGTCTTCTTCGCCAAGCCCTTCGAGGCTAATCCGGCATGTGAGTGGCCCGGGGAGTTCGGGTGTGGTCGTGAGCGTGATAAAGTTTTGGCCCTTCAGCAGGTGGACATCCTGGGTGTTTTTTTCTTCTCGAACGCCGTTTTTTTCGAAGACAAGCCTGGCTGTTGTCTCGTGTGTGGCATCGATTTGGACGACGATTTCGAAGGGTTTGGAAACGCGGAGATTGTCCCTTTGCCGGACGTCGATGCCCGAGATCATGACCTCCCGTACGGGGGGGAAGAGGAGATGCTGAACATCAATGCGGATGTCCTGGGCAACGCTCTGCACGGCCGCTGCCAGGGCGTCGCCCTGTGTCTGGTTGCCATCGCCCATGAGGACGATGCGGCGTTGATGGTTCTCTGGAAAGAGGGCGGCTGCGAAGCGCAGCGCGGCATCAATGTCTGTACTTTGCTGTGCGGCACTGCCCTGGACATCGTGGCGATCAATGCTGGGGGGAGCGCCCTGGGTGAGCGGAATGATTCGTGGGGACTGGGCATAGGTGACGAGCTGCACGTCAAAACCTGCGCCCTGCAGGGCATGTGTTTTGGCGATTTCATCCTGAGCCTGCGCCATGGCGGCATCGGGTACAGAGTCACTCACGTCGACAACATAGACCACCGATACCAGGCTCGTTTCGGTGGTTTTCTCGATGTCGATGAGCGCCAGCACAAGGCAGGTCAGGAGCGCGATGCGTACGATCCCGCTCAGGAGCCTTTGCCAGAGGGGAAAACCGCTCAGGGAGCGCCGTCCGAAAGCCAGAAATACGGGCCAGAGTGCCAGGATGCCTGCCCACTCAAGATGCATGATTCGGTAAGGCTGTGCCAGTGCAGGAACATCGAGATTAAGCAGGGGCAGGCGATTGAGCCATTCGATCAGATCCCTGTCGGTGAAATCAATGCTCCAGCGCTGGGGCCACCAGATCCACGTCATGTATGCCCATATACCAAGCCCCAGGAGACCCAGCACGGTGATCCAGAATATTGAGGCTTTAATGATTCGACCCATTCCCAACTCCCAGAGCATTTTCATTTTTTACGTGGGGGAACGCGTTCCCCCACACCCCCTGCAATGCTGCGCATTGCTTGTGGGTGAAGGGCAAAGTGCATTGCTTATGGCTGTATACCCTGCTTTGCAGGCAAGAGAAAAGCAATCTGCTTATGTTTTGCAGTGCTGTGGCAGAGAGCATACGGTGATTAAGGCTGAAAATGTGCTGAGATTCTTCGGAAAGTAAAATATTTTGTCTTGGAACTTGACAGGGTGGTTTTAACACCTACACTTACATACACGAGTCAGGATCATCCTGATCCGTTCGGCCTGCATGGGCAGGCCGTATGAAGTCATACGATATGGCGTCGGGAGACGCTGCCTTAAATACCCACAGATGGGTTGTAACAGGAGGCAAATAGTGATGGAAACGAGCAGTATTGATATCAGTCATATTCGTCAGGCCAAATCAGAGGAGGTTATCGCTGTTTCGGCTCGCAGGCGCGCGAGTGCCTGTGTGTTTGAGGAAGATGCGCTGAGCCGCGGCATGATCGAAGCGCTTCTCATGTCGACGCGGGCGGACAGCGATGAGGATCTTCGGCGCCTTTGCCAGGCGTTGATGGCGCGCGGGTATGGCAGTGAAGGGCGAGTTGCGGATTTACCGGTGAAGATCCATCCGTCGGTTCAGGGTCAGCTTCCTGGCAAGGGGTGGGCCTTTATCTGGGAGCTTGATCGCGTCTGCGAGGATTTGGATTGGCTGGTGGGCGCGCATGTTTCGGTCGAAGGGAAACTGTATTTGGTCCAGAGCATTGAGAGTGTGCCGGCGTATCCTCAGGTTGGCGACCGCTTGACGCTCCTTTGTTCGGCGGTATCGCTGGACGAGCGTTAATCCAGGAAGATTCGTGCGCAAGATGTGTAGGGGCAGACCTCTGTGTCTGCCCTTTTGTGCCTGGGTTAGGGGCGGGTTTTAAACCCGCCCTTTGCTGTTGTGTTGCATCAGCAGGAGCGCCATTTATCGCGCCTTATCCGATGCCCATATATCACCCTGCTGTGTCTGTGTGCTTCCGGCAACTGGTCGGAACCTTGTTTATTGGCCTGAGCATGGCGTTTAGTGGTTGAATGTCTTGCCAGACAGGGGCGTTAATAATAAAGTAGGGGCCGTTTTGGTGGCACTTTTCTTGAGGTAGCAGAGACGTGATACGACCCATCATCTTTGGCAAGTTTATCCTTTTAGAGCGCATCAGCGTGGGCGGCATGGCAGAGGTTTATCGTGCCAAGCTGCTGAACCAACCCGATTTTGGCCGGTATTTTGCGATCAAGCGCATTTTGCCTAACCTCGCGGCGGACAAAGAATTCGTCACGATGTTCATTAACGAAGCGAAGGTTGCGGTTGAGCTGGAGCATCCGAATGTTTGCCAGATTTATGAGTTGGGGCGTCTTGGGCAGTCGCACTATATAGCGATGGAGTATATCTCCGGCAGGGATGTTCTGGCGATTCAGAACCACTATCGGCGCCAGCGCAAGATCATGAGTGTCAGCCAGGCGTGTTTCATCGCCGCGCAGGCGGCGCAGGGGCTGGACTATGCACACCGTGCGGTAGACTCCAGCGGTCATCCGCTGGGATTGATTCATCGCGATGTCAGTCCTCATAATCTGCTGATTTCCTTCGACGGCATTGTCAAACTCATCGATTTTGGTGTGGCCAAGGCATCGCAGAAGACGTCTAACACGCAAAGCGGTGTGTTTAAGGGGAAGTTCAGTTACATGAGCCCTGAGCAGGCGACCAATGGTATCATCGATCATCGGTCTGATATTTTTGCCATGGGCGTGGTGTTCTGGGAACTTTTGACGGGAAGGCGGCTTTTTAATTCAGAGAGTGAGTTTGCTATCATTGATATGATCAGCAATTGTGAGATCGATCGCCCTTCAAAATACAATCGGTTGATTCCAGACAATGTCGACAGGATTTGCATGCGCGCTCTGGAGCGCGATCCTGCGAGGCGTTATCAGTTTGCAGGTGAGATGGTGGTGGAGCTTTATGACTTCATCAACAGCTGTGATCCTCCCTATACGCTGTGGCACCTTGAGACTTGGCTGCAGACCACTTTTGCGGATATTTTCGAGCGAGAGAAATCCAGGGAGAGGATCTTTGAAGGGATCAATACGCCTCAGGATATTGAGCAGTACAACAAGGAGAATGCGGCTCGGCAGCAGCAGGAACAGGCGTCTAAGACACTGGATCGGGAAGGCAATGCGATTCCAGAGATAGAGTCTGTCGATTCGTCTGAGGCTGAGCTGTATTCGGCTGAATACTCATTCGAGGAGGCCGAAGCGCGAGAGCGTGAGAAGGAAAAAGGGGCGAAGGGACCGAAGCTGCCGCCGGTTCCGGGGCGTGCCAAGCCTGGGGAGACGAGCAAGTCTTTGCCTGGGGTCAAGGCTTTGAATTTGAGTGGTTTGAAGTCTGCCAGGGCAGACGGGAGTTTGTCAGAAAAAATTCACGACCCCGCGAGCAGTCCTGCTGCCCCGCGGCTTTCGATCAATGCCTCGCCGTCGATTAATGAGGACGACATTGAGCTGGAACCAGAAGGCATTGCGCCGACGGTGTCGGATCCAGAGCTTTTACGCCTCAAGCGCATTGCGCGCCGAAGCAAACAGAGACGCCGCCTGACGATGAGCATCATCGGAACGTGTTTTTCGCTGCTCGTTGTGGTGATTCTCGTATTGACGGGAAATATTGGCATCCCTGCGCCCGAAGCGGTTTTGCCCACACAGGCAGACTTGATGATCGAGATTGTGCCGGATACATCGGATGCCAGGGTGATGCTCTACAAGCATCCCAAGGTGGAAAGTGATGCCCCGCTTCGAACAGCAAACGGAAAGAAGCTGACCTTTGAAGGACTTGATGCCGGACGCTATGCCATTGATGTCGATATGACAGGCTATGAGCTTGAGTCGTTTACCATCAGCATTGAGCTCGGGATGTCAGAGACGCGTCTCGAAATGACCCAGGCTCTGCCCGAGGATGTTTTCTATAAAGTCTTCGTCAGTCCCGAAGATGCTGCATTGTATGTCGATGGGCATTTGGTTGAGGGCGAGGGCAGTGAGCGAACATTATTCGGCGAACTCGGGGTATCCCATGTTGTTGAGGTCAGGCGTGTGGGGTATGCCACACAGCAGCAGTCTGTCACACTCGACAAGGACACGATACTCGACTTTGCGCTGGAAGAGGTGCGCGGGAGCATTGCATTTAAGTCCGAGCCTGAAGGCGCCAGCGTCTTTGTTGAGGAGAACGGCAGGATGCGCGACAAAGGATCAACGCCGCTGGTACTTTCGGATCTCGATCCCCGGGTGCCGCTAAAGGTCGAAGTTCGCAGACGTGGCCATGAGACATGGAAACGGACGATTGATTTCTCGCATGGGTCGGATGTGCGCTATTTCGTAGATTTAAAATCTGAGTGACAGAATAAAAGCTTTGACAACAGAGCGTGTCATCACTAGACTTTGCGCCACTTGTGTTTGCGCCAGGATTTCTGTGATGTTCTTTGGCGGTTTCCATGGACTCTTTTCCCTCCTTATGAGGACAGCGATTTATGACAACATCCAACGTGATTGTGAATGCCGGCAGTTTCTTTGCAACAGATGCGATTGAGCACTTGGCGGCGTCAGATCTCTTTACCGAAGCAGAGCTTAGCGAGATGTTCGCGCATCTTTGTGAACACTTTGAGCGCCATCACTCACATCTCAACGACAGCGCGACCGCGGCACAGGTCGGTTTCTTTCTGGTCAATCGAGCCCTTCACATCCTTGGCTATACGCACAGTCACAACGAGCCTCTGGGAGAAGATGTTCGCGTTGAGTACACGCTGTTTCATGGTGCCAATGCCTTCCTGAGCCATGTCAGCGGCCGTGGCACGAGCGCCTTCTTTAGCGGTGCCTGTGGCATTGGCAAGCTTGCATCCTGGGCATCTAACCTTGACGAAGGTGCTGTCCGGGAGAATGGCGAAGCCGGTGATCCTCCTGCTTACGAACTCGACGAACTTCTGCGCGTGACAAACCTCCAGTGGGCCATTCTGACCAATGGCCGTATCTGGCGCCTGTTCCATCGCAATACGTCAGCCATGCTGAATACTTTCTTCGAAGTTGACCTGCTCCAGATCATCGAAAGCCGCGACAAAAAGCTCTATAAGATCTTTGCCAGTGCTTTTGCCGCGAAGGCTATCAGTGCCGACAGAGCCGGCTCAGCCCCCAATAAGAAACTCCTGGCTTAGTCATAAAGCGCAGACTCAGAAAATCCTCCTCCTCAGGAGGATTTTTTCATTCTGCCCGGGGGGGGGGGGCGTTTCGCCATCTCTTGCCTCACGGACCTCTTATCAGGAGGTTTACGAGGATTTCAGCTCTAAGATGAGGATGCTTGGTTTTGGTCATGAAAGTTGTGGATGATGCACCAGAACGGAGCCTGATGCAGGCACTCGAAGAGGCGGTCTTTGCAAAGTGCTTTTCCGCAGCCCAGCTCGTGGTGTCTGGCCCCGGAAAAACGCTGCTTAGCCTTTGTGCAGGCATGACGCGGCTGGATTCGATGCCATCCTGGGAAGGGTGCCCGGCGCTGGAGGTCAGCCCGGAAACGCTCTTTGATGTGGCCAGCCTGACAAAACCTCTGGTAACTGCGGGGCTCCTGATGGTGGCACAGGATGAGGGGCGCATATCTTTGACCCAGAAGCTCGTTTCGCTGCCCCTTATCCGGTTTCCCTCATGGATGCTCGATCTGACTTTGGCAGATCTCCTGTGCCATGCCACCCCGCTGATGGCGTGGTATGATTTTCATGGGCACCTGCCAAGGCTCGAAGAGCGCGAAACAGCCTCCCGGCGCATTGAGCGTGAGATATTAGCGCTCCCCCCGCGTACGGATGCCGAGCAGGGCTGTTATTCGGATTTGGGCTATATGCTGTTGGGCATCTTCCTTGAGCGTCTCTATGGGGAATCGCTGACAAGTCTTTTTGCCCGCAAAATCGCTCACCCTCTTGGCCTGGAAGATCGCATGCTGTTTTGTCCCCTGCATCGGTTTGCACAGTCGCGCTGTGCGGCGACCCACCTCGTTCATGGCTATGCCCTGCAAGGGCATCCCGATGATAACAATGCCCGCTCTCTGACACATGTTGCCGGGCATGCGGGGCTGTTTGCCACGGCCGAAGCCGTGGCAGATTATGTGCGTGCCCTGTTCGATGGACGCTTTCCCGCACGCCGTGAAACGGTCGATGCCTTCCTGGGGTACAAAAACGATCGAACCCGCTTTGCTTTGGGTTGGGACAGGCCGGGTGGCGAAAACTCACTCTCCGGACGCAGTGAGGGCGACCCGGTCGTGGGGCACCTTGGTTTTACGGGATGTTCGGTGTGGGTTGATCTCTCCACCAAAACGAGCATAACCTTTTTGACAAATCGATCGCACTGCAATGACGATCCCGCTGTCCTGGCCACACTTCGCAGAACACTGCACAAACAGCTCTGGAGTCAGGTATGGTGACACACCAACGCATTGCGGCGATCGATATCGGGACTGTTCGCATCGGTGTGGCTGTTTCTTCACTTGAGGGCAAAATCGCACTCCCTCTGACGACAGTGCAGGTCTCGGGGTGCGATGACCCGCCCCGGGCTGTGGCAGAGGTTCTGCTTCGTGAGGGTGTGAGTCTTGTGGTCGTGGGCTGGCCGCTGGCTCTGGACGGCTCGCAGGGCGCGGCAACTCGCCGGACAAAGCAGTTTTTGAAGGCGATCAGGGTGCACTGCCCCAATATGAAATTCATCGCTCAAGATGAACGTTTCAGCTCTTCTCAGGCGGAGTCAGCCCTGGCAGAACTTCAGACAAAAGGGTCAAAGAAAAAAACGCTCGTGGACAGCATGGCTGCAGCCCTTATCTTGCAAACTTATCTTGAACAGTGCGGAAACAAAGGCACATAGAAACTTTTCAATTCATGTTCTGACGGCAGGGGAGACCTGCCGTCAGAACATGGACAGCGGCATAACGAATGAGGCGGATGGATCGTCGATAAAAGATAACGGCGCGTTTTGGGAACTGCATTCCTGAGGTGTAAAAATGTTGGTCTATCTCGTGGATGATCGCGGCCCTAGAGGCGAATACGCAAGTTTTATCAATGCCTATGCACAGGCCCTGCCACCCATGGTGCTTGCTGTGTATACACACTGGGCAGCCCTCTTTGAGGCCATTGAGGCTGAACGCCCGGCATGCCTGCTGGCAGATATGCGTTTTGACGAAACGCCCACAAAGGAACTCTACGGCGACATTGTGGCACTGGCAAATACCGAACAGTTTTGCGGCAATTTAGAGCGTGCAGAAGCTCAGATACGCGGCATGCAGGGGCTCCTCATCATCAGGGCGCTGCGCGAACGCGGTATCGACGTGCCCGTCATTCTGTTCGCTCCTTTTCCAGAAGATGTTCGAACTCGGATTTTGACACAACTCGCCCCTATACAAATCATCGATGGCCTCGTGTTCCGCGAAGTTCAGACAGCACTAAAGCTCGCTCTCGGTACAGGCCGGAACCAGTAAATCTGCGCTGACCAACGTTCTCGTGGGCGCTGGCTCCCCCATAGACCACTTTGTGGGTGGACAAAAGAACGTCAAAGGCCAAAAACGGATTGTCCGAAGGCAGGAATGTCTGAGCCAAAGCAATGCGGAAGCATTGCAGGGGGTGTGGGGGAACTGGTTCCCCCACACAAAAAAAGAAAAAGGCGCGGCGTATCGGGTTTACTCGATAGCCGCGCCCGCATCGCGTATTGCCCGCTTGTGCGGGCAATAGCGGGCGCCCAGAAAGAAAAAGGCGCGCCCTTTGGTCATGAGATTTTTAGCCTGTGATCGTCACCCCACGGACAACAAGGTTCTTCAGCATGAGGTAGCCGCCGGCATCGTAGGAATGAAAGCGAATCTTAAGTTTTGAGATTCCTGCCGTGGGTATCACGATTTGGCCGGAGTACTTCCAGAGTTTGAAAGATGTCGTGCCAAAGTTGGCCGCCACGCCTACGAATTCGTCACCATCGTAGATGGCCAGCGCAAAACGTGTTGGTGACAGCGAGGATTCGCGAAGGTACGTAAAGAAAATGGCCACATGGTCGTAGTCAGCATAGGCTGCGGCATGCCGCGACAAATCGATTTCGACGTACCGCTCTGTCGAGAAGAGGCCGTCTTTTCCGGCGAGCCATGGGCCGAATCGCCACGAATAGAAGTCGGTCGTGATGAAGGTTGGCTCAACGGTGAAATTCCACGAGATGTATAATTGTCTGAGCCTGTCGAGGGTGCTGTGGGCGGAGGTCAGATAGGTGAAGAGGTGCGCGGCGAGGCCCGCTTCAATGAGACCCGGATACAGCTGGCAATCGCCACCGGATGGCGTGCATGTGCTATCGCAGAATTGTCTGTAGCTGCCAACCCAGAAACGGTCAACGCCTGCAGCCGTAAAGTCGGGCATGAAGGTTGGGTTGGTGCCCAGGACATCGCTGTCGAAGAGACAGGCCATGGGGGTGGAATGCTGTTCAAGGTCAGGTTCGCACAACTCACCCGGCTCAAGGATGCCATTGCCGCAAGTTGAGCTGACTTCGGTGCAGTTGCCCTGGGTGAGCGTGCATGCAAGGCATCCGGGGTGGCCATAGGCCCACGTTTTTGTATCGTCATAGGCGCTGCACACATTAAATCCAGGGGCAAACAGTCTTCCGTCGCAGACCTCGCCCACTTCGAGAATGCCATTGCCGCAATTGGGGGGATTGTTCTGGCATGAAGCAGTGCCGGTTGGGTCACAGTACTTGCCGGTGCCACAGGTTTCTTTAAGTTCCCACATGCCGGATGCTGTACAGATCTCGACGACATCCACCTCGTCTTCTTCGCCGCGGACGGCACATTGCAGCGCTCCCGGCACGCACGCCACGCAAGCCGCGAGCTCTTCCACGCAAAGCGTGCCCTCTGCACAGGGTGTCACTTCAACTTCGCCCGAGCACATCTCCTCAATGACGCCCGTTTTGTCTTCCGAGCATTTCAGCACGGATTCGCATGACACGCACGCCAAAAGCTCTGGCGAACAGTACGTATCTTCGGCACAAGGCACAACCTTGAATCCACTGTCACCAGCACATTCCGTGATATAGAGCGCTTTCCTGTCTTCAGAGCACACTGTGGGGCCCGGCTTACACTCGGCTTCGACGCATTTCGGTGAAGGATTCGCCAGGCAAATCTGGTCGCTTTCGCATTGCTCATGCACAGAAACGTCATCGCAGACTTTCGACAAAACGGCGCTTCCGTCAGCAGAGCACATGAGGACGGCTTCGCAGTCCTTGGGGATGCATTTTAGAAGCTCATCCGAACAACGCAGACCTTCGGCACAGGGCGTGAAATAGTCTCCGTGATTGCTTCCCGGACATGCTGCCGTAATGAGCCCTGATTTATCCTCCGCGCAGCGTATGACGGCATCGCACTGAGGGGCGCAGTGCAGATAAGGTTCGCTCGCGCAAAGCCAATCCTCGTCACATTGCTCCAGCACACGGGTATCGCTGCAGCTTTCCATTAAAATGGCACGGCGATCGTCGGAGCACCTTGCTTTCCAATTGCAATCCAGCGGATCTTCCCATTTGCATGAGGTTGTGGCCAATGCTGCGATGGCAACAGAGGCGATAATGAATAATCGTGACGTTTGTCTGGACGTTGGCATGGCATATCTCCTTATGTCATCATTTGTGGCTGGACGTTAGTTTTACCCAGCGTCTCAATTCAGATGAATACGAGCATATAGCCATTTTCAGCTCGAATTCAATGTGCGCTTAAAAAAGAAGCCAAAACCGTGCCATGAACTATTCGTCCTCGTTGGGGTTGTGCTTTCTCCAAAAACGTTCGTTTTTGCTGTAGGTTGGGGGCCCGATGGTCAGTGAAAGATAGTTTCGCGCAAGCTTCGTGTACCATCGATCGCCACAAATCTTGAGCCCCTCAAGGCCGCCATTCCTGGCACCGGAATAGCGCGCAAACAACGCCTGAGAGGCGCGATGCAGGCAAATGCCATATTCATTGCCCAGCTGTTTGAGCCCCAGCCAATGCAGCTCGTTGGGAGAAATGACACTCATCAGCGCCGTAAAGGGGTCATAATTTCGCTCGGTCGAAAGCCAATAAGCCGTCACGGCCCCGGTCCTGTCAGCGCCATGCAGGCAATGCACATAGACCGTGTTGTTCGGAGACTCGCGCATGATGCGCATAATTTCTTCGATGTTGATGAGACGCGTGCGAAGCGGAAAACTGTACAGCTCCAGTCCGAGGCGCTCCGCGCGCTTCTGAACCTCAGGCGGCAAACGATGCAGGCTGATGATCGTCTTGATGCCAAGGATCTTGAACTCGTCCATGTCGCGTTCGCTGGGCATGCCGCCGACATAGAAGGTATCGACGTTGCGAAAATTGCGCGGCAGTGCCCAGGCGTCGGGGATCGACGCCCCTGCAAATACCAACACCATGAAGACGATGCTTACCCAGCAGCGCATACTCTACTCCAGAACGCAACAAACGCGCACCCAACCTGAATGTATGAAAAAAAGTTGGAACAAATGCAACTCAAATGCACCGATAATTTGATAGCAAGGCAAGTTGGGACGCCCGCTATTGCCCGTGCGGGCAATACGCGGTGCGGGCGCGGCTATCGGGTAAACCCGATACGCCGCGCCTTTTTTCGGGGGAGCATTGCTCCCCCGAACCCCCTGCAATGCCTGGCGGCATTGCTTTGGCTCAGGCATTTCTGCCTTCGGACAATCAGGTTTGGGCCTTTGAAGGTTTTTGTTCCAACTCTCCCCACGCAATGTTCAGCACCAAGCCAAAAACGATGCACTCTGCCACTTAACCCACAAGCGATACGCGCACCCCTCCGTCGGCTTCGCCGCCGCCTCCCCTAAAGGGGAGGCACGCAGGGGGTGTGGGGGAACTGGTTCTCCCACAAAATAGAACTCGCCTAGACAATGAAATTGACGATTCGCCCGGGCACGATGATGGTTTTGCGAATCGTTTTGCCCTCGATTTGGCGTGAGACCGCGGGAATTGCCAGAGCCGCTTCGACGATCTCGGCCTCCTGGGCATTGCGATCCACTTCGATGGTGCCGCGCAGTTTGCCCAGAACCTGAACGGCTATCTTAACGAGCGCGACCTCGCATTTTTCCGGATCGAATGTTGGCCAGGGAACGTTGGCGATGCTGGGTTCGTGTCCGAGGATTGCCCAGAGCTCTTCGGCGATGTGAGGCGCATACGGGGAAAGCAGCAGCACGAGTGTTTCTGCAGCATGACGTGGAATGACATCAAGCTTGGAGAGGTGGTTAAGGAAAACCATCATCTGCGAAATGCCCGTGTTAAAATGGAGATTTTCGATGTCTGAAGCGACTTTTCGGATGCTCTGATGAAGAATCGTTTCGGTTTCGCTGTCGCAGGGAATGTCGGCAACACGTTCGTGCAGGACGTTGTTTTCCTGGGCAACGAGGAGCCGCCAGCACCGGGCCAGGAATCGATGGACTCCCCCGACGCCTTCCGTATCCCAGGGTTTGACCTGATCGAGCGGTCCCATAAACATTTCATAGAGCCTCAGCGCATCAGCACCATACTCGCTGACAACATCGTCGGGGCTGACGACATTGCCGCGCGATTTCGACATCTTTTCAATCAGCACCGTCAGCGGTTCGCCTGTGGTTTTGTGCACAGCACCGTCGGCGGTTTTTTGAACATCCCCGGCGTGGATGTATGCGCCCTCAGCATCTTTGTAGGCGTAGCCAAGGATCATGCCCTGATTGAAGAGTTTCTGGAAGGGCTCTTTGGTATGGACGAGCCCGCAGTCATAGAGAACCTTGTGCCAGAAACGCGCATAGAGAAGGTGCAGAACAGCATGCTCGGCGCCTCCGATGTAGAAATCGACGGGCATCCAGTAGCGTTCCTTTTCGGGAGAGAAAGGTGCTGTCTGATTATGGGGATCGATGTAGCGCAGATAGTACCAGCAGGATCCCGCCCACTGCGGCATGGTGTTGGTTTCCCGCGTCAATTCGCCCACCTTCAGCCAGTCATCAATGGTGGCCAGCGGACTTTCGCCCGTGCCCGAAGGGGCATAGCTTTCAACATCGGGAAGCTTAAGGGGGAGCTGCTCTTCGGGCAGGGGGTGATGGTTCTGATCCTTATCCCAGAGAATGGGGAAAGGTTCTCCCCAATAGCGCTGACGGGAGAAGAGCCAGTCGCGGAGCCGGTAACTGACGCAGGCCTGACCGAATCGGTGCTCTTCCAGCCAGGCGTTCATGATTTTCTTGGCGGTTTCGACATCAAGCCCATCAAGGAAACCGGAGTTGACATGTGGGCCGTCCCCTTCATAGGCAGATTGCGTGATATCGCCGCCTGCGATGACTTCCTGGATGGGGATGGCATGGGCTTTGGCAAAGTCCCAGTCGCGCTGATCGTGGCCGGGAACACTCATGATGGCCCCTGTGCCATAGGAATGCAGGACATAGTCGGCGATCCAGATGGGGATTTCCTTGCCGCTGGCCGGGTTAATGGCATAGGCACCAGTAAAGACGCCCGTTTTCGTTTTGGCAAGATCGGTGCGCTCCAGGTCGGACTTAAGGGCTGCCTGGTTTTTGTAGGCTTCGACGGCTTCGCGGCACGCGGGCGTCGTGATGGCATCGACGATGGCATGCTCGGGCGCCAACACCATGAACGTGGCACCAAAAAGCGTGTCCGGCCGGGTCGTAAAGACGCGGATATTGCCGCGAACGCTGCTGGCAGGCGCCAGCGTGAAGTCGATCTCGGCACCAAGACTCTTGCCAATCCAATGGCGCTGCATGGCCTTGATGCGGTCTGGCCAGTCGAGATCATCAAGGTCGTTTAAAAGCCGCTCGGCATAGGCCGTAATTTTAAGCATCCACTGGCGCATGGGCTTTCGGATGACCTCGTAGCCGCCAACCTCGGATTTTCCGTCGATGACTTCTTCGTTGGCCAGGACGGTGCCCAGGGCGGGGCACCAGTTGACGGGGGCTTCGGCGACATAAGCCAGGCCGCGCTCATAGAGACGGAGAAAGATCCACTGCGTCCACTTATAGTAGTCGGGGTCTGTGGTGTTGATTTCCCGATCCCAGTCATAGCTGAAACCAAGCGATTTGATTTGACGCCTGAAGTTGGCAACGTTGGCCTCAGTCGTCTTGCGCGGGTGCGTGCCGTGCTTGATGGCATATTGTTCAGCCGGCAAACCGAAGGCGTCCCAGCCAATGGGGTGCAGAACGTTGAAGCCCTTCATGCGCTTATAGCGAGCGATAATGTCGGAGGCTGTGTAGCCTTCCGGGTGGCCGACATGCAGCCCCGCGCCGGAGGGATAGGGAAACATGTCGAGAATATAGTACTTGGGCTTGTCGCTGTTATCGATGGCGCGAAACGTCTTTTGATCTTCCCAATACTGCTGCCACTTGGGCTCGATGTTGTTTGGATTGTAAGTGCCCATGCATGAAGTCCGTATCGTTTTGCGAGGCGCATCTGGATGCGCCGGATTGAGAAAATAAAAGCCCAGAGCACAGGCTCCGGGCTTTCAGATGCAGAACATTGCCGTCGAAACTATGACTTGGTGTACGTCTTGACTTCGATGGCCTGAATGTTTTTGTACATGCCACAGCTCGTGCACGCGTAGTGAGGAAGCTTGGGCTCGCCGCAGCTCGGACAGACAGAAGTCTGGGTGGCCGTGAGGCGATCATTAATGGAACGGCGCATTTTGGTGCGGGAATGACTCATGCGTTTCTTGGGGACTGCCATTTTTTACTCCTATACATATGGATGGTAAACCATCACGCTGCCGGCGCAGGACACTGCATCCGGCATGAAATCACACCGGATGGCAACGACACGCCGTTTCGTTCAGGTTGGCACCGCATTTCAGGCACACCCCGTGGCAGCTGTCGTCGCACAGATAATGGGAATCAAGCTCTACATAAACCGTTTCGAGGACGATGTGCTCCAGATCGATGACATCTTTATAGAAGATGACATCAAGATCATCGGTTTCCAAAACAACTTCATCGCGCTTTGGCGCCTGCGCTTCGTCGACAAGCATGAGGACAACCTGCCACGTCATGGCCAATGTATCGGCTTTGCCACAACGGGAACACAGTCGCTCAAGCTCGGCATTGATGCTGGCTTCCAATCGAATCCCTCGCTTCGTGCCAATCAGCCTCGCCTCGTAACGCAAAGGAGAAATCGCCCGACAACCTTCATCGTTCATTTCGAAAAAAGCATCAACCCGTTCCGGCGACACTTCGTCGCGAACGACAAAAGGCACACTGCCAGAGATTCGAGATGCGAGAACGTTCATCGGAGATCCTGCCAATCGTTACAGCTGTTGCCGAAAAATGTTCCAGCAACAGGCGCCATACAATGTAAGGAGAAGCGTGAGCGCTGTCAAGGACTTTAATCTTGAGTGCAGCCGTCATCAACCCGTTCATACATTTTGGCCTTTACCCTTGCGCTCGGGTCATGGCGTCGCTATATAAGCGAGCTGTTTCGTTGGTGTGTGCTTTATGGTTAGTAACAGACGGGTCAGGATGCGCACACTCTGGTCACTTTAGGGACTTCAAAGATAAGGAATAGCTTATGAAAAAGGTTGTTGTTGCACTATTCGCCGTTGCCGTTGCTTTTGGTACGATGGCCTGTTCGAAGGACAAAAAGACGACACAGGCCCCTGCAGCGCCTGCTGAAGAGACCTTGCAGCAACTTGAGGCTCTCTACCAGCTCAACGACCCTGCATCCAGGGATCCGAAAGCAGCGCTGACCTGCCGCTATGTCCTCATCACGAACAATGGCGGCACGCTTGAGCGCAAAGAAGCCAGCATCAAGACGTCCGGACAGTGCGATTTTGATTCACTTAAGGGCAAAGTGAGCAGCTCCGGGGCACTCTCTATCGACAAGGCAACTCAGATTCTCAACATCATCAAATCGACGGCGGGCCTGGGTGCGAATGCCAAAGCACGTTTTGATTGCGTGGCGTACAACATCAAGACGAGTGTTCGTATGGTCGGGCTGCAGGACTGCAGTATTAAGGATCCTTCTGCCGCGGCCTCCGGCAAAGCTGCTTCTGCCAAGGAAATCACAAAAATCCTCGGCCTGTAGTCATTTCTGACTTTGCTGCATGCGTCCCTGCCATCTGTCTGATGGCAGGTTTTTTTGTTTTTGCGGCGCCCGCTATTGCCTGCGCCGCAGACAATACGCGGGCGGGCGCGGCTATCTGCTCGCAGATACGCCGCGCCATTTATTTTTTACGTGGGGGAGCTGGCTCCCCCACAAAAAATAAAAAACGCTTTAGCCCTCGTAGCCGTCTATTGCAAAGTCGATCCATGCGCACGAGCCCCCGCCTTCGTGAGTGCCTACGACGCTCCACGTAAACTCGCCCGGTGTCCCCTTGCAGGCGGTTTTGACAGAGATCTCGCCCTCACCGCCATTGTCGAGCTGTTTGGTCTGGTTTGCCACGCAGCCCGGCCCCTGAAGAGAAAGTGTGAGTTTGCAGATGGCGCCCGGAGTGGAGGTGATGGTGCCTTTGGCATCAAGATAGGCGCGTGCACCAGAAAAGGCCTTGGTGAAAGTTCCCTGGGCAAGGGGTTGAGCGGAAGCTGCGTTGCTGCGCTCGTAGAGCTTTCGGCGGGCAAATCGGATTTTGTTTTCTGGGCGTGAGACATCGACAGTTCGCGTGGCCTGGGCACGCCTGCCAGCTTCGTCGGTGACAGTCAGGGTTGCCGTATAGAGGCCGGGCTGCTTGTAAGCGTGTTTGACATCGCGGCCTTTGGCCGTATTGCCGTCGCCGAAGTCCCACTCGTAGGTTGCGATGGGTTTTCCGTTGGCATTCGGTTTGGAGGCGCGCGCAGTGAAAGTCACATTTTCCTTAACCTTGATCTCTTCGGCAGGACGCCCGGCATCGGCAACAGGGGCAAGGGGGTCGTCGCTGGCAATGGGCTGCTGCCGGGGAGGAGCGTCGAGGGCAGGCGCCTGGGGGATATCATTGGCGAGAGGAGCCGGCGCAGGTTCGTCCGCGTTCTGGGCTGCGTCGGCGAGTTTCGTTTCGTCGGCCTGAGCATCCGCTTGTGCGATTGGCGGGTTGTCGTCAGGTGCAGGATCTGCATGCGCCATAAGCGGTTCATCCCCATTGGCGGGCGTGGCTGCAGGAGCGGGGATGCCGGCCTGGAGGTTACCGGCATCCGGGACATTGTGCTTGGCAGAAAAGTCCGTCAGGAACAGGAGTGCTGCTGATAAAACCGCCACGCCAAAAAGCAGGATGGTCATTCGTGTCAGGCTCTTCGTTTTTCTGGATTGAACGATGAAGGCAATGACACTCAGGACAAGAGTGGCGATGGCGATGATTTTGAGGATGGACATGGACTCCTCCTAGGTGGCGTCGGTGCATGCCAGCAGCAGGCGGTGGCGGGACAGCAAAAATAGCCGACGGTGGTTGGCGACTTCTCAAGGCATATTGACATCACATCAATCGTTGCCACATGCCATGACGTGGCACAGGTATTCTGAGGGTCACCTCATGCCGGAGGGCGGCATGCCGATAAACGCTTGCCGCATTCGAAGGCCGGAGGGATTAATCGAGACCAGGCGCAGCGGGAGGCGTGGCTGACGCTGCCGGAATGACGGGAGCTTCGTAGGGGGCGGAGAAATCAAGGCCGCGCGTTTTTTGCGATTCCACGCCGGCGAGGCTTTTGTCGAGCGAAATGTAGGACAGGAGTAAGCTCAAGAGCATAAAGATAACGGCCGCTCCGGTCGTCATCTTCCGAAAGACAGGCGTGCCGCCGCCTGCACCGAAAACGGTATTCCCGCCACCGCCAAAGGCTGCGCCAAGCCCGCCAGATTTTCCGGGCTGAATCAGAACCGTGACGATGAGGAAAAGAGAGACCAGGGCAAAAACGACATAGATAAAAGTGAGCATGGTATGGCTACCCGAAGATACTCGGATGATGGGAAACGCACTTGCGATTTCACGTTTAGGAGCATGCGGCTGGAGGCGCCATGGCAGACGGCCAGCTCGCAAAACATGGGCCGCAATAGTATGATGGTTGAGGGGTAAAAGCAAGCCTTAATCTGGTGTCTGCGGCTTCCGGGAGGGTGCTGCTCTCGGTCAATAAAATATTGCGACATGCTCTTTCATTATCGTAAATCAAACCTTAGAATTGATACGGCATTTTGTGCAGGCTGGGTATATATTCCCATGGAAGGAAGCGGTATCATAAGCGCGTGATGCCTGTCTCAGGCACGTTGGGTATTTGTAAGGAGTGTATACGAATGAAGATGATGAAGATAACGCGTTCAGCCGCGGCAGTTTCGGCGCTTGGCCTTTCGCTGTTTTTGGGGGGCTGTGAGTTCCTGGATGGCCTGGGTGGTTCATGTCAGACTTTTGCAGCTGATCACGAGAAGGCTGTGCTTTCGGAGGGGGCGCTGGTCACCCAAATCGACACCAGCGGTGATTTTTCGATGGCCATGGTTTTGAACGCCACGGCGATTAACAAGCTTTTCAGGGCCGCAGCGGAGAAAACGTGGAATTATTCTATTGGTGTGAGCGGATTTTCCGTGCCGATTCCGTTTCCGGTGATCCAGGTGGGCGGTTGCCGCTCGACAGGCTTTATTTACCAGTACCCAGAGGCAGAGCTTGCCAATTGCCTTACTTTCGACTTTCCGGTTGGGGTGAATGTTCTTGGCAGTTACTATGGCGTTGCCGTAAAATTTGGCGTGCCGTTTGTGGCAGTCCTTGATGGCACGGTGCGCACGCGGATGTACATTGATTTGGGTCAGGCTCAGCTTCTGAAACTTGATGGAACAGCGGGCGGTTCGTCTGGCAGTGTCCCAGGCTTTATCCTTCAGGGGATAGAGTTGGGTGTTAAGGAGCTTTTTTCCAAAGAACTTAAACGCAGGGTTCATCTCTTCGACATCGCGGCCTGGGAGATTGGCGACAGGCAGATTAAAATGCTGGCAGGTTCGCCCCGTGTCAATGAGCAGGAAGGAACCCTCATGTTTGGCATGTATTCGAACCTCCTGTTCGCGCAATCGACGAGCGTCCGGTGGGAAGAAGCTTTTCCTTCGGATGCGGAGATCGGCTTTCACATCCACCCCGACCTCATTCGCGGGCTGATTGCCAGAATGATGTACGAAGGGCATGTGGCCAGAACGTTGTCAACGAATGAGGCCGGGTCGGACGATATGCTTTCGGGGGTAAAGATTACGATGGCCAATATGGCACAGGAATATCCTCAGGACATATTGCTTGCTTTGGATCCGGACTTTCAAAAATATTTTACCATGGCCTTCAGGTTCTGGAACACCACGGCCTTCTGCGGCTACATGGATATCTTGGCCGGGCTTCATATTTCGCTTTCGAATCAGGCCTTCAACATCGGCATTGGCAACATCACGACCGGGCACTCAGCGGGTGCGATGAGGCTTGTCTCCGGGCTTGTTTCTATTGTGACCCAATCACAGTTCTTTGCCGACGTCGTCAGCTATGCGAATTATTCGATCAACTTCGACGAGATTACCGTTCCCGACGGCAACGGCACGCGCAAGGCAAAGATGGATGCAAAGAAGTTCCAGTTTAGTCTCGATGGCAACGGCATCAGCCTGTACCTGAATTTCCTCGATCTGTAGTTTTTTTGTGGGGGAGTAGGGGCGACCGTTCCGGTCGCCCGGTCGATAGCAGGTTCCCCCCCGAAGCGGGGCGTTGCGGGGCCGGCGACTGAGGCCCCGCTCTTGGGGGTAGCCGCGTATCGGCCTGTAGGGGCGACCGGGACGGTCGCCCGACAGCCGATAGCGGCGCAGGGGGCGCGGCCCCCTCAAAAAATCATCCCATGCAGGGGCAAACTGTGTTCGCCCGTCGTGCCATGTGTGTTATGATCCAGGCACTTGCGTTGCTGCAGGCAAGAGCGTGAAGGGGAGTCGCATGGAGAGAGATATTGGGCGCGTGGTGGCGGAGTTTCGAGAGAAGATCGCAGTGCTCAGAGAAGAGATTGGGCAGATGATTGTCGGTCAGCGCGACATCATCGACGGTGTCATTTTGTGTCTGCTTGCCGATGGTCAGGTTTTGCTTGAGGGCGTGCCCGGGCTGGGCAAGACGATGCTGGTTCGCACGCTGGCGGCGGCGCTGGATTGCCGTTTCGGGCGCGTGCAGTTTACGCCCGATCTTATGCCGAGTGATATCATTGGCACCAATATGATTGTCGAGGATGAGCGCGGCAACAAGCGGTTTGAGTTTCAGAAGGGGCCCGTATTTACGAACATTCTGCTGGCGGATGAGATCAATCGTGCCACGCCCAAAACGCAGGCGGCACTTCTTGAGGCCATGCAGGAGAAGAGCGTGACCGTTGGCAGCACCACTTATCGCCTCGAAGCGCCGTTTTTTGTCATGGCAACGCAGAACCCCCTTGAGATGGAAGGGACGTACCCGCTGCCCGAGGCGCAGCTGGACAGATTTTTGTTCAAACTCAACGTGCCGTTTCCGACCAAAGAGGATTTGCACGAGATATTGCGGCGTACGACGTCCGGGCATGAACCGAAAATTCGTGCGGTGATGACGCGGGAAGAGATTCTTTCGCTGAGATCACTTGTGGCGGAGGTGCCCATCGCCGACCACGTTCAGGGCTATGCCCTTCGCATCATGCTTGGCACGCATCCTGAAATGGGCAAACCGACAAAGCAGGTTAAACAGTATGTGCGCTTTGGATCGAGCCCGCGCGGTGCGCAGGCGATTATAAAGGCTGCCAAGATTCGTGCGATCTCGGAGGGGCGTTTCAGCGTGTCGAATGAGGATGTGCGTTTTGCAGCGCTGCCTGCGCTTCGCCACCGGATCATTCTCAACTTCGAGGGCGAAGCAGAAGGTATTCGCACGGATGCGATTATCGAAGATCTGATCCGCCAGACGCCCGAAACGGAGGCCAGGTAGCGTTATGCGCGCAAGTGGTGGCATGCAGGAGGCGTCGCCGCAGGCGCTTTTCGACGAGGAATTCCTGAAGAAGATCGAATACCTCTATGTCATGTCGAAGAAGGTGTTTACGGGCCGCCTGCGGGCCGATCGCAAGACCCGCAAGGTCGCCGCAGGCATTGAGTTTGCGGATTATCGGAACTATGCCCCCGGGGATGACTTTCGCGCTCTCGACTGGCGCGTGTTCGGGCGGACGGAGAAACTCCTGGTCCGGCTTTTTGAAGAGAAAGAGGATCTTCAGATTGCCTTCCTGATCGATGTGTCTGCGTCGATGCGCTATGGGACGGGGGCGAAGCTGCGCTATGCCCAGCGCATGGCGGCGGCGCTTGCGTATATCGGCCTGTGTAATATGGACAGGGTCAGCCTCTTTGCCTACAGCGACAAGATCGTCGGCAGGCTTTTGCCTCTGAGCGGCCGGGGCCAGATTTTTAAGGTATTTCATTTTCTGGAGGGGCTCGAATCGGGCGGGGGGACGAGTTTTGAGGAGGCTTTCAGGCGATTTTCAGACAGTAGCCGGCGCCGTGGTCTGGCGGTCGTATTGAGCGATTTTTACAATCCCGGCGGGTTCGAAAATGCCCTCAATTTTCTGCACTACCAGCAATTCGAAACCTATGCCGTGCACATCGAAGACCCCGCCGAGCGCAATATTTCTGCCCGCGGCGATGTCTCACTGGTCGATGCGGAAACGGGCGAAGCCCTTACGCTGACCATGACACCCGGCATCCTGACACAGTATGCGCGCGCCTATGACGCACAGTGCCGGCAAATCGAAAGCTACTGCGTCAAACGCCATATGCTCTACTTCCGAACACCCGTCGACCTGCCCTTCGATGAAATCGTCCTGAAAATTTTCCGCGCAGGCGGATTCCTTAAGTAGTTTTTTTTGTGGGGGAGCATTGCTCCCCCACACCCCCTGCAATGCTGCGCATTGCCTGTGTGGGAAGTGGCATAGTGTATCGTTTGAGGCCACGTGCTTCGCATGGCAGACAGAAGAAAAGCTGGTTAAAAGCCGTTACAAAAGGCGACAGTTTTGGCCAAAAATGATGTACTTCGTCCTCCATCCACAAGCGATACGAAGTATCGCAGGGGGTGTGGGGGAACGCGTTCCCCCACAAAAGAAAAAATAAGAGGTTAGCATGATTTGGAATGGCTATTCGCCGCAGATATTGTTGCCTGTGGTTGGCGTTATCGCGCTTATTTTGATCGTATTGTATTTATTGCGCGTGCGTCGGCGAACGGTTGAGGTGGCGTATCTTGGGATCTGGAAGCAGATTCTGCATACCGCGCCGAGGCGTCGCTGGACGGAAATTCTTCGGCGTCTGATCAGTTTTCTGCTTTGGATGGTCATCGTTGGGCTCGTGGCACTGGCTTTGATGGATCCGAGGCCGGAGGTGGAAGATGTGCCCGGGCGGCATGCGGTGATTTTGATCGACACATCGGCGTCGATGATGGCGACGCAGCCAGACAGCACGTGCGGAAGGCGGCTGGATTGTGCGCTTTTGGAGGCACAGCGCCTTATGGATGCGATGCGCCCGGGTGATCGGGTCGTGCTGGTGGAAGCGGCGGGGCACGTGGGTTCGATTTCGGGGCCATTTTCGGGCGACAGGGAAGCACTGACGCGTGTGCTTGGCAGTGTTTCAGCGCGAGCCGCCTCGGATGACGTCGGGAAGGCCTTTGAGCTTGCGAAGAGCCTGCTCCGGGAGCGAGATCTTTCTGAGATTCATCTTCTGACGGACGGCCAGTTTGCCCCGGATGCCATCGATCTTGATACCCTTCATGCCGAGGTGGCTTTTGTATCGCATGTCGTGGGTGCACCTGCAGGGAATCTCTCTGTCACGCGCTTTAATGCCCGGCGGTATATTGCCAACCGGATGGGGTTTGAGGTTTTTGTCGAGGTTCATAACGGGTTTGATCAGCCCGTCACACTGGATTTGGAGATATGGGGCCTGGGCGCAGATATGTTCCAACTGACGGAGGCGGGAGATAAAATACTTATCGACAGAAAACGCCTGACCCTGGCTTCCGAGAGTTCCGAGGTTCGGGTGTATGAGAACCTGCCGCTGAGTTCGGGGCGCATTGCCGCCAGGATTCGCCTTGTTGATCCCGCGGATTTGCAGGATATTATGCCGGAGGATGATGTCGCCTATGCCTATATCCCGGACTTTGCCAGGCCGCGCATTGCCTGCGTCACTTCCGGCAATTTGTTTCTGGAAGCGGCCCTTCTCCTGAACGAAAATTACAGCGTCAGATTTATCAGGCCGGATGCGCCCGAGATCATGGTCGATGGTCAGGTTTCGCTTTCGGCGCTGGCAGGTCAATACGACATTGTCATTCTGGACAACTCCCATCACGCGCTGTCCTCAGTCCACATCGACGATGACTGGGCAGGGCGAGCAGTGTTTATCAACCCCACGCTCGCTTATAGCCCGTTTCCGGCAAAATGGGTGAGGAACCCGATCATTGAGCGCGTCAATGCGCGCCACAGCATTGCCAGGTGGCTGAGCCTGAGGAACCTTAACATTTCGCAGGCGCATGTCTTTAGCGGCGTCTCACAGGATGATGTCGTGCTGCGCGCAATAGAAGGGGCGCTCATTGCGACGCGAAAGCGCGACCACCAGCGTTTGGTGGCCATTGGGTTCAGCCTTGTCGAGTCGGACCTGATCTTCCGCGTGGCCCTGCCTGTGCTCATCATTAACATCGTGGACTGGCTCATGGATGAGTCGTCGCAGCCCCTGCTTGGGTATGCGACGGGGGAAGCGTGGCATGTGCGGGTAAACCCCGGGATGGTTCGCGGGAATTTGAAAACGCCCTCGGGCCGCGTGCACGAGGGTCTGGTAGCGTATGAAGGCGTCATGACGGCGTATGGCGATGAGGCGGGATTTTATGAGTTGCGCGATGCGGCGGATCTCACGCGCGTGGTGACATTTGCCGCTAACTTTGGCAATGCGCGGGAGTCGGATTTGATGCGGCCGGTGATTCGACTGGAAAGTTCGCTGCATCGGGCTTCGACCTGGCTTGAACCCGTGCCGGAAGAGGAGGGGGCATTTTTGGCATTTTTGTCACGCCTGCCGAGATCAGCGCAGCATATTTGGGTGCTGGCATGCCTGTTGGTGGCTTTAGCCCTGTTTTTAGAGTGGTTCACGTATCACCGCCGCTGGACGGTTTAGCCTCGGGGAGGAAGGCGTTCATCCAGGAAAAAAAGATGTTGACGGGTGGTGGGAATATCCCTATAAGGCGCGACTGTCAGCGCTGTATCAGTGAGGTACTGCGTTTTGGCGCATTGACAAAAAGACGCATGATTCAAAGCGCGTACGCTGATGTGGCTCAATTGGTAGAGCACCTGATTTGTAATCAGGGGGTTGGGGGTTCGAGTCCCTCCATCAGCATAGTGCATTGGGCGTTTTGGAGAGGTACCTAAGCGGTCAACAGGGACGGACTGTAAATCCGTTGGCAACGCCTTCGCTGGTTCGAATCCAGCCCTCTCCATTTTTGCGTTTGCAGTCATTGTTCTTTGTGTTTGGCGATTCATTTGGAGAGGTACCTAAGCGGTCAACAGGGACGGACTGTAAATCCGTTGGCAACGCCTTCGCTGGTTCGAATCCAGCCCTCTCCATTTTTTGCCTGTCTGCGGGTGTAGCTCAGTTGGTAGAGCAATAGCCTTCCAAGCTATGGGTCGCGGGTTCGAACCCCGTTGCCCGCTTTTTTGAGGATGGGCCTGTATAGCTCAGTCGGTAGAGTACTTCCTTGGTAAGGAAGGGGTCACCGGTTCAAATCCGGTTACAGGCTTTCGGATAGTCCACCTGGCGGTTGTGCGCTTCGGTGGGGACTTGAGTATTTATGGAATGTATCTTTTGGAAGGATGCGTTCATCATTTGTAACCACGACACTGGAGGCGGGCTGATATGGCCAAGGAAACTTTTAAGCGAGCGAAACCACACGTTAATGTTGGCACCATTGGTCACGTTGATCATGGTAAAACGACGCTGACGGCTGCGATCACGACAGTTCTTTCGAAGTTCGATCCAAGCATTAAGGTCATGAAGTTTGATGAGATCGACAAGGCGCCCGAGGAAAAAGAGCGCGGTATTACGATCGCGACGGCGCACGTTGAGTATCAGACGGCGAATCGTCACTATGCGCACGTGGACTGCCCGGGACACGCGGACTATATCAAGAACATGATCACGGGTGCCGCTCAGATGGACGGCGCGATCCTGGTTGTCAGCGCGGCCGACGGCCCGATGCCCCAGACGCGTGAGCACATCCTCCTGGCTCGCCAGGTAGGCGTTCCCTACATCGTCGTGTTCCTCAACAAAGCAGACCTTGTGGACGATGCCGAAATCCTTGAGCTGGTCGAGCTGGAAGTGCGCGAGTTGCTCGCAAGCTATGACTTCCCTGGCGACGATACACCGGTTATCGTAGGTTCCGCACTTCAGGGTCTTGAAGGCGTAGAGACAGAGCTTGGTGTGCCAGCCATTGAGAAGTTGATGCAAGCCGTGGATACATACATTCCGACGCCTGTTCGACCGATCGACAAACCCTTCCTGATGCCGGTCGAGGACGTGTTCTCGATTTCCGGCCGCGGCACGGTAGCCACGGGCCGAATTGAGGCCGGTCAGATTCGCGTCAGCGATCCTGTCGAGATCATCGGTTTGAAAGAGTCAATCGACAAGTCGGTTGTGACGGGCGTTGAGATGTTCCGCAAGCTTCTCGATTACGGCGAAGCCGGCGACAATGTGGGCTGCCTGCTCCGCGGCACGAAGAAGGATGATATTGAGCGCGGTCAGGTTTTGGCCAAGCCCGGTTCGATCACACCCCACAAGTCATTCTCGGGTCAGGTTTACATCCTCTCGAAGGAAGAAGGTGGACGCCATACATTCTTCCGCGATGGTTATCGTCCCCAGTTCTACTTCCGTACAACGGACGTGACGGGTATCGTGACCCTGAAAGACATTGAGATGGTTATGCCTGGCGATAACGTAGAAATTCGCGTTGACCTGATCGTGCCGATCGCGATGAGCGAAGGCTTGCGCTTCTCGATCCGCGAAGGCGGTCGTACGGTTGGCGCAGGCGTCGTGGCGACCATTCTTGACAAGAAGTAGTCTAATAGTCTTTTGTGCGCCGGCCCATGCGGCGGGCGCGCAGATGACGATAGGGGCGTAGCTCAGTTGGTAGAGCAACGGCCTCCAAAGCCGTGGGCCGAGGGTTCGAATCCTTCCGCCCCTGTTATGGGATAGCCTTTTGTTGCCCAACAAAAGGCTTTCTTTTTTAGGAGAGTTGCATGGATGAAGTAAGACGGTATGTCAACCTGGCGTTTGTTTTCGCAGGAATGCTCATGTCGTGGCTCTGTGTCAACGTCGCGAAGTGGGTGATGGGGTTCTTCAGGATTGCCGATGTGAGGCTGATGGGTGAGCTGGTAACCTATTCCACGGTGATAGGGATTCTGCTGGCCGTCATTGCCATTGTCATTTTGTGGCGCAATGCGAAAGTTTATGAGAACGCGCTGAATGTTGCGCATGAAATGCGCAAGGTGACATGGCCGACGTTTGACGAGACAAAATATGCGATGAAGATAGTCATTGTGACATGTATCATCGTGGCACTTATTTTGTCTGGGTTTGATCTTGTCGCAAAAGAGTTGACGGGATTGATTTTAGGCATTAACTAGCGTTCGCTTTTTGGGGGGATTTGGTAGCAGAGAGTGGGGGGTAAGCGCATGAGCGAGGAGATTGCGATGGGAATGAGGTGGTATATTGTCAACACGCACTCTGGATGCGAGAATCGGGCGAAGTTGGCGCTTGAGGAACGCATTCGAACGTCCCATTTGCAAGATAAGTTTGGCGAGGTATTGGTACCCGTAGAAACGACTGTGGAGAACCGCCGCGGTGCACGCCGTCAAACGACGCGCAAGTTTTTTCCTGGCTACATGATCGTGCAGATGGAACTGACGGATGAAACCTGGCATTTAGTCAAGGGGACACCCAAGGTAAGTGGTTTTGTGGGTGGGGCAACGAATCCGCCCTCAATGAGCGATGCCGAGGTAGAGCGTATCATTGGGGACATGAAGACGGGGGTTGAGAAGCCGGATTTGTTGGGCACGTTGGATTTGAAGGATACGGTTCGCGTTTTGGACGGGCCGTTTGTGAACTTTACAGGCAGTGTGGAGTCGATTGATCGAGAGAAAAGCCGGCTTTGCGTGCTTGTGAGTATTTTAGGTCGCGTTGTACCTGTTGAACTTGATTTTTCGCAGGTTGAGCGGGTGAACGCTTAGTTATTTGGAATGAACCATGGCCAAGAAAGTAGTAGGTTACGTAAAATTGCAGTGCCCGGCAGGGAAGGCGAATCCTTCTCCTCCCGTCGGACCTGCGTTGGGTCAGCATGGCGTCAACATCATGCAGTTCTGCAAGGAGTTCAATGCCAAAACGCAGAAGGGTGAAGGCATTTTGACGCCGGTCGTGATCACGGTGTATGCCGACAGAAGCTTTACCTTTGTCGTGAAGACGCCCCCTGCGGCGGTTCTCGTGATGAAGGAGTTGGGTCTGAAAGGCGGCAGCAGTGTTCCGAATCGTGAGAAAGTTGGTAAAATTACAAAAGCACAGGTGAGAAAAATCGCTGAGATTAAGATGCCGGATCTCAATACGACGGACATTGATGCCGCCGTGAAAACGATTTCTGGGACATGTCGCAGCATGGGAGTCGATATCATCGACTAAGCAGGAGTGGGTGTTATGCCAAAGAGAGGGAAGAAGTACGCAGAGTCGATCAAGCAGGTCGACAGGCAGAAGCGTTATGGCAGCGTTGTGGAAGCAATCGAACTCGTGAAAGCTATTACGACCACGAAGTTTGATGCAAGCGTTGACGTTGCAGTGAAGTTGGGCGTCGATCCGCGTCATGCGGATCAGATGGTCCGCGGCGCGGTTGTACTGCCTCATGGTATCGGTAAAACCGTTCGCGTGCTCGTTTTCGCCCAGGGCGAAAAGGAGAAGGAAGCACGCGATGCTGGTGCCGATTTTGTGGGTGCAGACGACCTCATTGCGAAGATCAAAGAGGGATGGTTTGAGTTTGATAAGGTCATTGCGACGCCCGACATGATGGGCAAGGTTAGCCAGCTTGGCCGCGTGCTTGGCCCACGCGGTTTGATGCCTAACCCCAAAGTCGGGACCGTGACGTTCGATATTGCTCGCGCTGTCAAAGAGACAAAAGCGGGACGTGTTGAATTCCGCGTTGAGCGTGCCGGTATCATTCATGCCCCCCTCGGGCGGGTTTCTTTCGAGGCTCAGGCGCTTGCTGAGAACTTCGCTGCATTGATCGAAGTGCTTCAGAAGCTGCGTCCTGCGGCAACGAAGGGCCAGTATGTTAAGAGCGTGACCGTGAGCTCGACCATGAGCCCGGGCGTGAAAATCGATCCTTTGTCGATTTAGTTTGACTTGTGATGTGGGCGCTGGTACACAGCGCCCGCTTTTTGGCGGCCATCGTGAACCGTCGGAGATGTGGGTAGACAGCGTCTTTAATTCCTGTACGGGAACCTGCTGAGCCGGATTCGATAGCTCAATCTCTGCATGCATATGCTCGGATTTGAACGAACCTCTGGCTCAATTCACACTTGCGATTGACCGTTTTATCTGACTTTTGTTCGTTCATTCACAGAGGCATTATGAATCGAGGAGAGAAAATCGCTCTGATTGAGTCTTACAAGGCTCTGTTCAGCGGCATGGAAGCTGTCGTGATCGCTGACACCAGCGGTGTCAGCGTTAACGCGATCAACGAAGTTCGCACGAAATTCCGCGCCGAAGGCGTGTCTTTTCGAGTGATAAAAAACACCCTGGCAAAGCAGGCTCTCGTCGGGACAGACCTCGAACCTGTTTGCGCCAAGTTTCAGGGGCCGGTTGCTGTGGCCCTCAAGAAGGGTGATCCCGTCAGTCCTGCAAAGATTGCAGTCGCTTTTGCAAAGGATAACCCAAAGTTCGAGATCAAGGGCGGTTTTGTTTCCGGCTCCCTGCTTGACACTGCCGGCGTCGAAAGCCTGGCAAAAATGAAGGGCCGCGACGAACTGCGTGCCGAACTCCTGTCTATCTTTAAAGCACCCCAGACTCAGTTTGCCGGCATTTGCAATACGATGGTTACCCAGATCCTCGGGCTCATCAAAGCGCGTGCTGATAAGCTCGAAGCCTAGTCTTTTCTGTTCGCTGCACGGGAAACGTGCATCATACTTTAACCGCCCTCAGGGCTTTTTGGAGTTTTATCCATGGTAACAAAAGAACAAGTCATCGCTTATCTTGAAAGTTTGAACATCATCGAGCTCAACGCTCTCGTCAAAGAGCTCGAAGAGAAGTGGGATGTCAAAGCTGCTTCCGGTGGTGGCGTCGTCATGGCAGCGGCAGCACCCGTCGCCGTGGTTGAGGAGCCCACCGAGTTCAAGGTCATTTTGGCTGATGTCGGCGCCAACAAGATCAACGTCATCAAGGAAATCCGCGCCCTGACAGGTCTTGGCCTCAAGGAAGCGAAAGACCTCGTCGATGGCGCACCTTCCACCATTAAGGAAGGTATCGAGAAGGCAGAAGCCGAGGATATCAAGAAGAAAATTGAGGCCACTGGCGCCAAGGTTGACATCAAAGCCTAAGCTTTGTCTTTGTGCATTTGACAAAACTCGCTTCGAAAGAAGCGAGTTTTTCTGTTTTGTGGGGGATCGAGCGGGGCGCTGCGGGGCGGCGTTTGTGTAGGGGCGGTTCGCGAACCGCCCCAACGGGGGTAGCTGCGTATCGGCCACGCCCCCTTTCACAAAGGGGGTGGCGCCGTAGGCGACGGGGGGTTGTGGCCGATAGCAGCGTAGGGGGCGATGCCCCCCGCAAACCGCATATGGCAACGATGCACTTTGCCATTCTCTCACCCACACGCAATGCGCGCACCCCTCCGTCGGCTTTGCCGCCACCTCCCCTGAAGGGGAGGCACGCAGGGGGTGTGGGGAGCAATGCTCCCCACACAAAAGAATAAAATTAACGTCGGATATCGCGGATGAGTGCATTGTGCCGCGGCGCAGTGTCGCTGATTTTCAGTGCATCGTGCAGCATCCCGCTGGCGATTTTCGCCTTGATATCGTCGTTGTAATAGACTTCAAACAGGGGGGTGCCTACCTGGACGGGATCCCCGATCTTGCACAGGACTTCCAGTCCGACACTATGGTCGATGGGGGCCCCGGCCTGCTCGCGTCCTGCGCCAAGGACGCAGGCTGCTTTTCCGACCGCTTCGCAGTCGAACGAATCGACAAAACCCGCCTGAGCGGCACGAACGGTCATCCGATCTTTTGCGATGGGCAGCAGGCTGTAGTCGTCGACAACACGTGCGTCGCCTCCCTGCGCGGCGATGCATTGACGCATGTGTTCCAGGGCGCGCCCTGAGTCAATGGCGCTTTGCAGCTCGGCTCTTGCGTCATCCGGTGATATGCCTTTCGCTATCGACAGCATTTCTGTGCCGAGCGCATAACAGATTTCTTCGTAGTCGCCGGGTGCGTTGCCTTTCAGCATTTCGATGGCCTCGATGACTTCGTTGGCATTCCCTACGGCCACGCCCAGAGGCTGATCCATACTGGTAATACAGGCGCGGACATCACACGACATGGCTTTGCCGATGCTTATCATGGTATCGGCAAGATCCTGGGCCTTCTCCTGCGTTTTCATAAAGGCGCCGCTTCCCACCTTGACATCCAGAACGAGGCCATTCAGGCCCACCGAAAGCTTCTTGCTCATGATAGAGGCCGCAATGAGCGGGATGGAAGGCACGGTGCCGGTAACATCGCGCAGGGCATAGAAGATTTTGTCAGCCGGCACGAGCGTTCCCGTTTGCCCCGTGATGACGAAACCGGCCTTTAGTGTGGCCGCTTCGATCTCCTGGGCGCTGAGATCCACGCGATAACCGGGGATTGCCTCAAGTTTGTCGAGGGTGCCGCCGGTATGCCCCAAACCACGGCCCGATATCATCGGAATGACAGGGCCACATGCCGCCACCATGGGTGCAAGGCTGAGCGATACCTTATCCCCCACGCCGCCTGTTGAATGCTTGTCGACTTTGAATTTGTGTGACAGGCCCGACAACGCCAGCGTTTCGCCGCTGTTCAGCATGGCATCGGTATAAGCAACCAACTCGCCCCTGGTCATCCCCTGAAAGTAAACCGCCATCAGAAACGCCGCGATCTGATAATCGGGCACTTCTTTGCGCACAACAGATGCAACAAACTCACTGATTACCGCCGGCTCAATGGGCTTAGCGTCGCGTTTACATTCGATAAGATCGACAACTCGCATGGGGGTACTCCTTTCGTATGGGGGATAAGCACACCAGGGAGATGGTGGCACGATATCCTACGATAAATTCCCGATCATGCCAATGTGTGTTTGTTTATCACAGCCCAGATGCTTTGAAGGGGGCCGCGCCCCCTGCGCCGCTATCGGCTGTCGGGCGACCGTCCCGGTCGCCCCTACAGGCCGATACGCGTCTACCCCCAAGAGCGGGGCTCAATCGCCGCCCCGCAACGCCCGCTTCTCGGGGGAACCAGTTCCCCCGAACCCCCTGCGATGCTACCGCATCGCTTTGGGGTCAGGCAATCTTGCCTTTGGACTATTCGTTGCCCTTTGAAGTTTTGGGGATACAAATAAAAAAGCCGACATGGGTTACCCCACATCGGCTTTATCAGGGAACACAGCAGCGATTACATGCAATCTGTCCCAGCGGCGTTGCATGTTCCGGGGCACTCCCAATCATCTGTAACGAGGTAGTAGAGGCCACCGCCGAAACTCGTGCATGTGAACTCATATGTGTCGAAATACCAACCCAAACCATACCAGTCAACACATTCTGTCTTCGTACCGCCCGCGGACGTGCAGGGCTCATAGCAATCGCCCCAGCCGGTGTCGTCGATAACACAAGCCAGACTGTAAGCAGCACAATTCAATCTGACGATGGTGCCACTGCTGCCACAATACAGAAGCGCACCGTCAGTGCAACTCTCAACGAAGGTAGAGGCATTGCAGCTGTCACCGACAGTAATAGGCCTGCACCCTCCGCCAGCCGCGCATATTTCACCCTCTGCACATGCTGCCTGTGCAACCCATGCATTGCTCACGCACAACTCAGGAATGCCTGTATCGCCGCAGCGCTTTGCACCCTCCGTACAACCACTAACGCACGTCGCATCCAGTCCGTCGAATGAGCAGGTCAGGCTTCCACAGCCCTGCGATGTGGCGGTTGTGCCACTGCAATAGGTTCTGTTGTTGCCTTGACAAACACTATTGGCGATACGATCTTCGATGACGTACATTTGGCCATCGACCTCGTAACATGAATCAAACTCCAAATCTGGGCCAGAGCAGGCCCAGGAGTAGAGAATTGTCTGACCATCATACTTACAGGCGCCCCATGGATCCAACTCGGCACACCAGGCGATGCCGCCCTCAATCATCACGCATGCGTCACCATAAGCTGCGCAATTGTCTCTTCCTATCTTGCCTCCCCAGCAATAGTAAGCGCTGTTGCCAAGGCATTGCTCTGCAAACGTTGCTTCGTTGCACGGATCACCTACGACGGGGACAGTCAGGCACGTGCCTTTGTCGCATATTTGCCCGCTCGCACACTCTGCCTGTGCTACCCACACCTCATCCACGCACAGCTCAGGGGCGCCAAACACATTGCAGCGTTGCGAACCGTCCACGCAAGGGCCATCTATGCACATTGTTGCCCAGCCGTTCGAAATGCATCCCTCGTCGCAATCTTGAGTCTTCGGTGAAGTTCCATTACAAAAAAGGCGCAAAGACCCACTTGAGTCTTCTAAGCACAAGCTGTCGGTATAAGCGTCGATAAGGTACAGGTCCCCACCGCTGACTGCACAGCCAGCGTAGTTGACGAACCCTTCTTCCCAGTAGCACATGTAGTTGTCCCAGAAACCAAGAAATTCGTAATCGTAGTCGCAATCATCATAAGGTTCCTTGACGGCACACCATGCTTTTTTGTCACTATCAGCGATAATACAAGTGCCATCAGAGCCAAAGATATCTTCTATGCAATCCCAAACCACGATCTCGCCATCAAGGCAGTGGTGAGCGACTGCACCAACACATTTGTCGGCTGCGTCACATGTCTTCTCGCTGCTGACTGTCTGGCACTCACCCGTCTCACTCTCACATACCTGGCCCCAGCCGCATGCATCCTGTGCAACCCATCTGCCGCTCACGCACAGCTCAGGAATGCCGCCAGCGCCGCATTGCCCGGCATTATCAATACACTCGGCATCAATGCATTCGCCATCTTCGGAGCAAATGCCTTCGCATTGATCGTCCGAGGTGCACTTATCGTCACTGTCCTCAATGCAATTGCCATTGGCGCAAATCAAACCTTCCTCACATGCCGCCTGTGCTGCCCACGCACCGTCGACGCACAATTGTGGAATGCCTGCCGCACACTGCTTATCGCCGTCGTTGCAATCGTCATCGCCGTCCTCAATGCAGTTGCCCAGGAAGCAGCTGAAGTTCTCTGCACATGCATCCTGCGCTACCCACGATCCATCGACGCACAGCTGTGGAATACCTGCCGCGCATTGTTTCGCGTCATTGGTACAGTTGCTGCTGGCAGCAACACACTTGCCCTGTGCCGTGTCACAGACCTGACCTGCTTCACAGTCGATGTTCGTCAGCACGCCGTCGTCGCAGATCTGCTGGACAGTTCCGCTAAGACATACGCTGGCAAAAGTCTCATCGCACTTGAGTGAGTCATCTTTTTTCTTATCATCACAGGCCGCAGCTGTCATGGCCAACGCGGCAATCAGCGACAGTTTGAGAAGTTTATTCATTGCGCTACTCCAAAAAAAAACGGCCGAGGCATGGCTTAACCACCCCAGCCGGTATAGAAAAACAGCGATTCAGGCCACATCCAACTACAGTGCCTACATCACCCCACACACCGCTTGTGTTCCATTTAACAGATTATTCCCATGTGTCAAACTTTATTTTGAGTGAGAGCCCGAAGACTATTCGACTGTTGCTGGAGAATGTGCGTGCACAAGTGGACATTGTCTAGGGCAAATCGAAATGAAGTCGAATTTTCTGCCACATCATTCTCTCATTGGATGAATCTCAGCGTTGTGCGATGCATCATGGCCGGAAAAAACGGCACTCGAAATATGGAAAGACCTGTGCATTGAAAACAGTTTGGCAGGCATCCATGAAAAAGCCTCGCAGCCCTTGGGCTGCGAGGCTTTTTTTGCCAGGCGGGGCACCGAGAGGTGCCTCGCAATGGTTAAGTTTTTATTCCATCGTTACATGCACACTGCATCCCAACCGTCGAACGTGCAGGTGTTGCTGCCACAGCTTTGCGTGGCGATGGCGCTCGAACTGCTGCAATGCCTTCTGTTGTTGTTTTGGCAAACACTTGCAGCCACAAGATCTTCGACGAGGTACAACTTGCCATCAGACATGTAGCATACATCGTAAATAATCGCACGGTGTGATGAGTAAAGCTGGCAGGCATATTGATTCGAATAGAACATCACCTGGCCCTCAGAAGTACATGCACTGTCCGGGTAACCACAGTCAGCACTCACAGCCCCACCGCTCTTGCTCTCAAAACACTTTCCACTATTCGGTGTGCAGTTCCAAGCAGCTATCTTAGCGCTATTGTTGCAGTAGTAGGCTACGTTGCCGCTGCATTGCTCAGGGAACGTTGCCCCGCTGCACGGCTCACCAGCAACGGGAACGTCCACACAATTGCCGCTGGCGCATGTCTGAAGACCCGTACAGGCCGGTTTATTTACCCATATTTCGCTCACACACACCTGGGGAATACCTGTTAAGCTGCAACGCTGCGAACCGCTTTCACAGGCTGGTTCAAGACACATTGTTGCCCATCCGTCCTCAACACAATCCAGATCACAGTCTTCAACTGCAACATTATTCCCAGCGCAGAGAAGGCGGTATGGTCCGTCTGCATCTTCTAAGCACACACTGTGGGTATAAGCGTCAATAACGTAGTCGTTTCCACCGCTTGCAACGCAAGAGGCATGGTTGAGATATCCAGACTCCCAACGACATGAAGATGCCTGCGGATTGAACAAGCCAAGAAATTCGTAATCATAGTCACAATAATCAACTGGATTCTTGTTTGCGCACCATGCTTTTCCATCAGCGTCTGCTATGATGCATGTGGCGTTAGTAGCGCCAAAAGGTGAGCTGGTAGGACAATTCCACGTCCTCATGGTGCCGTTCAGACAGTGATAAGCAGTGGTGCCTTCACACCTGTCCGCTTCCTCGCATGTCTTCTCGCTGCTGATGGTTGCGCATTCGCCCTCAACGCATCTTGTGAGGCCTGCGCATGGCGTCTGCGCAACCCACGCGCCGTCCACGCATAAGTCAGGAATACCCATTTCACCACAACGCTGTGCCCCGTTTTCGCAAACACACGCGCCATCCACACATACCTGGCCGTCGTCCGCATCACATGCCGCCTGCTCAACCCACACATTGTCCGCGCACAGCTGGGGGATGCCCGTCAGGCTGCATTGCAGTGCCTCGTTGATGCACTCGACACACTTGTTGTCTGAGCAGACAAAGTCGCCCTCGCAATTCGCATTCGTGGTACATTCGGCGATGCAGAGTCCCTCAGCCGAACAGATGAGGTTGCCCTCGCAGTCAGCGTTTGACTCGCATTCAACTGCCTGGATGCAGATTCCCTCAGAACAGATGAGGTCGTCGTCGCAATCATCGCTTGTGGTGCACTCGACCACCTCAATGCAGATTCCCTCGGCGGTGCAGATGAGACCGTCGTCGCAATCATCGTTTGTGGTGCACTCGGCCACTGCAACGCACTTGCCCTCAGCGGTGCAGACGAAGTCGTCGTCGCAATCATCGTTCGTGGTACACTTGTCGTCTTTAATGCAGTTGCCATCGGAGCAGACGAGGCCGTCTTCACATTCATCCTGTGCAGCCCATTTGCCGCTTACACACAGCTCAGGAATGCCAGCATCGCTGCACTGTTTCGTATTATCGACGCAATCGGCATCTTCGTCGATGCATACACCCGTCAGGCACTTCTGGCCTTCCGCACATGCTTCCAGCGTTGTCCATGCGCCATCTGCACACACTTGGGGAATACCTGTCGCGCTGCACTGTTTCGCACCGTTGGTGCAATCGGGCGTGCTGCCATTGACGCACTTGCCTTCGGCAGAGCAGATGAGGCTGCCTGCACAGTCGGAGTCTCTGGTGCATTCAAGCACTGCGGCGCACTTGCCATTGGTGCAGATAAGGTCGCCCTTGCAGTCATCGTTTGTGGTGCAGCTTTCGCCAACACCGGCGTTGACACACTTGGCTGTGGACGGGTCACAGACCAGCCCTGCCGCACATGTGTGCGTTATCAGCGTGCCATTGTTACAAATCATATAGGTATTTGTGCTAAGACACTCGGTTTCGTAGGTCTCAGCGTCGCACTTAAGCGAATCATCTTTACCGCCGCAGGCCGTGGCAGCCATGGCCATCGCAGCGATCACTGACAGTTTAAGAAGTCTATCCATTGCTCTGCTCCCAGAAAAAAACGGCCGAAGCATGGTTGAACCACCCCAGCCGACACAGAAAAAGCAATGACCCAGGCTCACGTCAATCCACGACGGATTCCAGCGCACCTACATCATCCCACACGCCGATCATGCACCCCCCTAACGCATTTTATTCCCATGAGTCAAATTCTTTTTTGTTATCTTTGCTCGAAGACAAAATAAAAAAGCCGTGCCTCCCATCAGGGTGGCACGGCAACTTTAGCCAGACGACATGTATTTGTGCTTCGCAGCGTCAGTGATTACAACTTACTTGCACATCGCGTTCCAGCCGTCGAATGAACAAATGCCAGTACAGATCACCTCTTCGATGTCATCTTCACTCGAACAATGCAGCTTGAGGTCATCTTCAAAGCAGACACTTTCGGCCCACCGCTCTTCAATGATGTACATCTCGCCATCAATCTCATGACATGAGTCAAATTCGATGGTGCCATCAAGCTCATAAGCCCAACAAGCCCATAAATCCCAGATTATCACCTCGCCGTCAAAATCACACCATTCATCCTCATCCAGATAGGCACACCAAGCTGTTTTGCCTTCGGGAACCAGGCATATGCCATCTCCAGGCGTGCAATTCCAGCCACCGACTTTGCCTTCTTCGCAGTAGTAAGCTGTGTTCCCAACGCATCGTTCTACGAAAGTTGCTTCGTCGCATGAGTCACCAACCACGGGCAGTGTTATGCATTCGCCACCGGCACAGGCCTGGCCTGTTATACATGCGTTCTTGCTAATCCACTGTCCACCCTCGCACACCTGAGGAATGCCCGTTACGCTGCATTGCTTTGCCTCGTCGGTGCAGACAGCATTGCTCGTGCATTCGCCAGCACCCGTACAGGTTTTGCCGGTCTCACATGCGGTCTGATCAACCCATGCACCGTCCGTGCACAGCTGGGGAATGCCCGCCGCGCACTGCTTCGTGCCATTGTCGCAGGCAGCACCGCTCACGCACTCACCATTGGAGCAGGTTTTCCCATCTGTACACGCGTCTTTATTGACCCATGCACCGTCCGTGCACAGCTGTGGGATGCCCGCCGCGCACTGCTTCGTGCCATTGTCGCAGGCAGCACCGCTCACGCACTCGCCATTGGAGCAGGTTTTCCCATCTGTACATGCGTCCTTATTGACCCATGCGCCGCCTTCGCACAGCTGCGGTATGCCCGCCGCGCATTGTTTATCGCCATTGTTGCAGGCAGCACTGCTCACGCAGTCGCCGTTTGAGCAGGTTTTACCGTCTGTACATGCGGCCTGTGCTTTCCACTCACCTTTTACGCACAGCTCAGGGATGCCAGCACTGCATCGTTTCGCGTCGTTGGTGCACTTGGTCGAGTTATCCTTGTCATCGCCGCAGGCAGTGACAGCCATGGCCATCGCAGCAACCATCGTCAGTTTCAGAAATTTATTCATGATATCACTCCCAAAAGAAAACGGCCGAGGTGCGGTTGTTCCACCCCAGCCAGCATAAAAAATAGCGACCAGGGCCAGATACAAGCCTTTAATCGCCACACACAGCTCGTTTTTAAGTTACCTCAGATTATTCCCGCGAGTCAAATTTTTTTGAAGAATATCCGGGACTGATTCGTTGACCGTTGTTTTTTGAAACAAAAAGTGTTCGCAAAAGAAAGGGCAACGATTTTGCCATGTTGGTGGGGCAACATTTTGTTGTGGTCAGTGGGGGCGCAGCGTGGCCCGTACAGTGTTTGCCCTTTTCCCCAAAGCAATGCGAAGCATTGCAGGGGGTGTGGGGGAACGGGTTCCCCCACAAAAAACAAAAAGAGCGGGGCGTTGCGGGGCCGGCGATTGAGGCCCCGCATAGAGGGGGTAGCCGCGTATCGCACTCGCCTCGCAGTCGCCCAAATGGGCATCTTCGTCGTCAGCGGCGTCGTTGTGGTCGGTCACGTACGAGAGTACGCTCCCTTCCACGCCTCCTTGCTTCCTAGAATCTGCGCCATTTGGGCGCTGCGCTCTTGACTAGTGCAATAATGTGCATCGTCGTCGTCAGCGGCGTCGTTGTGGTCGGTTACGTACGAAGTACGCTCCCTTCCACGCCTCCCTGCTTCCTGGAACCTGCACCATTTCGACGCCGCGACAGGCCGATAAGGCGAGTGCGATAGCGGCGCAGGGGGCGCGGCCCCCTCAGCCATCTGTTCTTCGAATTAAGGACGGGTCATAGATGGACGGGGGCTGGTAGCCGAGCAGCGAGATGACGGTTGCGGCGATGTTCGAAAGCCGTCGGACGTCGAGGGTGAGATCCAATTTCCAGGGGAGTTTTCTGGAGGGATCGTAGTACCAGAACGGGACGCGGTTGAGCGTATGGCTGGTGAGGGGGACGGGCTGGCCTTCGCTGTCGCGGGCAAAGTCGCCTTTTTTCTTGTCGTACTGGTACATTTCGTCGGCATTGCCGTGGTCGGCGGTGATGATGGCCACGCCGCCGAGGCTTCGCACCTTTTCGAGGAGCCTGCCAAGCGCCAGGTTGACTGCTTCGATGGCAATGATGGTGGCTTCGCGGTTTCCGGTGTGTCCGACCATGTCGCCGTTGGCATAATTGACCCGGACGACATCGTAATGGCTGGCTTCGACCTCGGCGATAATGGCATCGGTGACTTCGGCGCATTTCATCCAGGGGCGCTGCGAGAAGTCGACGCGGTCGCTTTCGACTTCGATGTATTTTTCGCGGGATGCGTCGAAGTAGCCGGAGCGATTGCCATTCCAGAAGTAGGTGACGTGGCCGAACTTCTGCGTTTCAGCCACGGCGAGTTGTTTGAGTCCGGTGGCGCAAAGGTACTCGCCGAGTGTCTTGTCGATGGTTGGCGGGGTGACGAGATAGTGCGCCGGCGTGTTGGTATCGCCGTCGTACTGCATCATGCCTGCGTAGCGGACATTTGGGTGGCGAATTCGGTCGAACTTGTCAAAGGCGTCTGCCTCGAAGGCATGCGATATTTCGATGGCGCGATCGCCGCGGAAGTTAAACAGGATGACCGTGTCACCGTCTTCGATGGTGCCGGCGGGTTTGCCGTTTCGAACGACGGTGAAGGCGGGCAGGTTCTGGTCGTCGATGCTCTGGTTTTCGGCACGAAACGTTTCGATGGCTTCGCTGGCCGACGAAAAGGCGCGCGCATCGCCCAGGACATGGGCATGCCAGCCTCGCTCGACGATCCGCCAGTCTGCTTCGTAGCGATCCATGGTCGTCACCATGCGCCCGCCGCCGGAGGCGATGCGATAGTCGCGCCCTTCTCTGGCATTGATCTCTGCCAGGGCCTGCTCAAGCTTGCCGATGTAGACAAGGGCCGTGGTGGCGCCCACATCGCGGCCGTCAAGCAGGGGGTGGACACAAACTTCGGCCACGCCTTCTTCGTCGGCGCGCCTGATCATCGCAATGAGGTGATCGATGTGCGAGTGAACGTTGCCATCGCTCAGCAACCCGATGAAGTGAAGCTTTTTGTCCTCGCGGAGGGCAGGTTCAAGGAGCCAGTGCCAGGTTTTGCTCTCGAAGATGCGGCCGCTTTTGACGGCATTTTCGACCAGGCTTGCGCCCTGGGCAAAAATCCGTCCTGCACCGATGGCGTTGTGCCCGACTTCGGAGTTGCCCATGTCGTCATCCGTCGGCATGCCGACGTGTGTGCCGTGCGCATAGAGAAAAGTTTTCTGAGCGACTTTGTCGAGCATGTCGAAGGTGGGTGTGCGCGCCAGAAATACGGCATCGCTCTCGTCTTTGCGCCCTTCGCCGACGCCGTCTAAAACGATGATAAAAACCGGCCCCTTTGGGCGGGGAACATCCATAACCTTGAGTGGCTCAAGCATACCTTACCTCGATTTCGCCTGGGACAAGAAAACTGTTGTGAAGCCATCGCTCGCCGCGACAGGGGCGCAGGATACGACAAGCCGGCAGGATGCGCAAGCCTGGCAGCCGGTTGCCAGGTTCGCTCTGGGCATGTCTGCTCTGATTTGTGTAAAACTCAAAACATTCATCGATTTTGCGTTGCATCAGAGGTTGCCGTTTGCTACCATTATACCTGATAGTCTAGTGTGTGAAAATGTTTAAAACTCAACTTCAGAAGGAGAAAGGTCATGTCAACAGCATCGACAGCATCAGGCGGGACACCTGTATCATCCACTTGGTCACAGAACCTTGTGCCATCCAGCAAGTACAGTTTGAAGTGCCCCCATGCGATGACACCCGTTGGGATATGTCTTCACAATACGGCCAACTCTGCGCCTGCAACGAATGAAATCAACTACATGCGCAACAACTCGTCGTCGACGTCTTTCCATTTTGCGATCGACGACAAGGAAGCCATTCAGGGGCTGCCGTTGGATCGCAACGGCTGGCATGCCGGCGACGGCGGCAGCGGGAATGGCAACCGCAAGCACATTGGCGTCGAAATTTGCTACAGCACATCGAGCAATGCTTCGTTGTTCGAGGGGGCGGAGCGCCGTTCTGCGGCGGTGGTGGCGAGGCTGTTGCAGCAGTATGGCTGGGGTGTCGGGCAGATCAAGGCGCATCGCGACTTTAGCGGCAAGAATTGCCCTCATCGCACGAGTATGGACGCATTCAAAGGGTTGGTGAGTCAGGCTCTGGCGGGCAAGCTGACGACAACAACGAGTGCAAGCAGCGCGCCTTCGTCGTCTTCCTCTTCGTCTTCATCGCCTTCCAGCAGCACCGTGACGGTAAACTGCGATGCCCTGAATGTCCGTGCCGGCGCCGGGACCGGCTATGCGGTTCTTGGCGTGGTTCACCGCGGCAAGACGCTGACGGTAGTAGGCGAGAGCAGCGGCTGGCTGAAGATCAATTACGGCAGTGGTACGGGCTGGGTTAGCAAGCAGTATACGAAAGCTGCCAGCAGCAGTTCGTCATCATCATCATCTTCTTCTTCGTCCTCCTCTTCGTCGTCTTCGTCTTCAAGCACGTCAAAGGCTACGGTCACCTGTGATGTCCTCAATGTGCGTTCTGGTGCGGGTACAAGCCATAAAGTCCTTGGCACAGTCAAGAAGGGCCAGACGCTGACGGTAAAGGGTGAGAGCAATGGCTGGCTGAAGATTGACTTTGGCGGCGGCACGGGCTGGGTCAGCAAGCAGTACACGAAGGCTGCCAGCAGCAGTTCGTCATCATCATCATCTTCTTCTTCGTCCTCCTCTTCGTCATCTTCTTCGAGCACGAAGACGGCCAAGGTCACCTGCGATGTCCTTAACGTGCGATCCGGTGCGGGTACGAATCACAGCAAAATTGGCGAACTCAGGAAGGGTGATTCGGCAACGGTGACGGGTGAGAGCAGTGGGTGGCTGAAGATCAATTTCAAGAGCGGGTCGGGCTGGATCAGCAAACAGTATACCTCGCTCAACACGAGCAGCGGCTCATCCGGCGGAAGCTCGTCCAGTGTGTCATCTGGTACCTGGAAGTGGCCGGTGCCAGCTTCTACCAGGATTACCTCGTATTACGGCAACCGAACATCGCCCAAGGTTGGTTTTCATGGCGGCATTGATATTGGCGCAGGCATGGGAACTTCTATTGTGGCAGCCAAAGGCGGCAAAGTCATCATCAGGAATAACAGCTGTTCGCACAACTTTAGCAAGCGGTACAACTGCTGCAACTCGTATGGCAAGTATATTGATGTTGATCATGGCGATGGCTTCGTGACGCGTTATGCGCATTTAAGCCGGATTTCGGTCAGCGGCGGGACGTCGGTCAGTGGCGGAACGAAGATTGCCGAGATGGGGACAACTGGCTGGTCGACGGGATCACACCTGCACTTCGAGGTTCGCAAGGGGGGCAGCACGGTAAATCCGCGCAATTACGTCTAGCCCATTTGCATTTCTGGCTTGGAACGCTCGTCCTTGGTATTGGGACGGGCGTTTTTTTGTGGTATGGGGGATCGGGGTGGGGACGGGCGTATTTGCAAGCGATAAATTTTCTCAAAAGATAAGAATTTTAGCAAAAAACGAATCATTTCGCCCTCTACTTACAAGCAATGCGCAGCATTGCAGGGGGTGTGGGGGAACTGGTTCCCCCACGAAAAAAAGAATGGCGCACAGGAGCTTGAATGAGGAGATTGGGTATAGGCATGGTCATTGCACTCGGGGCATGGTCGTGGATGGCATGCGGCGAGGGTGCGAGTTTTGAGAAGGATGCCCTGTGCTTTTCCTGTGTGACCAGGGTGTGTGAAGACGGTGGAGATGAAGCGGCGTTTGCACGCCATGTTGCGAGCCTGGATGAAGGGCAGCGGGCTCAGATCGTGGCCATGGTCGAGGCTCACGAAGGTTGTGCGCCGCGTTTTGACTGGCTTGAACCTATAGCCGAAGCGGTGTATCAGACCTTTGGCCGGGCGTTTTTTTCACTGGAGCAGCCGTATTATGAGGCCCGTGCGCGTCAGGCAATTCGGACGATGCAGGGGGGCATGCACCAGGCAGAGGCTTTGCAGTATTTGCGCCATCATCAGGTGGTCTGGTCTGCGGCGCCTTTGCACACGGCAATAGAATCCATGCTTTGGGACAATGTCGAGATGCCCGAAGCTTTTGAAATGCTGGTGGGATTGGCAGACAAGGCGGGATTAGAGAAGCTCTCGGCACTTGAGCCGTCACAGCTGCGAGACAAAGCGCTGGCCGTTCGCATGGCGGACTTGAACACGGAGACGAGGCAGCGCATTCTTGGTCCTCATGTGAGTGCGCAATGGCACATGCAGACGAGTGGTTCGGTGCAATTGCCCCAATACCTGGATCTTGTCTGGCGCATGTACGCCCTCCCACCGAATTTTCCACCCATTGTGGCGACGCTCACGACAACGAGCCTTCTTGTGGGCAGAACAGAAGCCCGGCGCGGCGGGGTGAATGCCCGCGATGCGTTTTTAACCGAGCCCATGACGCCGCCTAATGCCAGGCGGATGAGGGTTGATCTTCAGCCATGGCTGACTTCAGCCAACACATATCGCATTGCAGCCAAGGCTACTTTGCAGGTCTGGCCTGCGGATGCGCCGGCGCCATGCCTCTCGGGCGATGAAGCATGCCCGATATCGCCGTGGTATGAACAGCCTGTCACACTCGATTTTACGTACACGGTCTATGTCGGGGTCGAGACGGGTGCACCCCGCAGGCACCGTGACTCGGAGCTGAATCTCGCCACCACAAAGGCGGTGCAGCTTTCTCTGTGTCATGAAGCAGCGTGTGCAAAGATTTTCGACACGAAACCCGTCAAAACCAGCGAGCCGCTTCCCGTACGCCGCGGGCATGATTTTTATCTGCTCGTCGAGGCGGCCGCGGCGCCGCTGCCCCTGGCTGCGCGCCTCATGGCCAGGGAAGGGGCAGGAAACACCTGGCAGGAAGTGGCGGCGTTCTATACGGATGCACCACAGCACAATGCCCTGCCTGTGCGCGCCGACATCGACCTCGGCGACTTGTGCCCCAACATTGGCAAATGCAGCCTTGAGGTTCAGCTGCGCCCCAGCCTTAGAATGGCCCGCCGCAATCCGGCCATTTTGCGATACTGGGGCGAAACGCTGGAGCTCGGACGCGTCGAAATCGAGAATCTCAGCCGCACGCCTGCTCAGATCTGGCGTGCCTCAAAAAAATAACCCGTGGGAAAAAAATGTCATTTGAGCGCTGCTTTCTTAAGGAAAACCTGGAGATGGTTTTCATCAACGATAAGGGGATTGCCAAAATTGAGCCCCGCTGGGACGAGGAGGCTTATTTTTCGTGTCCGATTTGCGGCGGGACTCGCCACGGCGAGTCGATCGACGCGCGTGGGTACCGCCGCCTCACGCCCTGCCCCGGCGAGTATACGCTGCGCCGCATTGAGCGCTTTAACCTGGCCTGCATTCCGGGGCGTTTTAAGGATGTCACTTTCGATTCCTACAACACGTCGGTGATTGGGCATTCGGCGACGAGCGTCGTTGGGTACATGAATAAGGTCAGAAAGTATCAGACGGGGATGAAAGGCATCCTGTTTGAAGGCGGACCGGGCACGGGCAAAACGCATCTCCTCTGTGCAACGGCGCGCTATCTGACGCTGGAGCTTGGCGTGTCTGTGCGCTATGTCGACTATTCTCAGCTCCTGAGCGACATTCGGGCTTCCTATGGTCGTCAGGACGGCTTTGGCCGCCAGGATGCCGGCCCCACGGAAGCGGATTTTATCGCATCCATGGTCAATATTCCCGTGCTCCTCCTTGATGAACTTGGGAAGGGGCGCGCCGAGACCAGCGATTTTGAGAACCGCATCATCGACGCGATCATCAACGGCCGGTATCAGAACCCCGATCTGACGACGATATTTGCGAGCAATTTCAGAGATCGCGTGATGAGCGGGTACGATACACTGCTGCGTGAAGGCCTGACATCGGATTCGATAGGAAATTCGAAAGCATGGCAGGACTACCTCAAAAAGTTCAGCATCAAACGTTCAGACGAAGAAATGACCAGAATTCAACGCATCTTTAAAGCCGAACACCTTGAAAATCGCGTCTCAGAGCGCGTCATGAGCCGGATTTTCGAGATGGCCAACCCCGTTTACATCGATGCCGGAGACTACCGCCGCCGCGTGATCAAGTCTTAGCGCATTTTTTGTTTTCTTTTTTATGTGGGGGAACTCGTTCCCCCACACCCCCTGCAATGCTCGTAATGAACGGGCGACCAGGGACGGTCGCCCCTACAGATTTTTTTGTGGGGGCCGCGCCCCCTGCGCGGCTATTGGCCGGCGGCCAATACGCCGCTACCCCCTTTGCGGGGCTCATACGCCGCCCCGCAACGCCCGGCTGGGGCGACTACGTCGCGGGCGACCGGGACGGTCGTGCAGGTTTTTATGTGGGGGAACTCGTTCCCCCACGCCCCCTGCGATGCTAACGCATCGCTTGTGGGGAGGGTGGCATCAGTGCCCTAATCCTTGCCCAATCTAACGGTTCGAGTGCCAGCACCTCAAGCTCTGAGCCGTAGATGTCGGTTTTGGTAAGATGCCATCGGCGCTCAAACGTATTCGATTGCAGGACGAAAAGCGTGGCCGCATTGTCCGCCGATGGCGTAAAATGAGCCGTCGTGGCAATGAACTCGGGCCATGGATGGTAATAGAGGGAATCCGAGAGCATGAAAAGGCCATCCAGCATGGGTGCGCTGGGGTGGTTACCTGTGCCCACAATGGCGTTGCCGCTCGTGTAAACCCTTGCCGATGAATAGGTAAAGCGAATCTGAATGCTTGGCCAGGCTTGGTTCGCGTAAATGACCTCACCCATCATGCTGGCGACGTTGCGTTCGGCAAATACCTGTGCCTGTGAAGAGACATTAAGCACAAACAGGCCGCTTGGCTGCGCGTAGCTAGATGGTGGAATGCTGTCCGTCACATAATTGACGCGTCCAAAAATCCCGCCCACAGCATTCACGCCCTCAACTCGCCTCACACTGCTGGCCACTCTTTCGACCGTGATAGCTCTCCTGCCGCCACGCACAAAGCCGGCGATGCCCCCCACAGCCTCCTCACCATTCACCGCTTCCACGCGGCTGTCAACATGCCTGATTGTTATCTCATCGCCGTAATAGATGTCGCTGTAATAATTATTAACTTCCCCCACCAAGCCACCAATGTTTTTTCGCAAACCCGAAATAAGGCCAACTTCGCTGTCGATATATTGAATGACGAGTCCTTCACCCATCTCTTCGGGTTCAAAATTAAGAAATTCAATACTTCCGAATAATCCTCCTATGCTGTTACCCCATCTTTCGTCTTTCCATGGATCGTTTTCCCATGGATTGTCATTCTTCGACACGATTTGATTCACGCGATTGACAGCACGTTCAACAACACTTATCCCGCTGACTTTGCCGACTAACCCTCCCGTGTCGTCAATTGAGCCGTTTATCGTGCCGATAGTGTTGGTGACATCGGTAAGCGAGGCATCGTGCAAAAAACCCACCATGCCGCCGACGTCCGCCGCACCATTCAATACCATGGCATCAACAACGTTGTTCACGTTGGATATGTGAGATCTGGCACGAAAACTCAGCATCATACCGACTACCCCGCCGATATCGGGCAAAAGATAAGAATCCACGGTCCAGTTTGTGTTATGGTGCATAACATTAATTTGGTTGTCGATATGCTGAACATCTCCTGTGTTTGAAAGGAATCCGAATGTACCCCCGATTGACAAGAAAGTCCCCTGTGTTTGAAAATTTGTTATTTTTGTTTGAATCTGATGGATTTTTTTGTCTGATGCTGAATGCCCAACGATACTTCCAACGTAACCAACGAGACGCTTTTTGTCAAAATCATAGAGTCCATGAACCATGAAGGTTCCCTCAAAACTGAGGTTGAGAAGCGTTGAATCCTCGCTTCTGGCCACGATGCCGCCAACATTGATATAGCGGTTTGGCTCAGGTGCGATGTTCGTTGTTGCAAAATCTCCGCGATAGTGAACATTGCTGAGGGTTGAACTGTAAATTTTATCTGCCAGCGAGGCGGTGCTATCGCCGCCAACATCGTAGCTGAGCACTAGATCTGTGACGGTGACATTGTTAATTTCATCAAACAAAGGTGCGGTGAGCTGGCAGCGCTTTGCCCCATGCTGATACTCGAAGCGGATGGTATGTCCCCCGCCAGAAAGGACTCTGCTTCTGAATTCCCCAAATCCCACGATGGGCGTCCAGTCGACATCGCACGTTTGCGCTTTGCACGCGATACTCGGATTGGGATCGATCAAGTCGCGCAGATTCAGATCGCGCATGATGACAGCTTCTGTCCAGGTGGGCGGATTCGACGTATTTTCGAGCGCTGCCTTCATGACGAGCAAATCCTGGGCATGCCAGATCTGGAATTGCGGCGTGCCATTTACGATGACTACATTGCAGTCCCCCTGCGACGCGTGCGTAATATTCGGATTGTAAGGACAGGCATCTTCGGCATCTATGACGCCATCGCCATCCCAGTCTGCGATATCGCAATCTTCGGCGCAGGCAATATTTCCGTGCTCGTCGATATCGGGCACGCCACAGCCGCAAAGCCCCGGCTTGGTTTTGTTGGGGTCATCCGGGCAGAGATCGCACTCCACCATGCCCGTGTCAGGATTGATCGTGTCGGGCACGCCACATCCGCAAACACCTGGTTTGGTTTTGTTGGGATCATTGGGGCAAAGATCCACGTCTTCATCAAGGCAATCGGGGATGGTGTTGCCGTTGGTGTCTGTGTCGGGTATGCCACAACCGCAGACGCCAGGCTCGGTTTTGTTGGGGTCGTTCGGGCAACGATCGCACACGACACTGCCCGTTTCAGGGTCGATGACATCGGGCACGCCACAGCCGCAAATGCCAGGCACTTCGTCCGGTTGTTCGGGGCAAAAATCCGAAAAGGTCACCATCTCTCGCTCGCCGCACCCGACAGCAAGTACTGATGCTAAGAGCCATGCATAAGGTAATCGCTTCATTCTGTCCTCCAACAAGGTTCAAAAAGGGCAGGATAAAGCAGAGATAGGCCAATAAGACATTTTAAGCAAGCGCGCTTAAAATTGAGAGGCTGGTTTCACCCAGGGTTTGTTTGAAAAGCGTATTTTATGCTTGTCAGCCAAATGATCGTGCCGTGGAGCCAGCCCAACCAGAAGGAGCAATCATTCGAAGCGGGCAAGATGCCCGCACTCCCAGCGAAGACACTTCCTTTTGACAGAGAAGCAGTGTTTGTAAGATAATAAAACAAGTGTATTTTTTTGATTGATGACTGCCAACTTTGAGCGAGGTGCAGCGATGGGAGACAGAGATCAGGTACTTGAGACAAAGTCAGGCGACAGGGACAATGCAAAGCCACAAAGGTTGAGAAGGAGGGACATCGAAACCGTCGAAAAATCCTTCGAAACACAAGTGAGCGAAGCTTTGGTTGTCAGAGACAGAGCCTTGGTACATCATCTGATTCGAGAAACTTCTCATGTGGCAGAATTAAAAGCTGTTGCTACGAACTCAACCATGATGGGTGAGTTGATGAATGCGCTTGAAGGGATTGCGCTGCACGAGTGCCTCGACAGGCTGTACGAGCATGTCACCAACGTTGACGTCCTTATCAAGTGCATTGAGCGGCGCTTTGAGATCGACATGAGCCCCGATAGCTTTAGGGCACAATTTCTCGTGAATAGGCTCAAAGACGAAGGATCAACGTGGGGAGATGCGGAGAAATGGGGGCGCCGCGGTGCCTGGCGCGTTTATGCCCTGCTTCTCCGGTTGCCCCCGGCCCATGTGCAGGAACTAAAGGTACTCATTGCAATGGGCAAACACAGCGTCACAAAAAATGGCCCTGAGCCTAACGCCAAAGGCGGTGTGCTTGGCAAGGATGGGCTCATTGGCATTGAGTACAACGAAGAACAGTCAAACGCCCACACAGGAAAGGCGTATGCCGATCCCAACGATGTCAGGTATGACCTGAACTTGTTCGATACCACCGTTGCCCATGAAATTGCGCACGTGGTCGATGTCAGCAAAACGCCGCGCTACTCCGCAGACCCTGAATTTCGCGATATTGCTAAGTGGAAAGACAGAGGATTGGCCAATGAACCTTCTGAACTTCGCAAGGCCATTGAGGAATGTGCGTACGTTCCCTACCCAAGTTCAGTCACTGACGATGAGTTGCCCATTGCCCACAAAGGCGCAGAATTGATGATTGAGAAAACAGTCACTGAGCCTGAAAAAATTGAGGGTGAGATTGTCCGGGCGTATGGTGCCCTCGGAAAGGATACAAATGGTCAGGCAGGCAAGTATCGGAGTTCTGTCGATTTGGCAGAAAATCTGAAAGAAAACAGCACGGTTTACAAGCACATCCCCCGCTCCTGGGCAGATGCTCGACCATGGGAGGCGGGGAAACGCACTGACATGAAAACCCAGATTCACCAAGGCTATGACAAAGCGGCCTGGTATTCCTTCAGCAATGCGGCTTATGACCATAAAATCAGCCGGTATCAATTCCGCGAGCCCGGCGAAGATTTTGCCGAACGCTATGCGGCCTTCCATGTCTCAGAACCTAAAGGCAAAGGGCTTGAGCAAAAGTTTATCGATTGGTTCAAAGCCAATGACTTGCACGAAGATCCCCTCAAAGGCGAGGGCGAAAAATGAGCCTAAAACACCTCGTCACTTCAAGTCTCATCATGGTGGTATGCATGTCTTGTTCGTCGGCTTCACCACAACTCTCGCTTCAAGAAGCCATCCAAACTGTCGAGCCAGTGACAGTCACTGAGGCTACGGAAGCCACATGGGGCGATGACATGACTTATGCCTCCTTGTATAACGATGACGCCAGCACTGAGGCGGTCATGGCTGTGGTTGAAGCATACTTTGATGCTAATCGAAGAGCCCGCGAACGCGAGTGGCAAGAGTTTGTGGGTCGTTTTCCAGAAGCGGCGAATCTAACTCCAGTTACCGTAAATCAGAGCGCCCGTATACGCGACAAAATCGGCAACCTGGTTTTCGTCGAAGTTTCCACAGTAGTTCCAGATTTAGCACACTCCGATGGCCCCAACCGCTATGTCGGTGTCATCCTCGGTGACCACCCACGCCTGGTAAACCTCCCTGACAAGGCGCTTTTTGTGCATTTTGCCAAAAACATCCGCCTTGCTCCAGACAAGCTTAAGGCTTGGGAGCGAATTAAGACCGCTTTACTGCTTGCGACTGGTTCAAATAGATATGAAAGTGATCCCTATCCAACCTGGACAGATGAGGGGGGCACACTCGTCATTCGCTACCACACTCATTATCCAGATGGTGCCGAGCGTCGGGATAGCCGTTTGTACGAATGCGTTCTTACCGTCGATGCCAATCAGGATTTTACGCATGCATGCCATCTCGACAAATCAGAAATTCCCAGAATTTTCAGAGAAAGGCGAGATTATCCCCGCCCCATTGAGCACAGAGAGCTTGACATTAAAGCAGTCCTGTGGCTTGCGACGGGTTCGAACAGTTATGAACCGGAGCCTGCGCCAACCTGGTTGGATGAGAATGGCACGCTCATCGTCCGCTACCACCGATACATGAGCAAGGATGATCAGGCGCCGCCAAGCCTGCACGCGTGCACCCTTACCGTCGATGCCGAGCAGG